>Ga0074193_1001782_pt1 | contig 23334 bp, 20 predicted proteins | sample EPASupsiteHSE605_FD_64523 | JGI IMG/M metagenome (GOLD analysis project Ga0074193, IMG submission 64523) | Bioremediated contaminated groundwater from EPA Superfund site, New Mexico - Sample HSE6-05 | ecosystem: Environmental > Aquatic > Deep subsurface > Groundwater > Contaminated ... | reverse complement strand
CATTATATTGAACGTTGATTCAGATGGAGATGGCGTTATCGACACTCAATGGAGTGCTAGTGCTTCTGGAAAAACTATTGTGGATGATCTAGATCAAGGAACAAGTTCGATCTCGCTCTCACCAGAAAACTTAACTATAGATGGAAAGGCTGGAGAAAAGATTACCAAGAACATTACTGTCAGTACATCCCAAGCCTCAAAACCGGTTGCAATAACACCGACTTCACTCCAATCAGAAAACGGTAATATTATTGACACCAGTAATATCAAAGTAAATCCAACAACAGTCAACGTTTCTTCGGGAGTACCTGAAAATATTCTAGTTACAATAAACATACCTGAAAGTGCAATTTCCGGAAATTATACTGGCAAAATTAACGCAACTAGTACAAATAGTAGTGATTCTTGCAATGTACACCTACGTGTAACAGATGATAACGTAATAGATACTGTAGATGATAACGTAACAAACACCGTAGGTGACGACGTAGCAAATACAGTAGGTAATGATGTAACAGATACTTCAGGTGACGATGTAACAGATATAGTAAATCCTATAAACAACTCAGTTTGTTTGTATCCAGCAAATCCCACTACGGGCTGCATTATTTTTGCAAACCATAGTAAGAGCTCTACTGAAGGCGGCTGGATTAACCTCAGCGGAGGAAAAGAAATCCAGCTTCCACAACCTCTTAAATTCACTTATTGTGGAACGGACAAATTGAAGATCTCTGAAGCTACAATTGAACTGAAGTCATTGTCAGGCCAGAAAAACAAGTGTCAGGAAAATAATACTAAACTGGAACTCACATACCCTTATTCCACACATCCCTTTTATACTGAAAGGCAGTGTGTGACAATTGACTATAATGGTCCTTCAGCCTTTAAGAAGCAGAAAGTGACTATTTATCTTGTCAAAGGGCTTGATGTGTGCTCCGCTTCAGAAGCCTTTGGAGATGTCATGGACAACGAAAGTAAGAGTCTAGAAGAAGTTTTTAACGAAGGCACAAATTCTTACACCAAAGTGTGTGCAACTCTGGACGAAAATGGGGATCTGGTTGAACCTCTTACCTTTGGATGTCTTGAGCCTGGGAGTTATGGTGTCCTCATAACTCTTGCGGATCATCAAAACAATAAGAAAAAATGCGGCACGGAAAAGAAAGTTCTTTCAGCAACTTGCTTTGAAGTAGTTAATTACGAACTGGAAACGAATGCCTCCGACACTCTTGATGAAGGCGATAATCTTGACGTTGAGATGTGCCTGGAAGACGCACCTACTGATAGAGAATTTACATATGGTGCCCTGCTGATAAATAAAGAGGCCTATAAAGCTGAAATAAACGTCAGCAGCAACGGAACAAGAGCCGGGACCGATGTTTTCGTTAACGATATCGATCTCAGGGATTTGGGCGTTAATTTCACAAACTACAAGTCCAAGTTAAGCAAAAGTGAACTTACAAACGAAATTCAGACTCTAATTGGAGAAGGAAATGGTACGATAAGTATAGGTGAGAAGAACCAGTACACTCTTTCCCTGACAACCTTCGACCTCCTGCCAGGAGACTACCTACTCTTTACAGGCGTCTATGAAAAAGGCAAAGGCATCGTAGGCATAGACCAGAAAGAATTGACCATATTCTGAAGCTTATCGATACCGACAAAGCAGGACTCTGAAGCCAATCAAGTATTTTAGATTCTGGAAACAGATTCAGAGCCTGATCTTGTCAGCAATAAGAATAAAAGGTTAAAACTTTAAAAACGACGAGAAACAGTAGAAGAAAGTTAAGTCTTGAGAAGATAGGTTACTTTACATAACCTTCTTCTTTTTTGATTTTCTTTTTATTACATCTGGAGCGCAGAGAGTCACGAATACTCTGGCCTTCATAGGGTATCTGTAAAGAGTGTGAGACCTGCCTGGATTCCGCCCAGAAAACCTATTTAAGCATCAATAAAGACGAAATCTCCTGCAGGAGAAATAAATGCGTTCTGTGCGGTAAAAAAGGCAGAGTTGCCCTGTGGAAATCCAGATTCCAGATTTTTCAAAGGGATTCGTAATAAAAAAGGTAAACGTCTGCACAAACTGCCTGGATTCTATCAATGAGACTTATATAAGGTTCAAAAGGGAGCAGATTGTGGGTTCGGCTTGTGAACACGGTCATGAGCACGGTCATGAATATTGAGTTTTGAGCAAAGCTGCATTTTGGCGGCTTTATTTTTTAATTTTTAGATCTAGGTGTTTTTGAGGAATGAACTTTCATTGAACTTTACTCTTTCCGGTCATTATTATAGACGAAAAAAGATTATACCTGAAAGGAAAATAAATGTGTATAAAAACATATTTTTGGGTTTTTCCTGAAAAAGGTGATTATGTGACCGTCGAGCATGAACAATACGTTGTTAATGAAAATGGGGAAAAAGTAGCGATTATTCTTCCAATAGAGGAATATGAAAAAATGAAAGAGGATCTCCACGATCTGGCTATCGTTGCAGAAAGACGTAACGAGAAAACTATTAGTCTTGAAGAGATAAAAAGAAAATTGTGAATTCGGAACAATGACAGCTTATACAATAGATTTCAAGGCTAGCGTAGAGAAAGATTTAAGGAAAGTACCAAAAGACAGGCTTCCTGATATTCTTAAAAAAATTGAGGAACTTGCAGAGGCACCTCTTCCCGTAGATTCAAAAAAACTTTCCGGAGCTGAACATCTATATCGTATTCGGGTGGGGGATTACAGGATAATATATGAAGTAGTGCACAAAACGAAGAACATAACTATTTTCTACGTGAGACATCGGCGCTCTGTTTATCGTGGATTATGAACCATTTTCAGTTTTATTTTCCTTCATCTCAATATATTCAAGCACATCCCTCGTATATTCTAATCAGGTATGATCATTATGATCTGGAGAATATTTTTGAATATTCATTACTTTCAAGCTTCGCTGTATATTCTGTAACGTAAAGGGCAAACTTGTCAAAAGCTGCATAAAGTTCAACTTTCCAAACAACTTATCTGCTGCTGACATCCTGAATACTCCTCTTCTCTCTTATTCGTTTCAGTAATTCCCTGTTTAAAAGATCTTCATGGTACTTTCGATCCAGGTATCTGGACATGACATACTGCTCCACGTCCAGTTTCAGGTCTTCGTTTCTCACAAATAACGGCACATTGGGCCTTATGACTTCAAAATTAATAACGAGTGAAGTATCGTTCATAACCAGAAGGTCTACATGATCGTTCTTGAGGGGGGTTGAAAGTTCTCCTATTAATTCCAGACGCTTTTCTATCCTTTCTCCTTTTGTAAGTTTGCTGGAAAGATAAACGCCTATATCAATATCGCTTAACGGCCCTGTTGTTCCCTCTGCTGTCGAACTACGAAATTCAGGTATGTAGTTTTAATTTTGGTGTCAATCAAGTATTAAAAAGACAAGTCATTAAAAAACAAGTCATTAAAAGACCTTCAAATCACTTAAATCTAATAATCTGTAGTTACAAATTCCTGCTTAACCTGGAAAACTAAGGAAATTATAGAATTAACTAAAAAAGGAAAGATGAACCTTTTTATATCAATAAACTGCTTTATAATTATTAATTTGTAAGAATTACCTATGGAGGTTGATAAGCTGGTGACAACAATTTTTCCTCTGTCCAATAACCCGGCTAAATCTCAGTACCTGCCTTCAGCTTCTATTTTGTTTATATAATTCACTTATTACTTATTTAATTAAATAATCTCTTAGGTGGCTGTCTCACTCTCAACAGATTATCCGATAATTCAATTTCAGGGCAAAAATATGTAAAAAATAGGTATATACAACCTTTAAGGTAATGTTCAGATTTGCTGTAAATTCAAAGTTAATTTGTGTGTACTGAGTATAATTCCGTTCTTTCAATATCAATTCCAAACTACCAACTTCTTGAAAGTTATAATCTTACAGAAAATCGACATTCTGCCGTTAATTTCGATGCAAAAAACGTGATCATAGCGCTTGTTAATATAACTGAATATGTCTCTGGTGTTTGATCTCAAAGGCAAAGCAGATCTAACGCTAACTGAATAACAATAGAACTCGGAAGAGTGTATAAACTGACATTATCAGAGTCGGATGCATAATTTAAACATCTTGAGATTGCAGGGAATTCTCTAACAATATAAATATCTGACAAATTTTAATTACAAATAAAAAACATGGATATGCTGTTAATCTAACAGAGGAAGAGAATAAGAATGAAATCGTGGGTTATTTTAGCGGTCTTTTTGTTATGTTTTATGGCAATGCCATCGTCGGCAACTATCGAAATTCCAGCGGGTACGGTTTCGTCTTACTCGTTAAATATTCCCGGAGAAACATACGTGCTGACGGGCGATGTCGATGCTTCAGCTACAGCGTTCTCAGTAGATGCTGACAACATAACATTTGATGGTAAGGGACATACAATTATTTTTGCACAGGATACTGCAGGCAGCGGAATTTTATCTTTTGGTAAGAACGGTATTGCAATCGAAAATGTCACAATCAATCAAATGAACAAAAGCGTATCGTCTGCGTACGGAATATATTTGGTTGACTGTAATTATGTGAGTATTTTGAATGCCACGGTTGACGTATATAAAAATTCAGGAATTTTTATGAAGTCAGCATCATCATATGTAACTATCCGTGACTGTAACATTTCCTCAAATACTTATGGAATATTTGCAACTAACAGTCAATATCTAACAGTTAATGAATCTACCCTGAACTCAAAGAAAACCAATTCCATCCGTTTATCCAATTCGGGGTACTGCAATTTTTCGGGTTGTGAGTGTAACTCTGCAAATACCGGTATAAATTTGAGTGATATGGCAAATAACAACACTTTCACTGATTGTACAGTTTCAACCGTTATTGGAGACAGCATTGGTATCGCAACATCAAACAATAATACCTTTTTGAGGTGTAATACATCGGCTATTGGAGGAAATAATGGGATTTCTTTAGTCAATTCAAGTTGGAATGCTTTCACGGATTGTGTTTCTATTGCTGAAAAAGGTTTTGGAATAAATACAACTGACTCTTGTGATAATGTCTTCAACGGATGCACTATCAATGTTATTGAAAATATGCCCGTAATGATAACAAATTCTACAAACAAATTCTCAAATATGAGTGTTTCCTCTACAAGGGCATCTTCACCACATACTTCTAATCATATTTTGACTGTGGGTGATTCAATTACAAAGGGCGTAGGAGTTAATTACGGACTCGGGTATGGATCGTACCTAAATGCTACTCTGAATGCATATTCTCCTACATGGTATGTGTCTAATGTCGGAATAGGTGGCACTACGGCAGCACAGGGTCGAGTTACGTTTCCTCAGTGGTTAGATATCTACAATCCTGACATTGTTTTAATCATGTATGGACAAAATGATATTTCTGCTGGGCGCAGTGAACAGGATATAGTTAATGATATACTTTGGATGGCACAGGAAGCGAGAAACCGAAGTATCACTCCCTACATATTGACGACTGTGCCAATTTCAAGCAATAACTTCAAGCGTATATCGTTAAATGACAATCTAACTTCGCAAGCTGCGCTGGCCGGTATCTCGGTAATAGACACATACGACTCTGTTGACTTATCACCAGAAAATGGCGTACACGATGGGTATGATGAAAATAACTCACTTGATGGGGTACATCCGAATTCGGTTGGGTATACACTCATGGGAAATTATGTCTCTAAACACATCCTAACATCTGTATACCCAAACTCTGATTTTACCGGTAATGTTACTTCAGAAAAAGCTCCTTTGACTGTTACTCTTACTGATAAGTACCGGCTTGCCAGTTTTATGGAACTGGAGCTCTGGATACGGCATGTTTTCAACGACGAAATCCAACACATACATATTATGCAGGAAATTATGTTGTTAGTTTAACGGTAAAGAATGCTGCTAGGTAACACGAAATAATAAAGAGCTATGTTGTTGGCTTAATGGTAGAGAATGCTGCTAGATAACACAAAAATAATGAAGAGTTATGTTGTTAGCTTAACGGTAAAGAATGCTGTTAGATAACGCGAAAATAATAAAAAGCTATGTTGTTGTGAATTAAAGTCCCTTTTGTTGTTTCTTCGGCATTTATCTTTACAGGACGTTGTCAAAATGGATTTTGAACTGAGAAAGTGGAAAAAAACAGATGCTGAAAACTTTTTCAAGTATTCTCATAATACAAAAATTGCAAAAAATATGAGGGATTCTTTTCCCTCCACTTTAGATGACTGCAGAAAAACTGTAGAAAGCTTTAGCTTTAACGATGAAACACAACAATGCTGCAGGGCAATTGTTGTGAACGGAGAAGCTGCAGGGTGTATTGCATTATTCCTTAAAAGCGATGTTTATTGTAAGAATGCAGAAATTGCATACTGGCTTGGCGAACCTTTTTGGGGCAAAGGAATAATGAGCGAAGCAATAAAACAGCTTTGTCGGACAGCTTTTGAACAGTACGACATTGTCCGGATATTTGCAGAGCCTTATGCACAAAATATCGGCTCACGAAAAGCTCTTGAAAAAGCCGGATTTATTTTTGAGGGCATAATGAAGAAGGGTGTCTATAAAAACGGTAATTTCTTTGATTATTGCATGTATGCTCTTGTGAAATAACATATGACTTATCATTCAACACCCAACTCTGGCTTTTGAGAAACCTTGATTTATTTTTTATTTTTTTCCTTTTACCAAATCCAGGTGCCAGAAACTCTTAAAAATACATACACAGGTACTATCATTAATGGGGAAACTAGGGATAAAACCAAATTTTACTAATGTTTTTTGTCCTAATTAAGATTGTAAATTTTAAGGTATTTCTGGGAAAGAAAATGTCACAGGTAAAGGTACTATCAAATTAAGAACAAGAGAATTAGAACAAGAGAATTAGAACAAGAGAATTAGAACAAGAGAATTAGAACAAGAGAATTAGAACAAGAGAATTCGAAAATATATCTGCCGTGAAAAGGGGTAGAGTATTCAATAATCGTATAAGTATATTCTTTAATCCTAGATTCGGCAAGTCGACATTTCATTTTAATCCTTTTTGTTGATGACGATTTTGAAATGATGATTCCATTGTGTGCAGTTATAAGGTTTACATATGATCTAAACATAATCTCTCATGCTAAACTTTAATGGAAAAATGATCCAGTATTTATATATGTCGTGGGAGTTGAGCCACACGTTAACCAGCTTTAAATCTAATGTATATTTATCAAATGTTCAAAAACGATATCCAGAGAGACATTTAAATTCCTTGTGTCGACCTGCCGAATCTGGGTTTAATATATTCTAAAAGACAATGAATTATCATACTAGCCTTAAATATGGCTATTAAAGAAATGTCAACAAAGCCATAGCTGGTGTATTGAAAATTCAACCAGCTATAGTTAGTAACCTGTTGGGAACAAGAGAGAGTGTTAGCTATCCTAGAGGGCCTATTCCAGAAAGTTTATTCCAGAAAGTTTATTCCAGAAAGTTTATTCCAGAAAGTTTATTCCAGAAAGCCTATCTCAGAAGATAAAAAGTCTCATTTTTATTATTAATCAACAACTCAAGTGTCCTTAGAAGGAATTAGTATGCTCATAATTTACAGTTATGTTTTTTTTCATTTCCTACTCGAATAATCCGTACGATGAAGAAAACTAGTGTGCCAAATATGGTTATTATAAAAATAGGTAAAAAAGTAATTGACAGAGGTTGTGCAGTTACGGTATGATAATTCAGGTAAAAGAATATAGTCAACATTTCAACTTTCAAGAATATAATTAAGTTCTTTGTACTAAGGTACACTGCTTCTTTGTTCTCATTTGTTACTTGAACGGGAACATTCCAAATCTGTGGGAAAAAAGATACTACAGTCATGAAAATATAAAGCAAAATACTTATGGCTGGTAAAATAAGGGTTTGATATTTACTTCCCCAGCTATCGATTTCACCCAGTGCATTATAATGCATAGGAACTTGTTGAGGAATTTGGTCCCATTGAATGTAAATAAAAACGATCATACCTACTAAAAGTAAAAGCCCTATAATTTCCAAGGCAAGTTGGAGTTTAGTATACTTCAATTTCATAGTAAGATTCTCCTCTGAAGTAAAACACAAGCTTTTACTGCTTGTATTATCTGTCACATGCAGCATATTTTCAATGATAGTATATCAGAAATTCTATAAATTTTATACGTCAATACATTAATTATAAACACACTAGTTTGAACAACTGTCACGGGTTTTTATTAAAAATATGGAAGAATTCCAATTTTTATAGAATCTTTAACATACTGCCCTATTTTACAGTAAAGGAGACAAATTTTTCAATTGTACATAATACATAGGCAGTCCATAACGTTAATGTATTATTATTTACTCTACGAAAAGCTAAAAATGAAATAGGAGACCTTGTTAGAACTCTCCATTCAGTAGGCTTTTTTAAGTTTTTTAAGCTTTTTAGGTCTTTTTACGATAATCTCTTAATTATGAGACCATCTTGCAAAGTACGGCATTCCTTCTTTATACACACCAGTGATATTTTCTGTGGTAACATTTTTAGTATCAAATGATGGGTCTATAAACTGATTGTTTCCTATGTAGATTCCCACATGGGTGGCAAGCCAATATATTTTGCCGTTCTGGCTGACGTCCTTTTGCCAGAAGATTACGTCTCCGGGAGCTGGAGAGGTTGTATTAACATAATTCGTATTGTTTTTCATCTCAGGTACTTTCAGGAAAAAGATGTCTTTAGCGCCTACCTGGTTGTATATTTGATATACCAGGTGAGAACAGTCAATAGCACTTGTGTTATTGGCTCCGTGTACGAATTCAACTCCTAGCCAACCTTTTGCGGCTTCTACTGTTGCGTTTTCGGAAGTTCCTATAGGAGATGCTGCTCCAAGGGGTATTAACGCTATTAAAATAGCCAGGAGTACTGTAGTTGTTAACTTTTGTTTATTTATTTTCATTTTTTCTCATCTATATCGTAATTTCACTGGCCTAATTATTGTTAAGGCTTATTTATTATATCTTAAAATAAATTTATTTCCTCTAATTATCTGTACTTAACGACGTTAACATAAATACATAACGGCAGTATTCCAATTATTGCAAAGCCGGAAATTTTGGAAAAAACAGTAAAGTAGAAGGCTTAGTTTTGTAAAAATATGTTAAAATCATCTCTAAACTCTAAGAATAAACAAGAAAATTTCCGTTTATTGGGTTTAAGGTAATGAAGAGTGTTATTTTGAGAATAGCTGTAAAAATAAAACCTGAATCGTCTAAAAAGAATCCCCAATAACTTTAAAACAGGAACTAACTAAATCATTTAGCCATATACCTTTATACATCTTCAGACGGCCAAAATTTTGATTTTTTGATGTATTTTCCAATCTTTCCAGCCATACACCTTCCATTCCGGACAAATTAGAAGCACGGTCAGCAAATTTTGAGCCTATCCCACGTTGGAGTACAGATACGTATAATACCACACTGTGTCATCTTCTTTTCTTTCATGTGTGACTTCACGAATAGAGACTCGCGACATCTTCGCCGAACGTGATAAATAAATTTTCATATTTCGTGTCGGTGTCTTCTAACGTGTCATGAAGTAGTGCAGCCGTTTGTAATTTAAAGTCATCAGGGAAATTATTTTAATGATTTCATAGACCTGCCAGCAGTAGGCCATAAAATAGTCGTTTCCTGCATAATCAAGTTGCTCAGCATTTGCTTTTGCACCAGATTCTGTTGCTTACCTAACTGAATTTCAATTTGTGTTAATGCTTTCTGCGTCACTTGATTTCAAGTGACTTGGGCAGTGCATTAGTTTAAGCTTCCGAATTATTTATCGTCTGCTGTCACTTAAAGCCTGCCCTTAAAAATTTTTCTAAATCTTTTAAGTTTATTGTCATTAAAAGTCCTTTAGTAAACCACAGGCAAGTTTACTGTGGGCAAACTTTAATACAGAGCCCACAACGAAGACCTCCCAGTACATTAAACATATACTGTGCACACTTTTGCCTTTCAATTTTTCCATCACGGGAGATAGCACCAGCCGGGCATATTTCAATGCATTTCATGCATTTGCTGCATTTCTCATTAATAAACGGTAGTAAAGTATCCTTTTCTCCTTTTTCTAGCGGAGCATTGGTCAGTATTGCAGTCATTCGAACTCTGGGACCGTAGTCTTTTGTAATAAGAAGGTGATTCATGCCAAAGTTTCCCAGTCCTGCATGATATGCAGCATATTTGATGGACAGGTTTGCCTTAAGTGTTTCACGGTTAGCATACCAGTATCCGAATTCACTTCCTTCTGTAGGCACAATAGTTGCTCTGTATCCTTCTTTTTCAATAAGTTTTGCAATTTGAAAAGCGACTATTCGAAGGGTAGCAGTTGCTGCCATAAGAGTGTTAGTATACTCGGCCCTTCCTTCTGGAAGGGTCTCGAAAGCTCCTCTCGGTACGCCAACTCCCAGGATTATAACTGACCGAACGCTTGCCATCACATCCTGAGGTTTATTTCCTGTATATTCCGAGTTTTCAAAGCAAGCTGCATCTGCAATTCCAATAAAATCCGCGTTCATTTTAAAAGCAGTATTTTCTATCTTTTTTGTAAGGGTAATCTCCCTCATACTTATCTCCTGTTAAACTTAAATTTGGGTTAAATCTGGATTTACTTTGTTCTCTTTTCCTGGTTATAACTTTTAAGGTTCAATTTCTATTTGCTTGTCAAGCTTTCCTATTTACAGGCTCAGGTTTTATGTAGAATAAAAGAGACATTTAAAAACAAGGAAACAATTAATATGTAATTTATTAATTTCATCTGTATGTTAATAAATGTCTTCGTAACAAGTAATAACCATCGGCTTAAAGTTGTCTTATTCTAAGACTGAGAGTCTATGTGAAGTTTCCGTGGGGTGGTTTTGAAAGTTAATGAAAATGAAAAAAGTAGTTTGTAGAGATTTTAAGAATAACTAAGCTTCTTATAACTAACCTCATTTAGTTTGAATTGAATGTCAATGAATTGGATGTCAATGAATTGGATGTCAATGAATTGGATGTCAATGAATTTTCTTATTTATTGTTTTCAACTACTTAAAACGAGTTTAAACTCCCTCTACCAAATTTAAACCTCGTCACTTTGTCAGTAGCTCCAGATTACAAATCTCAAATTAGAGTCTAGAATATAAACTTTTTAAATCCTGTTTATTCACGTATAAACACTGGAGTACTTAGCTATTATAATTTTTGGCCATATGCCAAATATTTCATAATATATTTGCGTTTCACCCAAAAGATATATCTGCCTGTTAGATGTTAATATCTAGAAATCAGGAGATCAAAAATGAGAAAAAATAGTTTTGAGTTTAACCGTATCTGTTTTCTGGAACGCGAGAAATCTGATGTTATATTTTTGAATTTGGCGTTTAAGCAGGTATGAAAAAATAGTTTTCTTGCTTATTACTTTGATTTCTGTCAAACAAAATTTTGATTAAAATTGCGGATTATATATGAGTAACTCACAGGCTTCTGGTCATATCCCTGATCTTGATCTTATCACTTATTATAGTGAGAACTCTTACTCTTTTCTTTCTAGGGCCAGTCCCTGGATAAAACTAATTGGGCTTATTGCCATCATCTTAATTTTAACTATTGTTAAAAGTGTTGAAGTACTGGTGGCTCTATATGCTCTTTTATTTCTTTTATATTGGCAGATTGGACTACCAATAAGAAAGCTATTTGACTGGTGTCTTTTGCCTGTTTTGTTTGTTTTATCTTTAGTTATTTTATTGATGTGGAATGAAACCGGTGTACCACTATTTTCCCTCAAAATCTTCTGGGTTTCCTTGACTTTAACAGATAATGGATTATTGCTAGTGGTTAGGCTTTTGCTAAAAGCTCTTATATCAATGACATCTTCCCTTCTATTTCTCATGACGACTAAATACGCATATCTTTCAGTTATGATTTACAGGATCTTTCCATTTCCCATAGATCAGATATTTTTGATGTCCTACAGGTTTCTTTTCATAACACTGGATATGGTTGATTCTATGATAAGGGCTTTTAAATCGAGAGGTGGAGGTTTAATTAAAAGCGTGGTCAGGCAAAGCCAGACCTTTGCAGAGATCTTTGCACTCGTTTTTATTCGATCTTATGACCAGGCGGAAAGGGTGAACAAAGCTATGGAGTCTCGGGGATATGATGGAACATACACTACATCAACGGAAGTTCCTCAAATGAGACCTATAGACTATATTGTTTTGTTGGTGTTTTTAGTCGTAATAATTTATCTACTACTATTTCATAATTCATCAATTTCGAGGTGAATGCCTAATTTATGAAAAAACATATTGATCCAGTACAAAACCATGCTTTTTCAGAGCCTCATGAGTTAATTCACATAGACTGTGCAAGTCATGTCTACCCAGATGGCAGCATTGGAATTCATGATTTGTGCTTCCGGGTTAAAGAGAATGAGATCGTTGCCTTATGCGGGGCAAACGGCTCAGGCAAATCGACCCTTTTGGAGCACCTGAACGGCCTGCTTTTGCCGTCAAAAGGTAATATATATGTCATGGGCGAAAAGATAGACTCTACAACAAAAAAAGATCTGTGGAAACATGTGGGAATAGTGTTTCAGAAATCGGATGATCAGCTTTTTGCGCCAACTGTCCTTGATGACGTTATGTTCGGCCCACTCAATTTAGGTATGAACAGAGGTGAAGCCTGGAACGCAGCAATGGAAGCTTTAAGGGCTGTAGGCGCTGAGAAATTTATAAACAAGATTCCTAATTATCTTAGCGGTGGGCAGAAACGTTTAGTCTCCATAGCTGGCATCCTTGCCATGAAACCGAAAATAATTGCTCTTGATGAACCAACTTCCGACTTGGACCCAAAGCATGCCGAAATTATTGAAAATATAATCTGCGAATTAAAAGAAAATCATGGCATCAGTATTGTCCTGGCAACACATGATCTCGACCTTGCTGCACGTATAGCTGATAGGATCTGTATTGTTAAAGGAGGATCTGTAATTGCAGAAGGCAGGCCCTCAGACATCTTTTACAATGTTGATTTGCTTGAGGATGCAGGGCTAAAGGAACCTAAAATTGTACAGGTGTATGAGGCTCTCTGCGAGTTCAAAAAAATAGAGATAAAAAGAAAGCCTGTGACTGTGGAAGAACTGGTAAAATCCCTCTAATCTGCGAACAAATATAAGCAGTGTCTGAAGAGCTATAACATGCAGCATCTAAAAAGTTGTAACATGCAGCATCTAAAGAGCTCTAACGAACTAGTTTGAGTTTTATTCTTCTCAATTTCATTTCTTTCTAGCTAACTTGCAAAATTAAAATTTGGTATAACACCAAACAATTTGGTATTATACCAAAAATTAGTAAAATTGGTAAATTCGACAACCGGCATTACTAAAACCTGGTTAAAATCTGCATAAATAAAAAACAAATATTATAGGAAGTTCTCAAATGGCTCACATACATTTAGAAGACGGTGCTTTTTCCTTCCAATGGATTTCTATATGGTGGACTCTCGCTATAATTCTAGTCTGCCTTTGTATGTACTGGATGAAAAATGTGAAGAAAAGCAATGACAATAAAGTGTTAACTATTGCAGGGATGTGCACTGCTGCTTCATTTGCAATCTTTCAGGTAAATATTCCCTTGTTTGGTGGAGTTCATATGAATCTAACACCTCTTATAGGTATTCTGGGAGGTCCGGCAGTTGGGGGGATAATTGTGTTCATAGTGAATATATTATCTGCAGCAATAGGACATGGTGGATGGGGGATGATCGGAGCGAACACTCTAGTCAATATAACTGAAGTTTCGGTTGCCTACTTTACATATCGCGGACTTATCAAAGCCAAATTAAGCTTGTTTTCGAGAGCCGGTATCGCTACTTTGGCAGGACTTTTGCTTGGTAACGTAACCATGATAGTCATAATATTGGTCTCAGGTATCCAGGGAGTAACGCAGAGTCGTATGGATATTCTCTATGGGCTCTCTCTCCTGGCAGGAGTCAATATGGGAGTTGCTGTGATAGAGGCTGTGCTTACTGGATATGTAGTATCTTACATACGAAAAGTCAGACCAGATATGCTTTCGGAGGCTGAGACACTTGTATGAAATAGATCGAAAGAAAAGTATGCTCTTATTTGGGTTTTTGGTTTTGGCTGTTGCAGGATTAAGCTTGATTGCCTACCATGTCTCAGGCCATATGGGCATAGAAGAAAGGTTTAATAGTGCTGTTGGGATTGAATCGGGTCCTGAGAAAGAAGAATCTTCAGGAATATTTGGATTTAATATTGAGGGCAACCCCTTGTATTATGCGGTTATTCTTGTCGCTCTGATAATATCATGCCTGATTATTCACATTAAAAAGTAGAAAAGTAGCATCCGTAACTTGAGATTAACTTCAGTAGTTTAAAACATTTTTCTGATAGCACGGTTTTTGCTCCTTGTTTTTTGTGGGGATAAAAACAAGGAGCAGTTATACAACTTAATTGGGAAAATTTGAAAGATCTACTTTAAAAATTACTTCCCCTAACTTTCGATCTCTCTTATTTTTCAGTTACAATTAGATAATAGTGCAGGTGTACTAACTTCCTGGTTCTGGGACTTTGGGAATGGTATTAATTCAAAGAATACAATGAACACGACGTACACTTTGAGCCTATCCCAAAACCTTGAATTTCGAATAATCACTCTAATTTCTAACATGAAAATAGTATAATAGATTTGGTAATGAAATCGGTTCTGGGATGAGCTCTTTCATAAAACCTGGAACTTATAATGTTATTCTAAATGTACTAATGTCGCTGGCAGCAGTTCGATAACAAGGTCGGGCTATGTCACTGTAAAAAGTGAGTAATTATACTTTATGAATAATAAATGGCCATAGCTGAAAGGTAGTGGAAAATCATTAACCAAACCTGAAAAACAGAAAAAATATTGTTTCCGGTTAGATTTAATAGCTAAAACTCTTAGCTTTCAAAATCTATCCGGTTAATGAGTTTGTTTTACTACAATTCCATCTTTGCTGCCTTTAAATTTAAAATCCTTACTGATTATTTTGCTGTCTTTAAACTCAAAGCACAATTTGAATCCGTAAATGTTCTTTATAAAATACTGTCCTTTTTCTATTGTGCCTTCCTTTTTCTGTTTTCTAACACAAAACTCTTGCAAAAAATTCATGTGGAATAAACTCCTAAACTATATTTATTATGAGACAGTCAGCGGGAATATGGTTACTTATAGCACTGGGTCTGCTCTTCGGCCTGTTTGCAGATTTGGGAGCTGCAGACTCTGTTACCTCGGACAATAGTGGGGACGTAAATCTTTCGGAACTCAGAGCTTTTGACCTTCTCTGCAAATGCGAAACAGGATGTATAGTTAACACGGTTTCTCTTTCTTCCAGCGGGGGTTATATTGCAGTTGGGGACTTTAATCATAACGTTTCTCTTTTTAGTTCCGAGGGGAAGGAACTCTGGAATTATACTACTGGAGATATTGTTTACACCGTATCAGTCTCTCCAGATGGGTCTCGTGTAGCTGCAGGGAGTAACGATAAGAAAGTATACTTTTTTAATAGGGAAGGAAAATTACTCTGGAGTTACGAAACCGGGGGCAGCGTGAATTGTGTTGTGGTCTCTTCCGATGGTTCATATGTGGCAGCAGGCAGTGAAGACGGCAAGATTTACTTTTTTAATAATAAAGGTAAGTTATTATGGAATTTTGATTCAGAACATTCCGTCCGCAGTATAGCCCTCTCCATAGATGGCACTTACGTTGCAGCCGGAGGTTCCAGTTATTACATTTACCTCTTTGATAAAGAAGGAAATAATATCTGGAAACGAAAGACAGGCAGTGTAATTAATTGTGTGTGCATCACTCCACAGGCCAATTATGTGGCTGCCGGAGGTTCCAATTATAATGTCTATCTCCTTAACCAGAAAGGTGACTTTTCCTGGATACACAATCCTGCTTACTGGATTAGCAGTGTTTCCCTGACAAATAACGGCTCCTATCTGGCAGCAGGAAGTTTTGATGATAAAATCTACCTGTTTAACAATACAGGTACAAAACTCTGGGACTACAAGGCAAAAGAAGATATTTACAGTGTTGCAATTTCACCGGATGCATCATTCATTGCAGCAGGAAGCTGGGACGATACGCTTTACGTGTTGGATCTGGATGGGAATGAGTTCTGGAACTACAGTTGCGGAGGAAATATTAATAGTGTGTCTGTTTCTCTCGATAGCTCAACCCTTGCTGCAGCGAGTGATGACGGGGCAGTGTATCTTTTTGAGCGAAATTCCTCAGTTTTTGCACGACTCTTTGGAAATGAGTATTTCCTCTCAGGAGAGGAACTCGGACTGCCTTTAAAAGAAGGAATAGTAGTAACGGGAGGTATTGAAAACGTAGTTGAGACTGCTTCAGCTCCCTCAGGTGAAGTATCAGATGATATAAAAGGTGAAAACGATCCGGCTATAGAGAGTTCAGCCTCTATAGAGAGTTCATCAAGGTTTTCGGGACTGCTTAACTTCTTTAAATATCCCATATTTCTTTTACTGGCAGTTTTTATAGTGGCTATCTACCTGAATAATCGAAAATTTAAAAAACGGGTCGAGAAAGAAGAAGACCTGGAAGACTTTGAGAACCTTGATGATGAAAAAACACAGGCCTGAAAATCACCAGGATATCCAGAAACATGAGATTTCAGATATATGGATATGGAGGCGTAAACTTACAGTTTTGTAATATTCAGAGAAGATTACCATATTCAGGAACTGATATCATAATATTTTTCAGTGATAATGACTCTGTTCCAAAACCCAGTGATTAATCTAAAGTTCAAAATCACTGGATTTTATAATTGGTCATAATCCTCATGCCTATATTTCTGGGTTAAAGTCTTTAGATGTTGAATATTGATTTTGATGAAAGCCGAATTCTTCTTTCTAATTCAGATTTTCAATCAAGAAATGTAGAAATTATTAGATTTTGAAACAGAGTCATAAAATCTTTTAAATATAAATATATTATCGTATTTTCCTATGTAAAATTAAACAGAAATATAATTTACTAGTAGAAATATAATTCACTCAGTATGAAACATAATTTATTAAGCAAAAAATATAATTTATTAAGCAAAAAATATAATTTATTAAGCAAAAAATATAATTTATTAAGCAAAAAATATAATTTATTCATTATAGTGTTTTCTTTTCTACACTCGTATTCTATAGTAATATCATCTACTTGTTATCTCTTTTACTTTTATTCATGTTACCAAAAATAATCATATCGTAAAAAACACATACTGCTGAATATTTATTAAATATCTTAACTTTTAACAGCTTTCAGATTTCTTTACTTGCAGCTTCGGACAAAGTCCTTATGTGGAAGCCCGAACCAAGCTCATCTGCAAGCTTTTTACATTTTTCCAGGTCAATTTCGGGCACATTAACTACTGTAACCCGTGTACTCATTCCTGCCTTCCTTGCTTCCTTAACAAAATCAAGTACTGCAGAATAAGCATTTTCATGAGTAGGCCTGCAGAGCTTATTGTATTTTTCTTCGGACTCGGCATTCAGGCTCACGGAAATAGAGTCTATTCCTGCGGCTTTCAGTTCTAAGACCACATCTCTTCCCGGATTTATCAGGGCTGCCTGCCCGTTGGTATCTAGCCTTACTCGAATATTCCGGCTTTTCAGCCAGCGGGTTACTACAAGCATCACGTCGAACCTGAGAGTTGGCTCTCCAAGGCCTGTGAATACGATTTCTTTGTATTTTGAAAGGTTTAGCTCTTCAAGTGCTTCGATAACTTCCTCTGTTGTCGGTTCTCTTGAAAGCCTCAGGTCATATCCATAAACTCCGTCTGCAAAATTACGGATACAAAAGACACAGTCTGAACTGCAGCGGTTTGTAAGGTTAATATATAGATTTTTATGAGCTTCATAGTAAATTGTGTCCATAAAAGCAAAATTTCTTACATTCCTTATAACCATGACGTATTAATTCATTTTTATCCCGGAACTGAAAATAGCCTTATATATATGGATTTCTTATTACTTTACTTCTGCTTTTGGTTTATGACTCACGTTTTCAAGCAGAAAGTTTATAGGTGATCATGTACTTTTAAGGTTCGATCTGCAGCATTTAGCTAGCAGTATCTATATTTCAACTCATTTGCTCTCCGCATTGAAGTCTATATGGTTTTTATTTACTATTTGACTTCAATGTTGACAGATATGTGTTAAAAAACCTATGATTGATGAAAAATTGCGATACTCGCAATTTCGAAGGAGAATCTTATATGGCACAATTAGCTAAATTCGACGTTCCAGAAGAACTTACAAACAAAGCACTTGAAGCTCTGGAGCTTGCCAGAGATACTGGAAAGATTAAAAAGGGCACCAATGAAGCCACAAAAGCAATTGAAAGAGGCAATGCAAAGCTTGTCCTTATCGCTGAGGATATCGAGCCTGCCGAGATTGTTGCTCACATTGCTCCCCTTTCCGATGAAAAGAAAGCACCTTATATCTTCATTAAAAACCAGAAAGAACTCGGTGCAGCCAGTGGGCTTGGTGTGTCCTGCGCAACTGTCGCTATTGTAGATGCAGGAAAAGCAGCTGAAATGGTTCAGGACATTGCCCAGAAGCTTGAAGCCCTTAAATAATCCTGATAACATGAGGTGCTAGTTATGGCTGATGAAAGCACAACCGGCGGCTTTGCTGCTGAGGTTATTGACGTTATCGGGAATACAGGTATGCATGGTGAAGCCAGCCAGATCCAGTGTAGGGTTCTGGAAGGCAGGGATAAAGGCCGTGTTATTACAAGAAACTGCGTGGGCCCGGTCCGCGTAGGCGACATCCTGATGCTTCTCGAGACCTCAAGAGAAGCGAAGAAACTGACCACCAGATAAGAAAAAGCGGTGAGATAATGGAACAGAGAAAATGCTATTTCTGCGGGAAGATGCTGGAGCCCGGAACCGGTAAGCTCTATGTTAAGAAAGACGGTTCTACCTATTACATGCACTCTTCCAAGTGCATGAGCAACTTCAATCTGGGTAGGCTTCCAAGGCGTACCGAATGGACTGAGAAAGGCAAAATCCAGTTGAAGAAAGCATAAGAGTAGAATTGCAGTTTATGTGTTCGAATTATTAAGGTGTGTATATGGAACAGACATACGTTATGGTAAAGCCTGACGGAGTCCAGCGCGGGCTGGTAGGAGAGATAATTTCCAGAATCGAGAAGCGGGGTCTGAAGCTCGTTGCTCTCAGGATGAATGTTATCAGTGAAGCCGCTGCAAAAGAGCATTACAGTGAACATGCAGCCAAGCCTTTCTTCCCAGGCCTTGTCGGATTCATTACGTCTGGCCCTTCAGTTTCAATGGTAGTTGCAGGAAAAGATGCAATTAGGGTTATGAGGGCTATAAACGGGGCTACAAATCCTGTAGATGCGGCTCCCGGAACAATCCGTGGGGATTTTGCTCTGGATGTAGGCAGAAATGTAGTTCATGCCTCCGATTCCCCAGAAGCTGCAGCAAGGGAAATTGCAATTCACTTTAAGGACTCCGAAATCGGGAACTATTCCAGGATCGACGAGGTCTGTCTGTACGAATAAAGCAGGTATATCAAAGCCTTTTCGTGTTTCTGGAACCTCAGGGCACGATTCCAGGCCTTTGTTTACCGGTACCTGCAATGTGGGTCCGTCAGGGTAAACCCGGACCCTTCTGGACCTGCAGCAAATAAGACGCGGGAATGAGAGAGGTTTTGCATATGGCCGACAAGAAAAATTTGAGGACTCCTATAGTCTGCGTGATGGGGCACGTCGACCACGGGAAAACAACTTTACTTGACAAGATCAGGGGTACTGCAATTGTCAGTGGAGAAGCCGGTGCCATCACCCAGCATATCGGGGCAACTGAAGTCCCAATAGATGTAATTATCAACAAGCTTGGAGACCCAAGGCTTCGGGATAGGTTCATAGTTCCAGGACTGCTCTTTATTGATACGCCTGGGCATCATGCTTTTACAACTCTCAGGAGCAGGGGAGGCGCTCTTTCCGATCTTGCAATCGTTGTAGTGGACATAAACGAAGGCTTCAAGCCCCAGACCTACGAAAGTCTGCAGATCTTAAAGCGGTTCAAAACTCCTTTTGTTGTTGTTGCGAATAAGATTGACAGGATTAGTGGCTGGGTCTCGCAAAAAGACCTGCCTTTTGCGGCTACTTTCAAAAAACAGTCCGAAGACGTTCAGGCCCGGCTTGAGACAAAACTCTACGAGGTCATCGGCGAGTTATACAATCAGGGCTTTGCAGCTGAAAGGTATGACAGAGTTACAAACTTCCAGAAAACCCTGGGTGTAGTGCCTGTAAGTGCTGTGACAGGCGAAGGAATCCCTGATGTTCTGATGGTACTTCTTGGTCTGGCTCAGAAATTCCTTGAAGTAAACCTGCAGTACAGTGCCGAAGGTCCCGGAGTCGGTACTGTCCTTGAGGTTAAGGAAGAAAAAGGCCTTGGTGCGACCCTGGACATTATCCTCTATGACGGCACTTTAAAAAAGGGCGATACAGTTGTTATCGGAAGCCTGGGAGAACCAATCCAGACAAAGGTACGTGCTCTCTTAAAACCCAGGGAGCTTTCTGAGATTCGTTACGAAAGTAAGTTCAAGCAGGTAAATAAGGTTACTGCTGCTGTTGGGGTAAAGATTTCGGCTCCTGGTCTCGAAGGTGCGCTTGCAGGATCTCCAATAAGGGTTGCTACCGAGGAAACTCTTGACGAGATTGTAGCTCAGGTAAAATCCGAGATAGATGAGGTCAGAATTGATACGGGTTTGGTCGGGATTATGATCAAAGCCGACACTCTTGGCTCTCTTGAGGCTCTTGTCCATGAGTTCCAGAAAGATGAGGTGCCTATCAGGAAAGCCGAGGTAGGAGATATCTCACACCGGGACGCAATTGAGGCTTCTACGGTTGAAGATCCGCTCTATTCGGTGATCATAGGTTTCAATGTCAAAGTTCACCCTGACGCCAGAGATTTCCTGCAGGAAAGTACTGTGAAGGTATTCACGAGTGACGTGATTTACCGCCTGGTTGAAGATTACCAGAAATATGTAAAAGAACAGCAGGAACAGGCTGAAAAGAAGATTTTCGAAACAATAATCCGCCCGGGAAAATTCAAAATCCTTCCTGGCTGCATATTCCGCCAGAGTAAACCTGCAGTTGTCGGCGTAAGAGTGCTTGGCGGAGTCGTGCGGACAAATGCCGATGTGATGCTTGATAACGGAAACGTTGTAGGCAAGATCAAGGGCTTGCAGATCGAAGGAGATAATATTCCATCTGCAGGAGTAGGCAAAGAGGTTGCAATGGCAATTGAAGGTGCAACCGTAGGCAGGCAGATTAAAGAGGAGGACGTGCTCTATATCAATGTGCCTGAGAGACATGCCAAAATTCTTGAGCACGAGATATATGATTCCCTTTCAACTGATGAAAAGGAAACTCTTGATATCTTTCTTTCCCTGAAAAGAAAAGATAATCCTTTCTGGGCAAAATAATGCTTATAAGTGCATAATTATATTCAGAAATTATGTTCAGAATGCACGAAAGGTTCAGGTAAAAATTCCGGAAAATCCTAGTAAGGTTTCGGATAGAAAGGCAAAGTAAAGAAATTATTTAAAACAAATCTTATATTGGAGGATTTCACATGGCTAATTTCAAAGTTGTAGTTTCTGACCCTAAAGACGGGCGTGCTTACCAGATCGATTTAAAAGACGCTGAAGCAAACGCATTAATTGGAAAGTCAATAGGCAACGTTGTTGATGGTTCAATTTTCGGTCTGTCAGGCTACAAAGTCAAGATCACAGGTGGATGCGACGGTAGCGGTTTTGTTATGAAACCCGACCTCCCAGGTCCCAGAAGGCAGAGAATTCTGATGGCGGTAGGTGTGGGCTATGTCCCTAAACTTCCAGGACAGCGCAGGAGAAAGATGGTCCGCGGCAAGGAAATCGCCCCTGACATCGTTCAGATCAATGCAAAAGTCGTTGAGTACGGAAGCAAATCCATAAAAGCTCTTCTTGGCCTCGAAGCCGCAGAAGAAGTTCCGGCAGAAACTCCGGCAGAGTAATTTTCAAGTTCCCGCCTGCGGGCGGGCTTTAAACACTTTTCGTATTACTTTTTTTGATTTCGCTGTTTTTTTCTTCTTATAGTATTCTATTGTCGTTATTTCAATAGAGATATTTCTATGCTTAGTTTCTCATGATTTGCCTTTTATATACTCTACTTTTCTATAGAAAAATTATCGATAGTGTGATTAATGCTATGATTGATACTGTGATTTTAAAAATCTTCAGCACATTCTATGTTAGTGTGCCAATTTTTGTGTAAAATCATAAATCTTAATAAGTTGATAGTTGGAGAATCCAATATCAAGAGAATTTCATGAATCCCAACAAGTATCTTATCTCACAAACCTGTGTATCCGATAACAGAATCTAGTTACCTTTTATTTACGTTGTGACCATTTTATTCCCAAAACCATAAGTACCAGTAGTGCTCCAAGAATTAGAGAAAGAGGCGCTCGTTTCTTCATTTTCATAAAGCTCTTTAGTTTTTTTTATGAGATTGGATTCAAAATATGACCTATTATTAAAAAATTGATGAGTTCAGTAACTGTTCCTTTCTTCTATCCAGACCATTAAGAGAAAACTACCTCTGTAAAGGCGAAGGGTAAAATAAAAACAGCCTGGGATTCCGTAGAGATATGTCCTTTCTCATACAAATAAATAAAAAAAGAAGAAAAGTAAATAAGTCGCAGTTGAACGCCATAATTCTTGTTTTACGATATTGTCAATCTTCATGACCTGGCCACCACTGTATTTTTGGGAATTTCAAACTTGAATTCATTTGCTTCTAAACCTGTAATGATTAAAGTCTCATTCCTTTGATTAAACTCTTTGACAAGAAAACTTTAAAAAAATTTACAATCATGTTGTATGTTTGTAAAAAATTAGTTAGAAACTTAGCCAGATTAATTAAACGTGGACTACTTATACCTGTACTTCAATATTCAAAGGTTTTTCTCAATAAAGGGATAATAGATTATTTTAAAAATAGAGTCCTTTTGATAGTAAAACTGAATTTTACAAGGCACCTAACTTGCGATTCCGCTTATGATTTCATTTTTGAACTGTAAGATATAGGATGAAGCCAGGGACTACTAAGACAAGTATGAGAGTGTCTGCAAACTGAGTTAATGAGATCAGAGAACCACTCTCTTATATCAGATA
>Ga0074193_1001780_pt1 | contig 23351 bp, 25 predicted proteins | sample EPASupsiteHSE605_FD_64523 | JGI IMG/M metagenome (GOLD analysis project Ga0074193, IMG submission 64523) | Bioremediated contaminated groundwater from EPA Superfund site, New Mexico - Sample HSE6-05 | ecosystem: Environmental > Aquatic > Deep subsurface > Groundwater > Contaminated ... | reverse complement strand
TAAATAGGAGTGTAAAATCGGCAATACTGCGAGCTGATTTTACACTCCTAATCTTATTTTCTTCTGAATTTTTGGAAGTCGCTGCCTCAGAATCGGTGCACAAAACATCATTTTGAGACAGCCCCTTGCAGTATGATCTTCGGTGCAAACACACTTGCGTCAAACACAGCTAAAAGCTGTTAAGTTACCCGCAGGTCCTAGATTATGTTTTCCAGAGCAAGAAGGGTCCCCGTGCCCCTGATTATTTATTTCAAATTCTAAAAGCCAAAACCTTCCTGCCTAGGCATATATATATTTCAACACATATTATGAAACCAAAACTATATAAAATTCCCATTAGGAACAAGTAACCCGTGCATCACTACAGCAAGATGCCTGGCAGGTTCTCTGAGAACCTGCATTGGGTATAATACGTGCCCTAATTTGATGAAGTCAGCTCCCCAATTTTGGAAGGTGATTTGATAGGTTTATACCCAAGCCTTCACCATCCGAAGCCCGTCTACGTATGCTGTAATTAAATATTAAAAAGGCGGGAATCAAAATGAATGAACCCATCACTGAACGTACTCCGCAAGGCATCGCGGCTGAGATTAATAGGATCAAACAACACTCTTATAAAATTATGCTTACCAATGCCATCAAGGTCGGCAAGCGCCTGAAGGAGGCCAAGGCCCTGCTATCCCAGCGCACAGCCAACAGGCTGATACAGCTCTTTGAACAATATGGAGATAAACTGTTTGCTTCCAACGATGACGACGGCAGCTCAAATTCGTCAGCGCTGACGAATTTGACCCACTACCAGGCCCTTCTCCTTCTGGGGATTCCGGAAGATGAGCGGGAGAAATTTATCCTGCGGCATGATGTTGAAGATATGACCGCCCGGGAGCTGGATCAGGCTCTCAAAGAGCGGAACCAAACCGCTCCGAAGAAAGAGCAGGCTCAAGTTGCGCGCTCGCGACGGTGGTAAACATGATGACAATCACGATCAGTATTGCTACTGTAAGCGGTCAAGTAAAATGTTCGTTTTTTGGCCACAAATTGATCGGTTTTTTGACCGCCTTCATCTTAAATCATTAGTAGTTGGATTACAAAATAGTTTTTCGGTTTTTTAGTCGGAGCCTTCTCCAGTCATGTTGAAAATCTCACACTTGTATACCAGTCTATCTAGGATTGCCGTTGTAATAACTTCGTCTCCCAAGAAACCACTCCATTCACTGAAACCTTTGTTGGATGTAATAATTAGTGACGTCTTTTCATGCATAGCAGCAATAAATGTAAAGAATAGATTAGACCATCATCATAGTGGTATCAAATTCCTTACGCCACACCAGCGTCATGCAAACCTTCGAAGTAAGTTTAGATTATTAAAAACTTTACAAATCATTTCCTAGATATTAACCCACATTTTAGAAACTATACAAAATCCTCATTAGGAATAAGCCCGAAGCGTTTAGCTTCAATTATTGCTCCTGATCTCGAACGAACATTTAGTTTCCCAAAAATCCGAGTTAAATTGTATTCAACCGTACGTTGACTCATCAATAAAGTATCCGCAATTTCCCTGTTCCCCTTACCTCTGGCTACTTCTTGAAGAATTGTTTGCTCCTTTTCATCAATCGATATACTTTCTAAGTTTACTTCATTCGCCGAAACAATAGCTCGTGCATCATTCCGCCTTAGCTGATGTAAAAGGGATATCGGTACAACTGCCTCACCTCGTAATGCACAGCGAATAGCGATAATAAGCTGCTCTCGGGATGCTGTCTTACTTATGAACCCGGAGACACGTGCTTCTACCAGAATATTGAAGTGAGACGAAATATCGTATCCTGTATAAATCAAAATAGGCGTATCCGGATTTATTGCGATTACCCGCCGAGTTAATTCCAATCCATTGATTACCGGCATATTCAAGTCAAACATCAGCACATCAAAACTCTGGCTTTTCAACACCGCTAAGGCTTCCATACTAGATGTTACGATAGTAGCTTTCATATCATTTTCTTGCTCAATCATGCTTTTTGTACCTTCCCCAACTGAGGGATGATCATCGACTAATAATATTTGGATCACGTTGTCCTCTTCCCCCCTTAAACGCCTTGTTCGTTTACATTAGTAATCATATTAATCGGCAGCCAAATTGAAACTTCAAGCCCCTTTCCTAAAGTCGAATAAAACCATGTAAAACGATCTAAGCTTGCTTGGAAATTATATTTTTCTTTAAATAATTTCGTACGAAAACGGAAATCAAGTTCTTCTTTTACGTAAAGAAACGCTATAAGCCCTATATAAGTAACAAGGACAACCTGAATTTTCTGAACTAAAGTAAATTCCCCTACAAAATAAAAAAGAAACAATAGAAAGATTGCAGTGGGTACAAGGGTTAATAGAGAATAATAACGTATACGGTCAAGGATAAAATCAATATCGAACAAGCTATTTGCTGTAATCAGATATACAAATACGCCGGGCATAAATACTAAAAAAACTGCCGCTAAAGCTCCTGGTATTAGTTCAATTCCAAATAGAATATTTGGAAGACCCGCTAAAGGCAACAAAGGGGAAAAACGCCAGTGTAAACCCAACTATTATTATTTTAAAAACTGGTTTGTGGATGGTATTCCTATAACGGATATAACGGGAGATTAAAATGTAAAGACATAAAAGGATACCTATTGAAAAGACAGCAAGAAATAAATATCTAATAATCAATAAATTTCCACCAGAAATCTGAACTATGGCAAGAACAATTAGGAGGAAACCATTTGTTAAATAAAATATAAAAAGGAGCTTACGACTATGCAACAAAAAAAGTCCATATCGCCTAAAATAGTTATTTATAAATTCCAAAAAAAGTACAGGTATTAATGAGAATGTAATTCGATTGATGTATAACCCTAGAGTATCCATCCTTGACGAAGCTCCAGCACTTAAATAACTTAATCCAATAGCAAGAAAAAAGAGCATCAGAATATGAGCAGACATATCATTGTTTTTTTTGAAACACAAAACACAGGAAAAAATGAATAAAATAACAAAGACAAGTGTTGGTATCACGATATGATACTGAACTTGTTGCGGAGTCATACTATTTGCTACTTTATGTAAGATCATTTCTCCGTTTTTATTAATGACAAATGTCTCGGCTTGTTCTATGGCACCATATTGTAGAACTGCAAAATATTCGCTAGGTTGATTTTGGTTTATCAGTGAAACAGTATCTCCAACTTTTATTCCTTGTTGTTCTGCCCATCCGAGATGGTCCACATAAGATATCTGCCATTTACCTACTTCATTCTCTTCCACGCTTATCCCGATATATGGAATGTTTAAAGTGATATACAGCAAGTAATATGACAACATTAAAGTAATTCCTGCTAAAGTTAATAACACGAACCCCTTTTTAAAGTTTCTGTCGCGAAATCTCCTTCTATAAAAAGAGTCAGGAGCTATCCTGACTCTTTTTGGATCTATTACCAATACAATAGTGGCGGTACAGACGTGTAACCTGAACTTTCAAAAACATCAAGAACTGCCTTTTGTTCCATTTGTGTTAATCCTATTAAGCTTGCTGTATCCTCTTGCACTTTCTCTTTGACATCAGGATTTTGGATCAAATACTCAACAACGTTTTGCAACATACCTCTTTCCCCCTTCAAAATTATTATCTAAATCATATCATGAATTCTATCCCATAACTCCGCCAACAGTGCTGCGGGTTTCCGCAATTTTATTGCGGGGAAACAGAAGGTTCAGATATATTGTACCAACTTTTCCTTCCATTCTTGCCCTATCCCCACACTACCTATCAGTTCAATCGCTTGTAACTGATTTAGCCTCATAATAACGCGAGCATATTCGAGGGCACCAGATTTTTCGATCAACTCTTGAATTTCCACTTGATTTTTTATTAATTCCTCTTTCTTTAGTTTACCGCTAAAATAATCCCTGGCAAACTGATATTGCGGTTGTTGATTTTTAAGTAAATATAAGGTAAGAAGAGTTTTTTTCTTATTGATCAGATCATTTTTTTCATCCCAACGGCAGATATCATTTATGTCATTCTTGATTTAGGCAATTATCCCTATATGCTCTGCATATTTATTTACACTATCATGATGTTTTTCGCTAGCTAAAGCTGTTCCTACCAAACAGGCAGAAGCCATAAGAGAGCCTGACTTTTCTCTAACCATATGGATATAATCCTCTTCAGATTCAATCAAATTCATAAGATCAGTGTGTTGACCATTAATCGCCTTTAGCACCCGGATATTTAGGTAGTTGTTTGCCATTACCTTTAGATCTCGGTCAAATGATGTTTGTTCTAATGCTTTTGTACTAAGCACTAGAAGACCCGTAGCTATGTTTCATAGCTAAAGCTTGGTCAATTTTATGCCAAGGTACTGAGAAATTATCTTGATCCTGCAAGTCGTCAAATATGTCTAGAGAAAGAATCATAAGCTCAACCGCGGCTGCCGCTTGAAAGATGTCTTTAGACTGACCATCAAACATCCGGTAATGCAAAATAACAAGCTGACTAAACGGAAAGTTGCCTTTCATTTTGAATGTAACGAATTCTGACATATAGCTATTTAGTTCTTTTACCGTAAAATAGTCATTTACTAATTGTAACATTGCTTGTCTGATAACGTCCCGATTCCCTTGCATAAAAATGTTACCTCCTATTCCGCGCAAAAAGACAAAAAATAAAGTACATACCTCAGCTACTTCAACTTCAGGGTTACTCACATCTTTCAGAACTATCCTGAAGGTATGGCAAAATCATCGGCGGAACTGATTTATCCTTTTCACGATCTTTCAACCATTGAATGCTTCTATTAACCTGACCATTACCCAAGGCTAAAAAAGCGTTTCTCTGAAGAACTCCCTTTCCACGCCATCCTGCTGCAGTCACTTTATAGCGTTTTATAAACTCTCCTTTGGTTAGATTAAGAGTCTCGTATAAATTCACGCCTCGGCTGAGTGTAGTCGGAGCTGCAGATAGAAATGCGACTGGATCTATAGACAACTCTTCCTCTCCCAGCCATTTTTGATTATGCGGGCATACCTCTTGACAAGTATCACAGCCAAAAATTCGCAACCCAAGACGGTGCCTCTCTTCAGGAGTGAGCACCTCTTTACTTTGAGTTAGATAAGAGACACATTTATTAGAAGCAAACGGTTCTCTGCCAATGATCTGTGCTGGACATGCCTGAACACATTTTTGGCAATTTCCGCATTGCTCACAGGTTAAAGGATCATCAGGTTTAATCTCTTGATCTAACAGAAGCAGGGCAAGGGCTACAAAAGATCCGTACCCTGGAATTATCAGGTGTTGGTTCCGGCCAATCCAGCCAATCCCTGCACGCAGCGCAAAGGCACGTTCAACTAAAGGTCCTGTATCTACTTGAAAGCGAGGGGACCCTTGCCAGCCATTGTTAACCATCGTATCAACTAGCAGATTAATTTTCCGAAGAATAACTCGGTGATAGTCCTCCCCCACTGCCGAGCGCGCAATTACACCCTCTCCTTTTTGGGGGGGAACCGTTAATGGAAGCGAAAAGGCTAAGGCAACCACCGTCTGACAATCTTGCCAAACTGCTTGAGGATCAATCCTTTGTTTAATTTCTTTGCTCTCAAAAGGTGTCACCACACCTTGATCAATTCGCGCTTGTAACAATGTGGCTAGACTATGTATGGGTTCTGCAGAAGTAAACCCTACAGAGACAAAGCCCAAAACGCTTGCCCAACTTTTTATGTTCATTTTCCACTGCATCTGTTCAAGAACGTCCATAGGCTTCCTTCCCAAGTTAGTTTTTCCTTTGTGCTCAAGTGACTTATGTTTCTAATATCATACGCATTAAAGCATAAAACCATCTTTAAATAGCTTTATGCTTTAACAGTTTTCTAATTCATTTTTAAGACATCTCTTAAGGACATACAACTTGAATGCTTCGACCAATGTACTCTTGGCATTATTTTTGAGATTAATCCCTACTTGGACGCCCTAAAAAATGCATAGGTCATCGGATCCCCCTCTTGCAGGATCTCACCTCCCGTAACATCCCCAAGGAATAATGTGTGGGTTCCGGAATCCAATTGCCCCGTAACTGTTGCTTCCATAGTTACAAGCACATCGTCAAGTAACAATACTCCCGATTCTCCACGATGTACTGCTAATCCTTCAAATTTATTAACAGTTCGACCTGTTCTGTATCCAAACCCTCGAGCATAGTCATGACCCGTTTGACTTAATACTGAAACCCCAAACTTACCACTCTTCTGAATTAACTCGTGAGTGTAGTTTTGTTTATTGATCCCAATAGCTATTTTCGCTGGTTCAGACGTAATTTGAAAACAGGTGTTTGCACATTGTCCGTTATCCTTACCTTCTGCATGTGCTGTAATAATATAAAGGCCGTATGAAATACGATATAGAGCTTGACGAATTGCAGTTGCTTTATCTGGCTGAACCGTTACCGCCTTAGGAGCAGATTTTATATCGGTTGAAGCATTAGCTTCCTTCTCTTCAGTAACTAGTTCAAAGAAACTCGCATCAACACCGCAAACTGGACAGATCTCTGGCGGATTTTCGCCAGTATGTACATACCCACATACCGTACAGCGCCATTGTTTTTCCATTAATTAACACCGCCCTTCATTAAAATTATTATAACTTAATAATATATTTAGGTCAAGAGTTTCTTTGAAGGTCTATAAAACATTTAAGCAATTCAATTGGGCATATCTACTTATTCTCGATTTTTCTTGCCTAATGATGCTACCTAGCTTCATTTATCGGAAAATATTGGATAGATCCAAGCCTTTAGTTCAAGATTAGGAGCATCGCCATATTTAACTATGAGTTAATTTCTGACTAGTACTATAAAATCTGTATTCCTTATCCAAAAATTGCGGGTCATTTAACACATATTTAGTATCCATCATAACTTTCTTACGAACTTGCTCTTTAAAGAGTCCAAACCTTTGTTTTTCAAGCCCTTTTTCACGGGAAAATTCTTCGAAGAATCTCCAATCAAGACAACTTGCGCGCTCATTTAAGAAGGCACAAGCATTTCGGATTTCACTCTGGATCCTGTCAAGCCGGTCTAAATTCCTTTCGGCATCCTGCTTGCCGCCAAGAAAATCTGCCTTCCATAAGTCGAGCAAATTCTCTACCCTTTCTGAGTTAAAGCTCTGCCCATCCCAACCAACCCCCCAGGCAAAGTGACGAGCTTTTGGGTGAATATTAGTATTTTGCATTTCTCCTTTTAATTCACTCATAAAGGTTAATGTCCCTAACATATGATGCCCTACTAAAAAGTGAAGTTCTCGTTCCCCTTTACTACCTCCAGGAAGAACCATTGTCCAGCGAAAACGAGACAAGAATCCTTTGACCAAACGAGCACTTTCCTTTTCGTGCTGTAAAAAATGCCGTTTTCCATCTGGGACCAATTCAAATTGTTTCTTATACGTGGTCTGTGCGTGTTTGATACGTTTTACTACAATAGTATCCGGGTAGTTGTCTAATCTTCCTCCGTGAATCTCTACCTCTTTATTTATCCACCGCACTAAGTTTTTCCCAACTAACTTGAATTCATTGACCGTATATCCCTGAGTTGTCGACCTAATTGTTCCCCAGGCGTAACATTCCCGACTAGCCGTTTCCCATTTCCCCATATCATGTAATAAGGCCGCTAAACGCAATAGCACTCGAGAAGGGGTATTTTTCACGACATGTCTCGAATGTTCCCAAGCATCTTTGGTATGATATCGATTTTGAACAAGTCCCTTTAGCCTAGCAAGCTCAGGTATATACATTTTAAAATATCCCAGATCATCAAGGAGTCCTAGAGCCTTGTCAATCTCTTCGAGGATAAGAATTTTACCTAATTCTTCTGTTACTCGTTCCACCGAGACTCCTTGGATTAACGCGAGGCTGTTGTATGCAGCCTGCCAAGTCTCTGGCTCAATAACACAATCATAACGGACAGCGAAGCGAATAAGACGCAAAATCCTAAGTGAATCTTCTTTAAAACGCTCCTCAGCTCGCCCGCATGCTTCTAATCTTCTTTCACTCAAGGCTTTAAGTCCATTTAAAGGGTCTTTGGTTTCGCCAGTTTGAACATTTTGATAAATGGCATTCAAAGTAAAATCTCTGCGTAGAGCATCCGTTTCTACGTCTCCAGAAAACACCGAAATATCCACTCGATCGTTTTCTTGAAACAAGCTTATCGTCGGCTGATGAGCCCCAATCACGTGAGGAGTATAACCCCAATCAGATAGGTTATTCTTAATCTGCTCGAGGGAAAGTGCTGTAACCACATCCACATCTTTCGAGGGAATTCCTAAATGTGTATCGCGAACAGCCCCCCCCACAATAAAGACAGGACTTAGATCACTGAGTCTTCTCAAGACTTCCTGTTGAAATGGCGTTCCGATCATGAAATCCCTCCGATCATCCCTTAGGTACTTTAATTCTACTGATTTAAAATTATAGATATTTTCCCCATTAGCGGGATTTCTTACTCCAAAGATAAACATCGCCCAATAAGTAACAAAGGCGAACCCTCGAAAGGGCTACGCCTGTTAACAAAGTACTGAAATTTTAGGTCCAATTTTAATATGCCATGAGCTTTCTGGACCATATTCTCCATCAAGATCGGATTTTATAGGTCGATCAGTTTGTATAATAAGTTCTGTAGTTTGAAATTCTTTAATTTTCCCATTACTCACTTTTTCCCCGCGCAAAACATTCAAAAGCAGTCGAATTGTTTCCGGCCAGCCTGACGCGGGTACAATTAACACTTCCAGCTTTCCGTCTGTGAGAGAAGCCTTTGGCACAAGTTGCCTAAGTCCCCCCACTGAGTGGCCATTCACAGCTAGAAACAAGACGACCTCGTCCATATATTGTTGTCCATCTTTCTCAAACTCAATACGAAAGGGTCGGAAAGAAGGAAGGGTTTCAATCCCTTTGAGAATATAAGCTAATTGTCCAAGCGTATTTTTGACACGAGTATCCACTTTTTGAGATACATCCGTTAATAGTCCCGCGCTGGCTACATTAACGAAATATCGATCATTAACCTGACCTGTATCCATTCTAAACACATTTCCTTTAGCGATAACCTTACACGCCTCAGGAATACTCTTCGGTAATCGCAATGCGTAGGCTAAATCATTTGCAGTTCCTACAGGTAAAATTCCAAGCGCAGGACGTTGATCTTCTGTAATCTTTAGCAGTCCGTTGACCGCCTGATGAATACTGCCATCCCCACCAGCAATAACGAAACGATCCACATCCCTGCTTTGGGACGCGATCTGTTCCATATCTTCGGGGGAACTTGCACGGTGTATACACACCTCATTGCCACTTTCCTGAAAAATGCGTATTACTGTATCCAGCTGTGCTGTTAGTTTTCGCCGACCCGCGTAGGGATTATAAACCAGCCGTAATCGTTGACCCTTCATGAACTTAATAATCGACTCCTTATCCATTTAATGTAGCTTGTCAAATTCATGCTTGCTCTTTAAGATTTTAGGTTCTCTGGGTTCAAATCTTCAAGCTCAGGCAAGACAAAACGTCCATCCTTTCGAACTAACGTTTCGTCAAAGTAAATCTCACCACCGCCATAATCTGGCCTCTGAATGCACACCAAATCCCAGTGAATAGCGGATTTATTTCCATTACTACACTCATCATAACAAGATCCTGGGGTAAAGTGGAAACTTCCATCAATCTTTTCATCAAAAAGTGTGTCTTTCATAGGAGTACTGATATATGGATTGACTCCTATGGCAAACTCTCCGATGTATCGTGCTCCCTCGTCAGTATTAAACACAGATTCTATGCGTTCCGTGTCGTTGGCAGTAGCTTTAACAATCTTTCCATTTTCAAAATCTAAAACAATGTTATTATAAGTAAATCCTTGGTAAAGTGATGGTGTATTATAACTAATCCGGCCATTCACGGAATTTTTCAGCGGAGCACTAAATATTTCTCCATCTGGAATGTTAAGGTGTCCATCGCACTTTATAGCTGGCATTCCTTTAATAGAAAACTCCAAATCTGTACCAGAACCAACAATCCTTACTCGGTCCGTTTTTTCCATCAACTCCTTCAACGGGTCCATAGCCTTGGACATCTTCGAGTAATCTAAATTACATACTTTAAAGTAAAAGTCCTCAAACCCTTCGATGCTCGAATTCGCTAATTGGGCCATTGCAGCATTTGGATATCTTAACACACACCAACGTGTATGCTCTACTCGTTGCTCTGAATGAACAGGTTTTTGGTAATAAGATGCATACGTCTTAATGCATTCACTTGGAACGTCTGCCCATTCGTTGACATTATCTCCTCCCCTGATTCCGATATATGCTTGCATTTCCTTCATGCGCTCCAAATCCCAACGAGTCATTGCCTGAGCCTGTTCTACAGAGAATTCTTTTAATAGTTCACGTAGTAGGGTATGATTAATAGTAGATACAAACGGTACTCCACCTGCCTTGTATGCATAACGAACCAAAGCTTGGGCAAGAGGAATATCCGGACCTATTACTTCAATGAGGATTTTTTCGCCTGGCTTAAGTTCAATCGAGTATGTTATTAAGGAATCAGCAAGTTTTTCTATACGAGGATCTTTCACTTTGGGGCCTCCTTACAAACGCTTTTAATAGACCTATATTAATATTCTGCACACTACATAATTTTCCTTTTGCTCATTACATTTTAAAGTATGTTCACTCAACCATTTTTTACTCCTTGAACTTCAATCAATTGTATAACTTTATAGGAGGAATCATGAATACACCGTCTACCCTGTGGGAATATCGTCTGCAATCGGAAGACTCTGGTCAGAAATATCTGTCCATTCTACTTCACAAATTTCACTTTTCGGTAAAATTACTCCAGCGCTTGAAGCAAGGCGAACGAGTTTGGGTTAATGGGAAATTTTCTTATTTAACTGCCCGAGGGAAAGAAGGAGATACACTATCCATTCAGCTTTTTTCTAATGAGGAAGCTAGCATACAAGGCGAAGACCTGCCTCTTGATATTCTTTATGAAGATGAATACCTATTGGCGGTTAATAAACCTGTGGGTCAGGTGGTTCATCCAAACCGACGTTATTCCTCGAACACCTTAGGTAACGCCGTTATCGGTCATTGGGAGCGTAAGGGAGAAAATCGCCTGTATCGTCCAATCCACAGGATAGATCGAAATACCTCGGGAGTTGTCGTCATTGCTAAAAATCAATTCGCCCACCAACAACTAGCTTGGCAATTGGAGCGCGGGCATATCCATAAACGATACCATGGTTTTGTTGAGGGTGTCGTCCATGAAAATGAAGGGACTATCGACGACCCCATTGGTTTTGCTCCAAATAGCTTTATTAAACGCCAGATTCATCCTGATGGTATGTCGGCTCGAACACTTTTCCGAGTTCTCCATCGCTATCCTAGCGCCACATTTCTTGAATTTATTTTAGAAACTGGACGTACTCATCAAATACGCGTACACTGTGAAGGTTTTGGGCATCCATTACTCGGGGATGACCTTTACGGTGGAACAAAGACCTTTCTTGACCGTCATGCACTACACTCTTCAATGTATGCCTTTCTACATCCAGCGACTGGACTTCCCATTGTAATTCGAGCTCCCTTTCCTAAAGATCTTCGCATATTAATTATTAAGTTGGGAGATTTAGTATCTAATTGATAACTTCTTGAACTCTTCCTACTTGCCCACAATTAGCCCAATAGGAGGCATAATAATATCAGCCACAAGTGATGATACAATTTTCCCGAATGCGCCTCCGATAATGATTCCTACTGCCAGATCCACCACATTGCCCTTAGTAGCAAACTCCTTAAATTCCTTAATAAAGCTCATAAAACTACTCCTTTTTAATTAAAACGTTTAACAAGTAAGTAACAAACCTTAAAATGGACTTCCTCTATAATCCCCACCTTGGGACTGTGACCTTTTGACTTAACGATCAAATATATTATGACTGACTTGTTTTTAATAATTTGGGGAAACTAACTAAAGTTTATTTAAAGGAGGATGTATACAATGGGTTTTTTTTCAAAAATGCTATGGCAAATTAGTAAAGCTAGAAATTGGGTTATGTTGAGGTTTATTATTCTTCGTAAACGATGGAAAGTATAACTTAACTTAGTCTTGCTCGGTCAAAACTAGGGGTTTGTTCTTAGTTATTGCGATAGTATGTTCATATTGAGCGGAAAGACTCCCATCAATAGTTCTGGCCGTCCATCTATTAGAGTCAATTTTAAGACGATATGAACCTATATTGATCATGGGTTCAATCGTAAATACCATTCCTTCACGAAGTCTCTCCCCTCTGTGCGGTCGGCCATAATGTGGGACCTGTAAATCTTCGTGCATGATTTGCCCAATACCATGCCCCATAAAGTCTCGTACGACAGAAAATCCCTGCGCTTCAGCATGCCTCTGGATGGCATGGGAAATATCACCGATTCTATTGCCAATGATCGAGGTTTCTATACCTAGGTAGAGACATTCCTTCGTAACCTTAAGTAGCTTTTCAGCCTCGTTGGATATCTGACCAACAGGATAAGACCAAGCAGAATCGGCGAGCCACCCTCCCAAATTTATCACCATATCAATTTTTACAATATCGCCGTCATTAAGAGGGTCTTTAGACGGAAATCCATGACATATTTCATCATTAACTGAAGCACAAGTAGCAAAGGGATACCCTTTGTACCCTTTTTGCTCGGGAGTCGCCCCATGCGATCGGATAAAATCCTCTGCAAATTTATCAATTTCCAAGGTAGTTATTCCTGGATGGATTAGAGATCGAAGCTCTCTATGACAGGCTGTTAGAATCTTTCCGGCTTCTGTCATATATCCAATTTCTTTATCAGTTTTGATGATAACCAATTTTGATTTCCTCCTCAATCAAGTCTACTAAAAATAAACTAGCTATCCCAAAGGTAATACTATTATAGTATAAATAAATTATAATTAGCGTCCAAGCATTATTGTCTATCCAAATACTGATTATAATACTTTACCGAAATAAGTCCACAATCCTTTGCTCTTTGCACTGGGATTGTGGACTTTTGATTTATCTAACCTTTATTGGAACTTCCTTGAAAGGCTCTCAACAACAGTTTTAGCAGTTCACTAAAAATTACAATGCTAAAAGTGAATCCAATGATCTTGAACCATAAAGCCAGTTCCAGCGGAACTGTTTTAAACACGTTTCCACCGAACTGAGTTACCAAGACCTGAACAAGGAAGGTTAAGAACACAACCCCTACCATCATTTTGTTTTTAAGAAGATTAGGGAAAATGCTTCTAACTCCAAACTCCCTGCTGTTAAATGCATTCCATAACTGGAACAATACAAATGAAGTAAATACAATGGTCGATTGTTGTGCTTCTGTACCACCGAGCAGTTGCGTGTCCATGAGCATAATCAAGGCTGCAACAATAAATAATCCGTTTGAAACAATTTTTAACAGCATATCTTTAGTAACAATAGATGCATTTCTCTTTATAGGCTGCTTTTCAAGTAAATGCTCTCTTGGTGGTTCTAATCCTAACGTTAAGGCCGGAGGACCATCCATGATAATGTTTACCCATAATAATTGTAAGGTTGTAAAGGGCATTGCATAACCCATGACTTCAGCTAATATTACCGTAACAAATGCGACAACATTGACCGTAAGCTGGAACTGAATAAAACGCTGGAAGTTTTCATAAATTCCTCGCCCCCACTTAATAGCCTTAACGATTGTGGAAAATGAGTCATCCAATAAAACGATATCCGAAGCTTCCTTTGATACTTCTGTTCCTGCTATACCCATTGCAACGCCGACATCAGCCGCTTTTAAGGCTGGTGCGTCATTAATACCATCACCAGTTACGACCACCGAAGCATTGAGTTCCTGTAAGAGCTTGACAACTCTCATTTTAGCTGTTGGATTTGACCGTGCGATTACTACAATGTTGGGAAGTTTGTTCTTCAATTCTTGGTCACTCATGGCGTCAATGTCCGTAACTTCTAACACCAATGAGTCATTCTTGACGATACCTAATTGCTTAGCGATGGCTCTTGCCGTATTAATGTTGTCTCCGGTTAAAATTTTAACCGTAATCCCAGCTTGACGGCAGTGACTAATTGCTTCTTTAACATCTGAACGCAACGGATCTTCGATCCCCACAAATCCTGTAAATATAAGGTCTTTTTCAACGTTATAGATGTCTTCCCACTGAGGTTCCTGACTAAAATCATTAAACGCAAACCCTAGAACCCTTCTTGCATTATCCTGGAGCTGTTTAATTTTTGCTTCAATTTCATTGATATGATCTTGAGTCATTGGAACAACAGTGCCATTATATAGGATTCTATTACATATGCTCAACACCTTTTCAGGTGAACCCTTGGTATAGAGTCTGTAGCCTTTTTCTATTTCATAAGCTGTTGACATCATCTTTCTGGCTGAAGTGAAATTGTATTCACTGACAGGCTCACCAGATTCTTTACGATAATGGAGATAGTTGATATCATTCTTATCCGCACAGACAAGTAAGGAACATTCTGTAGGATTTCCCAAAAATTCATATTTGCCATCTTTTTTTGAAATATCTGCGGTTGAGTTAAGGCAAAAGTTCCGAAGCATTTCGTCATTCTGTAGCTTATTAACCGTAACCTCTTTTCCGTCAGCCCATACTTCAACCACCGTCATCTTGTTTTCTGTCAATGTCCCGGTCTTATCTGAACAGATGACATTCACAGAGCCAATAGTTTCACAGGCAATAAGCTTTCGAACCAGAGCATTATTCTTAGCCATTTTTTGCATATTGAAGGCAAGGGTAATAGCAACCATAGTTGGCAATCCTTCAGGCACAGCAGCAACTATTAGGGCTACCGAAGTTACAAATGCATCTTTGATACCTGGAAGAGCTGTTCCTAAATTGTCAAACACAAGGATCCCTTGGCTATACATTTTGAATACTTCGAAGAGAAATATTCCAGCTGCCACAATCGATCCGATAATTGATATCCTTTTGCCGAGATCTGCTAATTTTTGTTGAAGCGGGGTTTCAGAATTCAATTCACCTTTTAATTCATCGGCAATTCTGCCCATCTCGGTCCCATCGCCAATGGATGTTACTATGGCGACGGCTCTTCCTTCGATAACCATAGTACCCGAATATAGCATATTTTTACGCTCTGCAAGGGGACAATTCTCTCTTTCGATTTTCAGGGAATTTTTAGAAGACGCCTCGGCTTCACCAGTAAGCATAGATTCGTCGATCCCCAGACTTGATGCATGAATTATCCGAGCATCAGCAGGAACTTTATCTCCAGTTTCCAAATGTATAATGTCCCCAATTGTAAGTTCACTTTGGGACAGTAACACAATTTCTCCATCTCTTACTACTTTTACATGAACATCTTCACTTAGCTTGGAAAGGGCTTCAAAAGCTTTATCTGATTTGCCTTCTTGTATAATGGAAATTGAGGTTGCGATCAAAACGGCAACAAAAATCCCTAACCCATCTGCAATATGACCCATTGCTATAGATATCAACCCAGAAATTAAAAGAATAAGAATAAGAGGTTCTTTGAGACTTTCAAATATTTTTTTAAAAATACTTTCCTTCTCTTTTGGAGTAAAAATATTCTTCCCGTAACGTTGGGTTCTCGTCTCTGCTTCGACTGCTGATAGGCCCATCTCTTCGTTACTCTTTAATTCAGAGATGACTTCTTCAACTTCTTTTTGGAAAAAGTCCACAACATAATCCTCCTTATTTTCTATTCGGCTAGCTTATAGTATCCAATAGTATTTACGAAATGACCACTCCTTACTTTAGTTTTAGCAACTTTTGCAAGTAAATAAAAAAGACTTTTAACACAGCCATAATGGCCATGTTAAAAGTCTCGTTACCTCAAACGGTTTACAAAAACAGGTAAGTCACCTTACCGGGTATGTTGCCTTTGTAATTCAACTACTCCCTCTTAACGAGATAAGTGTACCTCAAATATTTTGGCTTGTCAAATTTTATATTTAAATGTCAAACTCCTAAGTATACTCCTCTATCTTCACTCATATAGATCCTAAGATAACACACTAGTAATCAATTTCTTGCATTTCCATTAATTTAAGTAAATAATAACTTATAGGAATATAAAGAAACTTAGCAAGGCTAGGCCAAGCCTAACACATTCGATGCCTTAGTTGAACTACCAGAAAGAATATAACGACAAGTTATGCTTTCTGACTCGTATGAAAATGAGGAATTAAAATTGAACGTAATATCTAAAATTAAGACACAAGAATTGAACATTACTGGCTATATTGTTCTTTTATCATCTTCTTTGCTCTACGGAGGAAATGTTGTAGCTGGCCGACTTATTTCAGGGGATATACCGCCCATCGCATTGTCTATGTTGCGTGGACTTTCCGGTTTACTGGTTCTCTTACCATTAGCCTGGCGATCCCTACAACAAAGTCCAAAACCAACACGTAAGGATTTATATAATTTTGCTCTTTTGGGGTTTTTAGGGATCACAGTTGCTTATGGTTCTTTCTTATGGGCTATACAATATAGCACAGCGACGAATGCCGCAATTATTTTCGCATCAAACCCTGCAATTACCAACATACTTTTAGCAGTTGGTTGGGGTGTCATGCCCTCAAGATTGCGAATTTTGGGGATAGGACTCTCTTTTTGTGGTCTTTTGGTAGTTATTTCGCAAGGTTCTTTTACTCGTTTATTATCTTTAAATCTTAGTCCCAGTGACCTTGTTTTATTACTAAATGTTTTAGCAGTTGCCATATTCACCATTATAGGACAAGGCGTAATGCTTAAATTTACGCCTCTTGTTACAAGTGTATACTCACTCTTCTTCGGGACAATTTTTTTATTACCCTATGGAGTATGGGAAATGCTAACTAAAAGCTGGCATCTTTCTGGTACAAGCTGGATAATCTTATTGTATATGGGGTGTGTAGTTACGGGTATCGCAGTTTTACTAAATTTCGAAGGAATTAGTCGAATTGGCAGTGGTAAAGCCGCTATTTTTAATAATATAGTTCCCGTGTTTAGCATATTATTAGCATTTATCCTTCTTGGGGAACGTTTAGCCCTGTATCATTTGATTGGGTTTGGCTTTGTTCTTATTGGAATTGGATTCTGTCTTTATCCTAAATCCGTAAAACAGATCGATACATTCTAAGAATATCAAGTCAATTCTTTAATGCTTTTCACCAAAGCTCCTAGGAGGCGATGAAACCCTAAAGGATTCTGAGCAGGTACCCGATATTGTTTATTAATCTCTAACTGAACAGATGGAATTCCCAATTCTCGTGCTACATAATTAGCGACCGTATTAGGCCCGGAAGCTGCAAAGTGATCGTGAGAGGTTCTGGACAACCCAAAGTCCTGAAAGTTTTGTTCTAATGATTCTAGTATCCTCGCCTTACCTAAGAGGTTTTTTCCGCTATTTGTGCCAAAATCCACATCAAATACCCTCTCACGCGCAGCTCCATGGATGTCTAGTACAAATATCACTTTCTTAATAGCACAAATATTTGAGATTTTCTCTTTATAAACACAAGGATCATCAACGTTAGGATCTCCACCATATAGCTTTGTTGTAGCAATCGCATGACACCCGGTAAGTTTATTTAACAAGTATACAATAGAGCCTGTAAATTGATCTGACATTTTAATCTTCTTATGCCTGTAATGTCTGACTGCGTGTGGTGCAGATACTAATATAGGTAACTCCCCAACTGAAAACCAAAAGGGTTCCTCTTGCTTAGGATTAACTCGTTTGTCTGTTTTATAAAAATGCACTTTTTCTACATTTACAGCTTCTTCATTTAGGCGCGCTCTGCTAAACTCTTTTAGAACTCCTTCATGTTTATCCATAATCGTTACCCCCGATTCTTATTGGTCAGATGCTCTAGTTCGCGCCATTGTTCCTATCGATTTTGTGATTCTTCTTATAGCCTGTAATGCTTAACTGGGCAATGCAAGAATATCGAAACTGATTTCCATCTACCAGTATAGATTTTTTCACAGTTGTCGCAACGTCTTCATCGATGATATGTCGTCTATAATAGGACCTTCGTCCTATCCTCTTGGGACTTTATGTCTATACTTTTTACATCAAGTCAATGATACTATGTACTAAGATTTGATGAATTACGGAGGGATCCTTTTGCTGTGGCACAAAATTAATACAAAGAAACAAAATCTTATTATTATCGGTGGAACGATTATTCTATCTGTTATCATCGTTGGAGTTACCAACGTTATCGTCCACATGGGGTAATATAATAAACGGTCTATATATAAAGTAACCCCCTAAAGATAGATAGGCACAAGGCCTACCATTCTTCTTAAGGGGGTTTTTTATGTATTAGGTAAGACTGAGATCGAAAAATACTTTACCTTTTCTACGTCACTCATAATTTTAAGTATGCACAAAACTCTCATCTCGATGACTTGTTCAAAATTAGTAAGTTTCTTCAAAAACCTCAAAATAAGACTGCGGATGGATACACGCAGGGCATTCATCCGGTGCACTGGTTCCTTCATGAACATAACCACAGTTTCCGCACTTCCAAAGTCTGCTTTCGTCTTTTTTATACACCTTACCATTTTTAATATTTTCAGCGAGTTTATTATATCTCGTCTCATGCCTTTTTTCAGCAGCAGCAATCATCTTGAATGCAACTGCAATTTCGTTAAAGCCTTCTTCTTCTGCAACCTTTGCGAACTCAGGGTATAATTCGCTCCACTCTTCGTTTTCTCCACCTGCTGCGGCAATCAAATTATCAAGAGTTGTTTCCTGGGCAACAGGAAAGGAAGCATTGATTTCTATCATCGCCGGAAGCTCATTCTTAAAACCAGCCAGTAAAAACTTGTAAAATCTTTTGGCATGCTCTTTCTCATTATCAGCAGTCTCAATAAAGATATTTTTGATTTGCTTATACCCTTCTTTGTCAGCTACTGATGCATAATAAGTATAACGGTTGCGAGCTTGGGATTCTCCAGCAAACGCCTTTAATAGATTTTCGGCAGTTTTAGTCCCTTTTAAATTATTCATCCAATTCTCCTATCTTTCTTTCTAATTTTTTCGAGCATTACGAGAAAACATCTTCAAATAACCCTCTTTGCATTCGATTAAATATTATAATATTTATAAATATATTATATTTATAAATAATCAAATCGTCAATATTAAATCTAATCTCATGCCCTATTATTGACCTTATTGACTCATATACTTTATCGCATGTAAATCTAGAATTTCAAATGCAGTCAAGTGAAAATCAATAACACCCTCATCCCTCAATTTTCCCATTTCCCTGGACATGGAAGGACGAGAAACATTAAGAAATTCCGCTAGTTCATTTCGATTCAACGACAAAATCATCTTATTACTTCCTGTCTTATTATAATGTTCAAGTAAATAAGTACAGATTTTCCCGCGAATGCTCTTGATTGTCAAGTACTCAACCTTCTTATTCAACATTATTGCTCTTTCGGAAAGTATACGTAAAAAATTTTGTATGAGAATTCGATGCCAAGTGCACATCCGGTCACAATCGCCGACGATCTTACTTCTCGGTAGAAAGAGAACTTCACAAGCTTCTTGTGCTTGAACAGTTGCAGGCCATGTTACTAGGCTCGAAAAAGCAACGATCTCACCGAAAATATCCCCTTGTTTTATAAGCGTCATAACAATTCTATTCCCTGCTGCATTTTCTTTAGTCACCGTTGCTGTACCCTTAAGAACTATTCCAACGCTATCATATGTGTCACCACTCGTAACAATATAATCACTTCTTTTATAGCAGCCTACTCTAGGCTTCAAACAATTTAACATGGTTTCTATATCTAGTCTCTCTATTCCTTGAAATAAGCTCATTTCTGTGATTTCTTTTAAATATTTTTGAAGCATCTCTTTTTACCCCATATTCTGTATCCCCAGATACCGACTTAGTTCTTTCATTGTATTATAATGAACCTGTAAAAACAAAGTATTATTACTAGGGGGTTATTACAATGCTAAGAAAAATCATAAAAATAGATCAAGAAAAGTGTAATGGATGTGGTCTTTGTGTTACCGCTTGTCATGAAGGTGCTTTACAGCTGATTGAGGGCAAAGCCCGCCTTGTTTCTGAAAGTTACTGTGACGGTCTTGGAGACTGTCTACCTGAGTGCCCGACTCAGGCTATCGTCCTTGAGGAAAGAGAAACTGTCGAATATGACGAGGAAGCTGTCAAGAAACACATGGAGAAAATCAAGCAACAACCTCAGGTTGCTATTCCATGCGGTTGCCCAAGTACTTACGCAAAACTCCTAAACAATAAACAACTAGAAGCTTCATCTGTTTCCTCAGAATGCAAACAATCTCAGCTTGGTCAATGGCCCTGCCAGTTAAAATTAGTTCCAGTATCTGCACCTTACCTAGATAACGCACATTTGCTAATAGCTGCTGACTGCACCGCTTTTGCTTATCCAAATATTCACGAAAATTTTATGCGCAATAAGATTACCTTAATTGCCTGTCCCAAACTGGATGAAACGGATTATTCGGAAAAACTAACTGCGATATTAAAACAACATGAAATTAAAAGCGTGTCGATTTTAAGAATGGAAGTACCCTGTTGTGGCGGTATTGTTCAAGCTGCGAAGAAAGCCCTATTAAACAATGGTAAAATGATACCCTGGAGTGTGGTCACACTTTCAACCGACGGAAGAATTATCGAGGATTGATCTAAAAAATTGATTTCAAAGAAACCCACTGCAAAACTGCTGTGGGTTTCTTACTTAAACAAAATATCTTTCTTCCCAACTATGCTTGTTCTTTCATTGTAACATTACCCAATTTTTTAGTTAGTTTTACGGCAGTTCCATAAGCAAGAATCTCCGCAGCTCCTTGCATAACGTTTGATGTTGTAAAACGAACATTAATAATGGCATCGGCTCCCAGATTTTCAGCTTCCGCCACCATTTTACTGGTGGAAATTTGTCGAGATTCGTTGATCATTTCACTATATTCTTTAAGCTCTCCACCGACAATCTGTCTAAAAACGGAAACTATGTCTTTCCCAACGTGCTTCGCTCGGATAGTACTTCCTTTGACTAAGGCTAAGGACTCGGTCACTTCGTAACCTGGAACATAATCAATATTTGTTAAGATCACTTTTTTCCGCCTCCTTGTCTTTAATCCTCTCCCTGATTAACAAGATTAGCAATAATCCACCACTTATCACTGATACAACAATGGTTACACCTATTATAATTGGAATCAATCTAGGAGAAATAAAAGCCATGCCCATTACTCCAAATAAGTATAGGACTACACAACATACAAGTATCCAGCTAAGGAGTTTAATCATTTAATTACCCCCTCACTCCAGATTATCTCCATAATAAAACATAATATTATATCATTTTTACTTTTCATCAAGCTGAACTCTAAACATGAATTATCTTTACTGCCAATGGATTTGATTTTTCAAAGTTAATATTACCTACTCCATTAGCAATCTTCGCATCGACTTTAGAACCCTCGGGAAGGGAGTATCTCAAGGCACCTGATGGGCATTCATCAATAGCTCTAATTATGTCCTCCGGTTTAGCTGCCTCAACATTAACCCAGGGGCGTTGTTTCAAATTAAACACTTTTGGTAAAAGCCTCAAGCATGTTCCTGGATGAGCACACAATTCAGGAAACCAATGAACAATGACATTCTCATTTTTATATTCTTTCATAAAACACAAATCCCTTCATGAACTGAAAATCAAATTTATTTTATAATATATCATACTATTTCGAAATCTTACATTCGATATTCGTTGTGTAATTTTAGAAGCTGGAGAATTCTATTAGAATCAGCAAAAATGTACAGGACGGCCTTTAAAAATAGCAAAGAGTATGAAAATACGTGTACTATCCAAGTAATGTAAAATTATTAATTCATTATAATAAACATTCTGTTTTAACAGGGACAAAACCCAAATATTTTGTGACATATGTAAATAAAAAAACCGCGCCTTATGGTACGGTTTATTAGATCTTATGGAGCGGGTGATGAGAATCGAACTCACGTAGCTAGCTTGGAAGGCTAGTGCTCTACCATTGAGCTACACCCGCATATTTGGTAGCAGGGGGGGGATTTGAACCCTCGGATCAGCGGGTATGAACCGCTTGCCTTAGACCGACTTGGCTACCCTGCCATGGCTCCCCGAGTAGGACTCGAACCTACAACCTACCGGTTAACAGCCGGTTGCTCCACCATTGAGCTATCGAGGAATATATTGGCGGAGAAGGAGGGATTTGAACCCTCGCGGCAGTTACCCACCCTAACGGTTTAGCAAACCGTCCTCTTCAGCCACTTGAGTACTTCTCCAAATACTACTTTGTCAAATTGGTGCGGAAGACGGGACTTGAACCCGTACGGAGTTACCCACACGCCCCTCAAACGTGCGCGTCTGCCAATTACGCCACTCCCGCATTCGCTGGAGCCATTGACCGGGATTGAACCGGTGACCTTATCCTTACCAAGGATACGCTCTACCAACTGAGCTACAACGGCATATTAATTTGATTTTGGTGGGCCATCCGCGACTCGAACGCGGGACACCCTGATTAAAAGTCAGGTGCTCTAGCCGACTGAGCTAATGGCCCATTATTGCGCCTACCCATTTTTTTGACTCTGCTCTTCTTTTCTTTTAACGCTTAGTTAGAATAGCACTTTTAGCTCATTCTGTAAACAGTTATTTTTATCCATAATTGTCCTAATATTAATGCCTCTATAGATTAATGATTATGAAAAACCGTTCTAAGTACTTGGAACTTGCCCTTTCGCATTATGATATACATTTCAATTTTCTATTTCAAGAAAAATAACCTTTATCAAATATTGTCATTCAATGCAAAATACCCCACACTTTAATACGCATGGGGTTTCGTAGGACTTTGTAGTCTCCTTCTACTTATCTCCTTCTTCAGGCACAATACAGATGAAAGCAAATCTGCCATTGCCTGTATTTGTGAATTGATGCAACTTATTGCTGGGTGCAAATGCAAACGAGCCTGCTTCCATCGAATAATCCTGTCCGTCCAAATACAAAGACCCTTTACCTTCGAGAATGTAAATAATGTGTGGCCAAGGGTGAGTATGACGAGGAGTATAACCTGGTTTCTAAAACGCATTAAAACTGACTAAAACTACGAAAATGCGTTTTTCACTCTCGCGAGCGGCAACGTCACAGGTTTCAGTTGCTGAGCCACAGACTCTCGTCTATGTTTCGGATGGTTAAT
>Ga0074193_1001778_pt1 | contig 23404 bp, 23 predicted proteins | sample EPASupsiteHSE605_FD_64523 | JGI IMG/M metagenome (GOLD analysis project Ga0074193, IMG submission 64523) | Bioremediated contaminated groundwater from EPA Superfund site, New Mexico - Sample HSE6-05 | ecosystem: Environmental > Aquatic > Deep subsurface > Groundwater > Contaminated ... | reverse complement strand
CCATCCAGCCGCCCTCGGCTAGCTTTTCTATAACTTCTTTAGGATAACGGGCAGTTTCATCAATTTCTACTGCAATGGGTTCTACATACTTCAAGGCAAACTCCCGCATATTATTTCTAATCAGTTCCTGTTCCTCAGATAACTTAAAATCCATTATTGTCCCCTCCTTACTCTTTTAATAAGTATATTATGCACTGGAATCTAAAAACACAATATTTTACCTTTGAGCCTAGAATTATGTCTATACCTCTATTATAGTGTGCAGCAAAAGCTAGTTCATCACCTGCCTTTACTCAGATTAATCTGTCTAAGCACACTATAGTTGGTATGCTAACTATTTGTCAACCAATTAATAACGGCTTTTAACATATAATGTGACTTTAAAATACAAAAAAGGAGTTCAGCATTTTAATACTAAACCCCTTTTATAAAACAATCGAAAACTTTAATTAGCGATTGCGTCTAGCTTGGAAACAATCCCGGCAATAAACTGGTCTTTCACCGGTAGGCTCAAAAGGAACCGTTGTATCTTGACCACAAGAAGCGCAAACTGTCTTGAACATTTGACGCTCTTCTCTATAGCCAGAATTACCGTAACCATTGCGTTGCTGTTTGCGTGCTCTTCTGCACTCAGGGCACCGGCCAGGTTCGTTCTCAAAGCCTTTTTCTGCGTAGAATTCTTGTTCAGATACTGAGAATAAAAATTCATTACCGCAGTCTTTGCAAACGATATACTTATCTTCTAACATGTATTCATCTCCCTTCTGGAATTACTCTTGGACTAGTTTCCCCAAAAAGGAGATAATTTAAAGAACAAGGCAAAATAAATTGTAATAGAAAATCCTGCTATTGTCAAATAAAACTGTCGCCTTGTATAATTAACTGGAGTTTTTTCTTTTATCCAGGAATATGATACAATATTCAAGTTGTAAGTTTAACTAATGTAGAAAGTGGTATTTTATATGATTACGACCACCGGTTTAACCTTAGGCTTTGGAGCCAGGCCTCTTTTTGAAGACGTGAATATTAAGTTTACTCCCGGAAACTGTTATGGTCTTATTGGAGCTAACGGAGCGGGAAAGTCTACTTTTCTAAAGATACTTGCAGGGGAAATCGAAGCTAATAGAGGGAATATCATTATCCCTCCCGGGCTTAGACTCTCTGTTTTGAAACAGGATCATTTTGAATTTGATGAGTTTGAAGTAATCCAGACTGTATTAAAGGGGCATGCTCGCCTGTATGCCATTATGGAAGAGAAAGATGCAATTTACTCAAAGGCTGATTTCTCTGAAGAAGATGGATTGAAAGCAGCAGAACTAGAGGGTGAATTTGCTGAACTTAATGGTTGGGAAGCAGAAGCAGAAGCTGCTTCGCTGCTTAACGGCCTGGGTATTACCGAAGAGCTGCATAGCAAAAAAATGCAGGAACTGGACGGTAGTGACAAGGTCAAAGTTCTTCTGGCCCAGGCCTTATTCGGGCACCCGGATATTTTGCTGCTGGATGAGCCGACCAACCATCTCGATATCAGTTCTATATCCTGGCTGGAAGATTTTCTTTGCGATCTGGATGCTACCGTAATTGTAGTATCTCATGATCGTCATTTTTTGAATAGCGTGTGCTCCCACATTGCGGATATTGATTATGGCAAAATCCAGCTGTATGTAGGAAACTATGACTTCTGGCTGGAATCCAGCCAGCTGGCCTTACAGCAGGCCAAGGATGCCAATAAAAAAGCTGAGGCCAAGATCAAGGAACTTCAGGATTTTATCCAGCGTTTCAGCGCTAATGCCTCAAAATCGAAACAAGCCACTTCTCGCAGGCGGCAATTGGACAAATTGACCATTGAGGATATCAGACCATCTTCAAGGCGCTTACCCTGGATTCAATTTAAGCCGGATCGGGAAGCAGGAGTGAATGTTCTGACCGTTCAGGGCCTAAACAAAACTATAGACGGCGAAAAAGTATTAGAAGATTTCAACCTTGTGGTTAACAGAGGCGATAAAATCGCATTGGTAGGAACAAATGAACTGGCTAAAACGACTCTCCTGCAGATACTAACTGGAGAGATGGAAGCTGACAGCGGCGAATTTACCTGGGGATTAACCGCTTCACGGGCATATTTCCCCAAGGATCTCACCCGTTACTTTAATACCGATTTGAATCTGGTAAACTGGATGCGCCAGTATTCACAGGATCAAGAAGAGACCTTTGTCAGAGGTTTTCTGGGCAGAATGCTATTTTCCGGGGAGGAATCCCAAAAGCAAGCCAATGTTCTATCCGGAGGGGAACAGGTTAGATGTATGCTGGCACGTATGATGCTGTCAGGCTCCAATGTTCTGCTTTTAGATGAACCTACTAACCATTTGGATCTTGAAGCTATTACCGCACTGAACAATGGCTTAACCGCTTTTCCGGGAACAGTGTTCCTGATATCACATGACCATCAATTAGTACAAACCGTAGCTAACCGCATCATTGAGATTACTCCCGACGGCATCATCGATAAGTTGACAACCTATGATGAATACCTGGAAAGAGAGAATGGCTAAATACAATAATTTAATATGACGTTCTGAGGCCATCGCGTTGCGCGATGGCCCTTTTTTTGTCTAGTTTAAAGAACCCGGTCCGCAGTAAGAATTTTGTTGACAGAAGCAAAGCGTAAGAATAATATCTAACATAGATAACATATTATTTAATAACATATTAGTAGATAATACATTAAGGTTTGCATTGGAGATTATAAGGAAGGGCGTCAGCAGATTGCCGCCTATACACTATGGGAAGCCGGGAATAGACCGGGAAAAAGAAAGGAGATTGAAAAATGGAGTTTACTCTAACTAAAGAACAGGCTTTAATACAGAAGATGGCGAGGGACTTTGCCGATCAAAACATAGCCCCGTTGGCCGAACAAATCGAGCACAGCAACCAGGTACCCAAGGAAATAATCCAAGGTTTGGCTGAACTGGACCTATTTGGCATGGCCATGCCAGAGGTATATGGAGGTGCTGAAGCTGGCTATGATACTTATGTATTAGCATTGGAACAGATTGCTAGAGTTTCTTCAGGCCCAGCTGCGACTATTTCAGCCCATTGTTTGGGATTGGCAGCTATATCGAATTTCGGAACCGAAGAACAGAAGCGTAAATACATGCCCCCCGCTTGCCGAGGGGAACATATTACCTCGTTTGCCTTTACCGAACCAGGTACTGGCTCCGACCCCAAACAAATTACTACCACCGCAGTATTAGATGGCAATCAGTACACTATCAATGGTACCAAAAGATTTATAACCAATGCCAGTTATCCCGGCGCCCTGGTGGTCTTTGCCAAAGACAGCCAGAGTGGTAAACCCACCGCGTTTATCATTGATAAGTTCTGTGAAGGATATTCGGTATCTGAGCCTTGGAATAAAATGGGCTGGCATGGTGGTGTATTGTGTGATATCTACCTGCAAAATGTCAAAGTGCCCCGCGAAAATGTACTGGGCGAACTGGGCAATGGCTACCCGGTACTGCAGTATGGAATTGCCTTTGGAAAAATAGGCATGAATTCCGTAGCTTTGGGAACGACTCTGGCCGCCTTTGAAGAATCTGTAAAATATGTTAAAGAGAAAACTCATCGGGGAGAACCCATAGCCAAGTTTCAGGCTGTACAACTGAAAATAGCTGATATCGCCATGAAATATGAAGCATCGCGTTGGTTAGCCTACCGCTTAGGAGTCCTGGCTAACAATCCTAAGAGCCCGGGCGACTTTGCCAAGGAAGCGGCTCTTTCCAAGGTTATTATTGCCGAGAATGCGGTGGCTGCTGCACGTATAGCCATTGATATACACGGTTCCTATGGTTTAATGGAAGACTATAAGGTCTCCCGTCTCTATCGTGATGCTATTATGGGTCCTCAAATAGAAGGGGTCATTGATATGCAGAAGCTTATAGTAGCCGGTGCAATTCTGGCATAAATTGATATGACTCGGAGGTGAATCCTTATGGCTGAGGAAGCAGCTGAACAATTTGACGCAATAATAGTCGGCGCGGGGATGGCTGGTCTGGCAGCTGCATATACACTGGCAGGAGCGGGACTGGAAGTGCTCGTCTTGGAGAGAGGTGATTACCCGGGAGCCAAGAATGTAACCGGCGGACGTATCTACGTGAACCCCATTCGGGAAATGTTCCCGGATCTGTGGAAGAAAGCTCCTCTGGAGAGATATATAGCGCACGAAGAAGTCTGCCTTATGGATCGGGAACGCTCTGTAACCGTCAGATACGACGGCTTAGAGCTGAATGCTGAACCTTATCAGAGCTACAGTATATTAAGAGGTAAATTCGATAAATGGTTGGCCAAACAAGCCGAAAGAAAAGGGGCCATGCTGGTAAACAAAAGCCGGGTGGATGATCTGATTATCGATAACGGTAAAGTCAAGGGAGTTATGGCCGGAGGAGAAGAACTGAGGGCAAACGTGGTAATAGCTTGTGATGGAGTGTTGTCCTTTGTCGCCCAGAAGGCAGGGCTGCGTAAACCAGCCCTATCTAAAAACTTTGCGGTAGGTTTCAAAGAAATAATAGAACTGGACCGTGGTATACTTGAGGATCGTTTTAACCTGGAAGGCAGCGAAGGCGCCGCCAGACTCTTCATGGGAGACGTAACCGCCGGAAAATTTGGCGGTGGGTTTATATATACCAACCAGGACAGTTTAAGCCTGGGTATAGTAGTCGGGATTGACGCTCTAACCGAAGAATCTCCTGCAATCAAGGCACCGGAACTGCTGGATAAATTCAAGCAGAGGCCGGAGATAGCCAGGCTGATTAAAGACGGAACCACTGTCGAATATTCAGCTCATGTAATACCTGAAGGCGGGCTGAAGGCGATGGGTAAACTCTATGGGGATGGCATCCTGGCAGCTGGAGATGCCGCCGGGTTGTCTATGAACATCGGGGTGACAGTAAGAGGAATGGAATATGCAATGGCTAGCGGTTACTATGCAGCTAAGACCGTGATACAGGCCAAGGAGAAAAATGATTATTCGGCTGCTGCCTTGTCTGCCTATGAAACCCTTTTGAACCATAGTTTTGTGTTAACTGACTTCAAAAACTTCCAGGAATCCTTAGAGACTTTGGAATATCCGCCGTTATTCAAACACTATCCGGAACTGATCGCAAACATAATGAAAGACTTATATGCAGTGCCGGCTGGACCCAAAGCAAGGCTTTTTCCCACCATCAAAAAATATATGACTATAAGTGAGATATGGTCAATGGTGCAGGTGGGCAGGAGGATGATGAAGATATGAGCGAAGTAATGAACTTAAGAGCTAAACTGGGATTAGACGTATTCAAAGAAGATAAACAATTTCACATAAAGATCAAAGCAGGTAAAGAGACGGATACCCGATTAAAAAAGGCCATATTGGTATGTCCGGCCGGTCTTTACAGTGTAAACGAAAATGGTGAGGTCGTTATTAGTGAGGATGGCTGCCTGGAATGCGGCACCTGTCTTCTGGCCTGCGGCGATGAGTTGCTGGAATGGCATTATCCGAGCGGAGGTACCGGTGTTCAATTTCGTTTTGGGTAAAATCGGGAAAGTTCCATATTTTTCGAGGAGGTTTTGGGAATGAACATAGTTGTTGCGGTAAAACAGGTACCGGATTTGCAGCAAGTAAGGATTAGAAATAGGCAGCCTATCCTGGAAGGGGTGCCCTTAACCCTGGGGAGAATTGATAAGAATGCTCTGGAGGCAGGACTTCAATTGAAAGAGGCCAACGGCAGCAATTTGATTGTATTATGCGCTGGAAATGAAGAAGTAGAAGAAACTATTAAAGAAGCTCTGGCAGCTGGAGCTGATGAGGCATATCTGGTGTTAGACAATAGATTGGCAGATATGGACGGTTCCTTAAGTGCTAGCTTACTGGCGGCTGCTATTAAGAAGATAGATGATGTGGGGCTGCTGTTATTTGGTGAAGGCAGTGGAGACAATTATTCGGGGCAGGTAAGTTCACGCGTTGCAGAAATTCTCGGATATCCTCAAATTGGGTATGCCAGCAGAATAGAGTTGGAAGGTAAAATAGCCAGAGTTACTCGTACATTGGAAGACAGTGAAGAAGTATTGGAGGTAGAGCTGCCGCTGGTAGTAGGCGTATTGGGGGACATCAATGAACCCCGAATACCCTCGGTTACTCAGATATTAAAGGCCGGGAGAAAACCCAAAGAGATAATTGAGCTGGATGATTTGGACATAGATCTGTCAGCAAACAAGAGAATCGCTACCCTCAGTAACCTTGCACCCAAAAATGAACGTAAACGGGCAGCGGTAAAGACCGTAAACGATCTTGTATCAGCATTGCAGGCTGAAGGATTCGCAGGGAGGCATTAAAAATGGCAATATTAATATATAGTGAAAATAGCGGATTGGGATTGGAACTGCTAACAGCAGCGAGGGTTATTGCCGCCGATATCGGTACTGAAATTAAAGCCCTATGCCTTAATGATGAAAAACAAGCCGAAGATTTAGCGGCTGCGGGAGTTAAAACCTACCTTATAAAGAATAATGCCATTAACCTGGCCGATACAGCATCGGTGGCGGGGGCTCTGGAAAAGGCCGCCGGGCAATTAGGGGTATCTATGGTGCTGCTGGGGTCTAACCGCAGAGGTAAAGAACTGGCCGGACGTTTGGCGCAGAAACTTGACGCTGGCTGTCTGACTGATGTGAATGGCTTGCAAGTAATAAATGGAAAAGTGCAATGTACACGCAATACCCTGGGAGGAGCAACGATTGCTACCCAGCAAATAGAGAGTGAGAGACAGGTCATAGCTCTGGCTCCTCGTTCTTTTGGCGAAGCAGCAACCATCCAGGGAGGCGGCATTGTACAAGAGCTTACCATTGAATCCAAAGCATCACCTATTAAGGTGATTGCCAGTCGGAACAAAGCGGGAGATATTGCAGATATTGAAGCAGCGGATATTTTAGTGGTCATTGGACAGGGTATGGAAAAAGAAGACATGATTTTAGCTGAAAGTATTGCTAAAATATTACATGGAGAGATAGCCTGTTCTAAACCGGTAGCTACCGACAAGAAATGGCTTACGGAAGATCGGATAGTAGGTTTATCGGGCAAGAAATGCAAACCGCAGTTAGCTATAATAATGGGTGTATCCGGACAAGTGCAGTTTACGGTAGGAATACGTGATGCTCACACCATCGTTGCCATAAACAATGACGAAAACGCCTATATACACCAAATGGCTGACTATTCCATGGTTGCCGATCTTAAAGAAATACTGCCCCAGTTGAACAAGGCCTTGGATTAAATAATAATACCTAAAGAGGAGAATAACTGTGAGTAATTTTACTAAAGCTTGGTGCTTTCGTATGGCTGCCCTATCTCGGAAGATAAGCCGCAACTACAATACTGAGTGCTTAAAGCATGGAGTTACAGCCACTCAATCATTTGTAATCCTGGATTTAATTGACCATGATGGCAGTAATGTTAAGGATATTGCTGGCCGAATACAACTGGACAGCCCAGCTGTAACCGGGGTTATTGACCGGCTTTTTAAAGAAAATCTTGTGCAAAGGATTGAGGATCCCTCTGACCGGCGCAGCTTGCAGATATTCCTCACTCCCAAGGGGCGTCTTTTGGCTGATAAATTAATACCTATGCAAGGTAATTTTAATCGTAATATTCAGGATGGGTTTGACCTTGATGAGGTAGAGGTTTTTCAGAAATATTTATGTCGCCTTGAACAGAAATTTTAAAGGAAACGAGGGGCAATCTCCTGATCGCCCCTCGTTTCCCTCTGCATAGTCTTAGTGTTTATCAGTAACGCAATAAGGCAGCAATAGATTCACCATCAGGAATTTTACCCTCTTCAACCATATATACCGTACCGCCGTTTAAAATTGTTTGAATAGCAGTGAAATCAAACAAGTCTTCATGATTTATTTCATCTTCCTGGCTTAGATCAACAGTATTTGTATGGGGATCAAATTTTCCCCATTGCTCAGTGTCCTCAGCCATAAATAATATTTCAATCTGCCCGTTATACGCAGCTGGGGCAGCCCTCCTGATATCATTGGTTGTTCTGCCGGTTCCTATAAACGGACCATAATAAGTTAAGGCTTCCTGTTCAGCTTTATGGAAGTAATGTTCTACCAGCGGCCATGCCAGGGTTTGCAGATCCTCAGCACTCAGTTCTTCCGGATTACCCGGAATACCTTCACTAGTTAGATATGCATAGGTATTTGCCTCCCTGTAAATAGCAAAGAGAAACTCTACCCCGGCCAGAACCAGAGGAGCCTTTTCTTCGTGCAGCAAATCATGCAGCCCCCGGTCAATTAAGTTAAAAAACTGCAAAATGTTGTTCTTGTTATCATCTACGCCTACTCCGTGGCCATGAAACAATACAGCTGCCTTAGTATTTGTCCCCTCCAGGGTATTGGTGTGAAATTGCAGTTGTCTCTCAGGATCATCATATTTCATAGCTTCAGCAAGGCTGTGGGGAATATCATCAATTTCCAGTTCCATTACACTTGCGCGGGTACATTGCAATACCCTGACAGCATTTTGACTTAAAGCAAGGATATAGAATAGTCCATCCCCGCTTAGCAAAGGGAGCAGCGGTTTCAGATGAAATCGCTTGCTGATTTGCAGAAATTCATCCAGGACTAAAGGAAGGGTGTAGTAATAAAACATGTCCGGGGCTAAAAAAATAGCTAGTCCATCCCGCTGCTGCAGCCAGAATTGATGGTTAAGTACCAACTCCTGAACGGGTTCTAATAAATGTTTAGCTTCAGGTGAGCGCATTCCACTGCTGATTAAACGTTTTTCTGCATCCTGCATGAGGTTCTTTAATCTTATTCGACCCTGCTGTGTTTCAGCTCCTGCCCGATAAGTTGGCATATAAATTGTTATGCATAGGTCACCTTGTTTATCCATTAGCTCTGTCAAATCATCTCTAGTTAATAAGTTCATTTATCTAACCTCCTCATCTTAAAATTATTGTTCCCCGACAGCTGATTTTATTATCCTTAATAATAAGTTTTAGCTGTCGATGAAGAGGTATAGTTTTAGTTAAATAAACGTGAAAATTTTTTGGGAACTTCAGTTTCAAAGCGCATCAGTTCATTGGTCACTGGATGATGAAAAGCCAGTATATGTGCATGAAGACCTAAACGACCTATCGGATTGGTAGTTGAGCCATATTTCTTATCGCCGATAATACTATGGCCAATATCCTTCATATGTACTCTTATTTGATTTTTTCGCCCCGTTTCCAGGCGAATTTCCAATAAGGAGTATTTCGAGCCGGCTTGCAAGACCTTGTAGCGGGTAATAGCTTCCAAGCCATCGCCGGGTTTAGAACTAGAATACATCATCTTAGTTTTAGTTTCTAATAACCAAGATTTCACTGTATCTTCCTTTTTCTCAATACGTCCTTCAACAACTGCCACGTATGCCCGATCAACCACAAGCTCTTTCCATGCATCCTGTAATAAATGCTTCACTTCTTCATTCTTAGCAAAGAGCATCACTCCAGAGGTGTCTCTGTCCAGACGGTGGACGATAAAAATCCTATTGTCGGTATTATTTATGCGGACATAGTCTGTTAATTGATGGTAAGCGGTGTTTTGCTTCTCGGCGTCTGATGCAATAGATAATAATCCATGAGGCTTATCAATTACAATCAATTCAGAGTCTTCATATATTATCTTTAAACCTTTAACTTGCTCTTCATCCCTGACGAGGGACCAATTAATAACAACCTCCTGACCTGGACTCAGCAAATGATTATACTGGGTAACAACCTTCTCTCCGACCATAACCTGTCGGTGGGTTAATAATGATTTAATATTGTTACGTCCTTTGCTGGGCATTTTATTTATAAGAAACTTCATTAATTCAGAAGGTTCAGATACCAATAAGCGAGTCTGTCGTTCCCTTGCTGATTTGCCTTGCTTGCCGTAATTAAATCTTTTCATAGTAAACCTCCTTGGTTTAATCCATTAACTTATTATATACAAATATATTTTACCGTGTATTAAAACGATTTTTTAAAACGTAAAACAACGAGGGGACAGTTCTGCTTACATGATCCTGACACCCTTCGAAGCATGCAGCTAAAACTGTCCCCTTAAAAAGATATTCTTTTATTGCATCGGTTGTGCAAAATTCTGATTTTGCTGCTGCTGAACAGCCTGTTTTCCCTGTTCAACCATCTGTTGCTCGTTAGGATTTAACATGAAAAGAAGTTGCTGTAATTCGCCTACATGCTGACGTTCCTCATCAGCAATATGCATTAAAACTTTTTTTACACGGGTATCATCGGTAGACATGGCATGAGCCTCATAACCGATAATAGCTTCCAATTCACCGGCTATATCTACCCTTAAAGCCTGCATTAATTCATCCTTTGATAACTGGCGGGGGACGTTAGCAACAAATGGATCGCCTAATAATGCTATTTTAATCACTCCCAGTCTTATTTTTAAACTAGTATTTGCTGCCTGTATCAGAATTATGTAACGGAATTCACTCTAGGCATCGGTTTGTTTCACTTTCTCCTGCTTGCTCTGGCGTAGGAAGGTGATAACTGCGGGCAAAAGAGAAACAAAAATAATTCCATAGACAATCAGGGCGAAATTTTCTTGCACAAATGGAATATTACCAAAAGAATAGCCGACTATCAGGAATAGCAGTACCCATGCCACGCTGCCGATTATGTTATAAAACATAAAGGCCATATATCTCATTTGCCCAATACCTGCCACAAAGGGTGCAAACGTGCGAATAATAGGAATAAATCGGGCTAAAACAATTGCTTTGCCGCCGTGCCTCTCGTAAAAAAGACGTGCGTTAATCAGGTGTTCTTTTTTTAAGAAGCGGAATCTCTTTCCCTCAAAAGCCTTTGGGCCTAAAAATCTGCCGATATGATAGTTAACTACATTTCCCAAAATAGCGGCCGACATAAGAACGCTGCCGATGACGAGCGAATTGATTTCATCGCTGGCAACCAGCGCCCCCAGAACGAAAATTAAGGAATCACCAGGCAGGAAAGGGGTAACAACCAGACCGGTTTCGCAAAAAATAACTAAAAAAAGAATCAGGTAAGTCCACGTACCATAGTTATTAATAATTTCAATAAGATATTTGTCCAAGTGAATTAGAATGTCTAAAAGATTAAAGGTTGTATCAATATCCATAAGTTATCCTTTCAAGCTTCTTATATTTTAGGTACCACCGATCTCCAGTCATATGTATCTAATTATACCGATGTTTTTAGTATTTTCTCTATTTTTTATGGCAAATTCTCTGCCCAATCAGCCATTCCTTCATATAAAATACCTGTGAGTCTACATTAAATAGTCCCACAGGTTTTTTGCCTGCTGCAATCTCTCAACCTAGCTGCACACAATCAAAGTTACGGCCTCGTTAATCTATTAACCTTTGGAGTTTAGTTTAAAGTATACTTAACAATACAGTCAATGGCAGACTCCTTATGTAAGTCCCAATTTTATGTTATTATTGGTTTAAACGCCAGAGGGGCTGCGATTTTCCAAGTAGAGAGGTACAAGATGTTTGAAGCTGTTCTGTTTGATCTGGATGGCACTTTGCTGGACATTGATATGGATTATTTTCTGACCATGTATTTTAAAGAAATGGGCAGAATGGCGGCGCTAAGCGGCTGCTGCGATCCTAAACGGATGGTGGCCCAGATCCTCAGTTCTACAGATGTTATGATAAAAGATATTAATCCCAAGACTCGCAATGAAGAAACATTTATGAATGATTTTATAAGTAATCTGGAAGCTGACGAATTGGAGATGCGGGCTTTTTTTGATGACTTTTATCGTATCGGCTTTCCCCGTCTTCAAGAGTATTGCCGACCTTTTGCAGGGATTCCAGAGATGATGGCTGGCGTCTTTAAACACGGGTTTAAAGTGGTAATTGCCACCAATTCGGTATTCCCGCGCGAGGCTGTTCAAGCTCGACTAAAATGGGCCGGAGTAGGGGAATTTAAATATGAATTAATTACCTGTTATGAGAATATGCATTATTGCAAACCTTACCCTCAATACTATCAGGAAATTGTAGAGAATATTGGGGTAGATCCTTCGGCCTGTCTTATGATAGGTAACGATACTGGTGAAGATTTGGTTGCCGGGGAAATTGGGATTAAAACATTCCTGGTGGAAGATCGGATTATTGACAAGGGCAATAGTTCCTACCTCCCGGATTGGAGAGGCAGCATGCAGGAATTATTTGAATTTATGGAGAAACTAAAATAAAAAGTATATCATTAATTACTTCTTGCCATAAAATGATCTATTTTCAACTATGCGAAATATGTTGAAAGAGAGAGAGTTTTTTGGTAGAGTTTATAAAGTTGAAGTAATTTACATTGATATTTATTTATAGGACAAACTTTTATTAAATTAAAGAAAGAGGTCGTAAATTTTGGACGGCTGGTTATTTAATACCCTCACAGTTATTGTAGGCTTATCAGAAGCCTTAATACTGATAATCTTATTTTATTATTATTTTGTTTCTGTATCAGGCTGGTGGAAGTATGAAGAAGAAAAAGACTTTGTTCCTGTTAAGAGGTTTGCGCTTCTAACTGCTGCGCACAATGAAGAATCCGTTATCCGCTATCATATTGAGAGCCTGAAAAATCTTAATTATCCCATCGATTTATTCGATATATATATAATAGCCGACAATTGCACAGATAACACAGCGGAAGTTGCCCGCAACGAGGGAGTAAACGTATGCGAACGGTTTTCTCCTCAGAGAGGCAAAGGCTTTGCTCTGGAATGGATGTTTAATGAGCTATTCAATATGGAAGATCAAAAATACGATGCAATCTGTCTTTTTGATGCCGATAATGTAGTGTCTTCTAATTTCCTGCTTGAAATGAACTCTAAATTGAAAAAGGGTTATCGCTCTATTCAAGGTTATTTAGATACCAAAAATCCCAACGATTCCTGGGTAACAGCTTGCTATGCAACTGCTTACTGGTCAATGAACCGTATGTGGCAGTTAGCCCGATATAATAAAGGCTTATCCAACGCTTTAGGAGGCACCGGAGTCTGTCTTGAATATAATCTGCTTAAGGAATATGGCTGGGGTGCTCACTGTCTTACTGAAGACCTTGAATTTACTATGAAATTATTACTTAACGGTATAAAAACCTCCTGGGCTCATGAAGCAAAGGTTTATGATGAAAAACCTGTTTATTTTTCTCAGACCTGGCGGCAGCGCACCCGCTGGCTGCAGGGACACTGGGATGTATGTTTCCGATATATGGTCCCACTTATAAAGAAGGGAATTAAAGAAAGAAAATGGTATCCGATAGATGGTGCTATTTATCTATTTCAGCCAATCCTGATTATGACCATGACGCTTAATTTTTTACTGGCTGGATTGGCATTGTTTTTCCCAGAGCCCATATTTGCCTCGCCGATTGCTAGTTTAGCACCTAACTGGTTCTGGTGGTCGTTTGGAATACTTGGGTATTGCTATCCGATGCTGGGACTAATACTGGAAGGGGCTCCACGTAGGGCATATTTCTATTACATAACTTATCCGTTCTATGGATTCACATGGTTTCCGGTAACTATCTGGGGACTTTTACAGCATAATAACCAGGGAGAATGGGCACATACCCAACACATGCGGGGGATTTCCATAAGTTCTATTGAATCTGGCGTGAAAGCCGCAGAAACGAATATGTCTCCCACTAAGACCGAGCCTAAACATCAGAAAGCCAAAAGAAGCGGAGTACGAAGAAATTATACTTCCTATGCGGCTTTGGTAACCCGTGATGGGCATAATATTAAGTCAAAAGAATCGAGCGTTGTAACTAAGAAGGGAGTTTACCCGTCACTGGTCAGCAGCAATCAGTCATCTGCGATACTAAAGCCGGTCGAGGTAGTAAAGGCAACTATAAATCAGGAAAATCGTTCACCTGTTACTGCTGCAGGCGGGGAAAGTCGTTAATATAAAAACGTTTGAATTATATATAAAATCAAAAACAGCCTGCCGACACATCTTGTCAGCAGGCTGAAAACTTGTATGCCATTAATATTACCGATTGACTCACTAGTGTTCGGCTTTTAATCTGGCTTTGAATTCGTCAACAGTAATACCCATTTCTTTAGCCTTTTTCTCGAGTTTAGCCTGGCGTTCAGCTTTTAATTTTGCCTTCAATTCGTCAACACTGATACCCATTTCTTTAGCCTTTTTCTCGAGCCTTGCTTGGTGTTCAGCTCTCATCTGAGCCTTCAGCTCATCAACGCTGATACCCAATTCTTTAGCTCTCTTTTCGAGGTTGGCCCGACGATCATCACACACACTCGCCTTATTACCTTTTTGTTCGAGATTAGATCCGGATGGAACTGTTTGAGCCAAAGAATATCCACCCTGCATACTTGCAACTAAAACTAAAGATAGTACTAGACTCATTACAAGTTTTTTCATTCTTCACCTCCTTTCCTTCTAGTTAGTATTCACAAAAACGAGAACAATGTGAGTTAATAGAATATAGAAAAGAGTGTAAAGATATGAAAAACGAGTGGGAAATAGAAGTTATAAAATCGAATCGAAGTACAGAAAGGCGTATCTATTGACTTTTACTTCAGAATAATGTGCTAAAATCCCTGGTATGGGAAAAATAGTCTAATCGGAATTAGTTATTTCCTGGTATCATAGTTCGAATTCCGAGCTTCCCATATGTCTTAGTAATAGTCTTTATTGACATGTTAGCCAGCCCATCTTGATCAACACTTTCCTTTAATTCCGAAAATTGTTTACGGGGTAGTATTATAGCTAGAATCAGTCTTTGTTTACCTTCCAACCCGTATCCAATGGTTGTAGTTACAGAGTATCCTGCATTCCTTAATTTGTCTGCCAAAATCTTTCCTTGTTGGGGGTGTTTATATATATTTACTTCAAGTAAACCAATAGCCAATTTCTTTTCCAGCTTGTCGGCCAGAAATACTCCAAATATACGGCCCAGAGCGAAAGCTAATACATATCCATAACCTGTAGAACTTGCAATTAATTTAAAAGCATAAGTGAAAATAACTGCATCAATAAATGTTGTTAAGTATACTGGTTTTATAGCCTGCTGGCTTAAAAAGACACTTCTAAGATTCCCTAGACAAGTAGTAATTGTATAAAGTGTAAAAATAATTAATAATTCTGCGAACACAATAATGTCCTCCTTTCAAAAAAAAATAAAAAGGCCCCTGTCCATTAAAAACAGGAGCACTTTGTGTTAAGTTCCTGGGTAATGCTATAACGGGACTAAATTATGACAGTTTATTCATGAATTGTCAAGCCGCTAGGAGTTAATTGACCATGTTGACCATAATAGCATTGTGATAGTTTTTTTATTATTAAATCCGCGAGAAGTGGCTTGATTAAGGCTTTAGTTTCTATTGCAATCAGGTTTATCAATGTCTAAAAGAGCGAATAATTTTTCTTTCGAGTTCAGAGACGGGTTGTCGATTACTTTATCAAGTAAATATTCCAGAGCTTCACCAATTTCTTTTCCAGATGGATAAAATGCCATCAGGTCATAACCAGTAATATCCAGATCATGGGTAGTAAGAGGCTCACGCCGAGATAATACTTCCCAGCATTTATTTCTGATCGCACATATCCTGTTTATATCTCGGCCGGAAAATGGAGTGCCTTTAATATCAGCCAACTGTAACTCAAAGAGGTTGCATATATTATCTGGGCCGATTCTGCGAATAAGCCTCTTTATACTAAGTTCACTGGCATTATCAAAACTGTTCATATGTTCTTTTATCAATGCACACACTGCACATATAGTCTTTTCGTCAAAGTTCAGTCTGCTTAGAACTTCCTTGGCAATTAGGCTGCCACCGTTAGCATGACCATAACAGTGCCCCTCCCCGGAATCGTCTATAGTCAGGCAATTAGGTTTATCGATGTCATGGAGCAAAGCCGCCAGTCTTAGATTTAAGTTAGGCAGAGTACTATCGATAACAACCATGGTATGTTCGAAAACATCCTTATCATGAAATGAACTATGGGTGTCAAACCCAATGGTGGGGATAAGTTCAGGTATCAATTGTTTTAAGAGCCCCAGTTCATTGAGCCGTCTGATACTCTGCGATGGTTTATCAGTTAACAGGATCTGGGTGAATTCATTGCATACCTTTTCAGAGTTGTTAAAAGTGAGTACATCTTTTAAAGACAAAATGACTTCAAGCAGGGAGTTATCCATTACAAATCCCAGCTGAGCTTCAAATCGAATCGCCCTGAGGATCCGTACATAGTCTTCATTAAAAGAATTTACAGGGTTCCCGGTACACCTTATAACTTTGTTGTTTATGTCATTAACACCATTAAATAAGTCGATTAACCCTTCACTGTCATTATATGCGATGGCGTTGATTGTAAAATCACTATGCCTGAGTTCTTCGGCGATATCGTCCGAGAACTTGTGCTCAACTCCGGTTCTAAAGGTGCTGACTCTATAATTTTCCCCCTGATAAATAAGGGAGACGGTACCATAATCACTTGCTGCCGGGACAGCTGAGAAGCCGCTTCTGTCATCGAATAGAAGGATAATATCCGGGGGGAGGGCGTTGGTGGTTATGTCCCAGATTATCGGGTTTATTCCCAGGAGAGAATCCCTTATGCAGGCACCATATACGAAGGCTTTAAAACCCTCAGCTTGCAGTATATCAAGTATTATTTTGACATTTACCGGCATTTCTATTTTCATTTCATAATTCCTCCATAAATTCGATATTCTACTAATAAGGTTCTATGAAAATGGTTTATATCCTGCAGGATAGTTTAATTTACGATAGTATTATGATGTAAACATTTAATAACCGAGCCTTTAATACTAACAAGATAACATGTATAAGAAGTAAACAAATGCCCTACATTTACTTTTATTATGATAGATATTAGGCTAATATGTTCAAATATAATAGTTAGCAGCATTTGTTAAGGAGGGATATTTGTGTATTGGAATCAAGCTGGTCCAGCTAATACCGACGAAACCATTAAATTGGCCCTGGAGCGGGCCGCTGAGCTAGGTGTCCGCCATGTGGTAGTAGCTTCATGCAGCGGAGCAAACATTAAGAAAGTTCTTGAGAAAAATACTGAATTTAATATTGTTGGGGTTACACACCATGTTGGTTTTGCGGGCCCAGGAGTTGATGAGATGTCCGGAAGTACCCGGGAGGAATTATTGTCCAAAGGGGTGAAACTTCTGACTACTACTCATCTGTTTGCCGGGGTTGATAGAGCGGTCCGCGTTCAATTTGGAGGGTTATATCCAGCCGAAATTATAGCTCAGACTCTGCGCATATTTGGCCAGGGAGTTAAAGTAGCGGTTGAGATTGCGGTAATGGCACTGGATGCAGGACTCATTCCCCATGGAGATGATATAGTGGCTATCGGCGGCAGTGCTGCTGGGGCTGATGCAGCTATTGTAATTCGGACAGCTCACTCCAATAAATTTTTCCAAACCGAAGTGCGGGAAATAATTTGTATGCCTCGAAACAAGCAGAGTTCTTGATATCAGTCAGTCATCCGCCTGTTTAACCCGCGGATAGCAAACCATCCCGTAATAATAATAAAAATGAGGCAATACAACAAATCCGTAATTAGATACCAGCCCAACTGGTCCGGCACGCAGAATGCTCTTGCCATTCTGACTACATGGGTTAGGGGGATAGCCTCTGCTGCCCATCGCATCCCCAGGGGGAGGTTTTCGATGGGGAACACAGATCCGGAGAAGAAAAACATAGGCGACAGTAAGCCTGTAAAATAAAAATTAAAATGATTAATATTTTTAACAAAGGATGTTATCCACATAGATAAAGTTCCAAACATAATCCCACAGATAAAACCAATTAAGGCAGCCATGATACTCAATGGATAAGTAATGATGCCCAGCAGCCAGGTGACAATCAGAACGGCCAAAGCGAAAAGAAAACCTTTGGTCCCGGCAAACAATATCTCACCTGCTATAAGATTAGTGGGCGAGAGCGGGGCGCCAAGCATTCCATCATAAACCTTGTCGAATTCGAGGCGGATAAAGGTTCCATAGGTACATTCGAAAGCCGCCGTATACATAGAACTGGTTACAACGATACCACTGGCCAGGAATAGTATATAATTTAAAGAACCCATGGTTTGAATGTAGGAACCGAACCCGATTCCAAGCCCTGCCAGTAGAATTAATGGTTCGAGGAATGGCGGAAAGGCATTGCTAAGAAAATCTGAATTATACACCCTTGTGTGCCGGTACCAAACACTGCTTATTCGATGCCAGAGTGAGGGTTGTTGGTAATCATTATTGTAATTCATTCAAGCCCCTCCCGGTTACCTTAAGAAATAGATCCTCCAGATTAGCCTGCCGAATATGATAGTCACTGATATCCAAAACTTCCGCCAAGCGGGACAGCTTATCAGCATTATCACTATAGACAAACATGGTATCGTTATATGTCTCATACCTAATACCAGCCCCTTCAACTTGAAGGGGATCGCTGACATTTTCCCTGGATGAACCATAAATCTCCATAACATAGGCCTCCAGGTTGGCTGACAGCAATTGATGCGGTGCGCCCTCCAGCATCTTTTTGCCCTTATCCATAATGACAATACGGTCGCAGATTTGAAATGCTTCTTCCATGTAATGGGTAGTTAGAAGGACGGTAACTCCCATTTCTTTTAACTCCCGGATTTTGTTCCAGATCAAATGCCTTACCTGCGGGTCCAAGCCGGTAGTTGGTTCATCCAGGATAAGGAGCTTGGGTTTATTTAGCAGGGCTCTCGCGATAGTTAGTCTTCTCTGCATACCGCCAGAGAGTTCGCGGATCTTTACCCCGGCTTTATCCTGCAATTCCATAAATTCAAGCAGCTCTGCGATCCTGTTTCTGGCTTCGCTGGTCTTCATACCATAAAATTTAGAATAGACTAGTAAATTATCTGTGACATTAAGTTCAGTATCCAGGTTGTCCTGTTGAGGGACAATCCCAGAAAAGGCCTTTATGAGGAGTGCATCCCGGCTGGGATGACAGCCAAAGATATCAATAACTGTGTCTTTATTGAGAGTAGGTTTTGCTTTACCATATATGATTTTCATGGTAGTAGTTTTACCGGCCCCGTTAGGTCCCAGCAGACCAAAACATTCGGCGTTTGATACCTCGAAATCAAGTCTGTCCACCGCTGTTAAGTTTCCGTAAGACTTTACTAAATTCCTTATTTTAATGGCTGTCCCGCTCATATGTACCCCCAAATTTAAAAAATGGCTAATTTAACCTTTTTAAAGCTAATGGCTTTTATAGATAAGCCAGCAGCTATCAATTCTTTTGCTTATCGATAATCTCGGCCAGTTCGTTTAAATAAGTCCAGCGTTCCAATAAATGATCCTGCCGCTGTTCCACTTCCTGCCGAATAGCGGCTAGTCGTTCTAATTGCTGGTAATCACAAGCTGCTTGATTAATTTTGGCGTTTAATTCTTTTAATTCCGTTTCCACAGCAGCGATTTTATCATCTATCTCCTCAAATTCCTTTTGCTCCTTGAAAGTAAACCTGATTGGCTTTGGTTTTCCCGTTTCACGATTCTCTTTCTTCCCATCATAAAAGCCTTTATGATCCTTGGCTTTTTCATTAATCTGTATGACTGCATTGTGTTGATTAAGGTAGTCAGAATAATTGCCCGGGTATTCTTCCAGCTTACCGAGGCCTTCGAAGGCTAGTATTTTTTCGGATACCCGATCCAGAAAATAGCGGTCATGAGACACAGCGACAACTGCACCCGGAAAATCATCCAAATAATCCTCCAATACCGTTAAGGTCTCAATGTCCAGATCATTACCGGGCTCATCAAGTAAGAGGACATTGGGGGCGCCCATTAAGATGCGCAAGAGGTGCAGGCGTCTCTTTTCCCCCCCAGATAGTTTCTGCAGTGTAGTCCATTGGGATGCAGGAGAAAACAGAAAGGTCTCCAGCATCTGGGAAGCACTCAACATTTTTTTGCCTGCCTGAAGGTATTCGCCGGCCTCACGTATATAATCAATGACTTTCATTTCATCCGGCAGATTGCTGCTCTCCTGGGGAAAATATCCTATCTTTATGGTACTGCCTATTTCTACATTACCCTGATCAGGGATAATTTCACCGCTCATTATGCGCAAGAGGGTTGACTTTCCGATACCGTTAAGTCCCACTATTCCCAAACGCTCATCTCTTGCCACGATATATGAATAGTTATGAATAAGTTTTTCCATTTGATAACTATGACTAATATTCTCTAATATAATAGTCTTCTTTCCCAGGCGGCTCGCACATGATGAAATTTGCAGAGGTTCTCCGTTTGTCCGTGGCTGATCTTCCTGTAACTTTTCAAAACGCTCGATTCGGGCCTTTTGTTTGGTACTGCGGGCCCGTGCACCCTTGCGAATCCATGCGAGTTCTTTTCTCAAAAGTACCTGCTTTTTATTAATCAGGGCTGCTTCTTTTTCTTCCCTTTCCAGTTTTCTCTCCAGATAGACACTATAGTTTCCAGGATAGCTGTATAGATGAGCTCTATCTAATTCTATAATTCGGGTGGTAACCCGTTCCAGAAAATAACGGTCATGGGTAACCATCAGCAGGGCACATTTAAGTTTCTGCAGGTATTTTTCCAGCCAGTCGATGGCTTGATTATCCAGATGATTGGTGGGTTCATCCAGAATAAGCAGATCAGCCGGATTCATAAGGGCAGCAGCCAGAGCAACCCTTTTACGTTGACCACCTGAAAGTTGACTTATAGGTACATCAAATTGTACAATCCCCAGACGGGTAAGTATGGCCTTGGCATTACTTTCCGCTGCCCATGCATCCTGAGATTCCATTGGCGATGCGATACCCAGAGCCGTATCAATAACTGTTGCTTCGGCGTTAAATAGTGGGTTTTGGGGAAGATATTGAATCTGTAAATGTCTGTTTCTAACAATTTGGCCCCGATCAGGCTCCTCAATACCAGCGATAAGCTTTAAAAAGGTTGTTTTGCCAGATCCGTTTATACCTAATAAACCTATTTTCTCGCCTTCATCTATACCAAAATAAATCTCTTCTAACAGTACCTTTTCGCCGATAGTCTTATTTATATTGTCCATTGCCAGGAGATTCATATGTATCAATTTCCTTTTTTGTTAATAATTAATTTAATTCTTAAAAGGGAACACCATTATCATCATGCTGTTCTACAAATAAACTATCAGTATCTAAATCACTCACAATAGTATTTTTACCTGCCTTCTTAGCTTCATATAACAGTTTATCAATACGATGGATCAAACTTCTAAGGTCTTCTTCACCACAATAAGATGTGACTCCAAAGCTGCATGTTATATGCATCATATTATTAAAAGAGTAATTGTCTATTTTTACTTTTATCTTTTGGGCTATCTCCCTTGCTCTATTTAAGCTTGTATTGGGAAGAAGGATCACAAATTCTTCTCCTCCCCATCGGGCAAAAGTATCTGTTTTTCTTATTAAGTTTTTAACCATGGTTGATAAGTCAATTAACACATTATCACCGGTTAGATGTCCATAACTATCATTTATTATTTTAAAATCATCGATATCAAATAGGATCAGAGATAAGCTAGTATTATATCTGCTGCAGTAATTTATAGATTTCTGCAGTTCTTCGTCAAATTTTAAGCGGTTAAATATATGGGTTAATGAATCTGTTGTGGATAGTAGTCTTAGGTTTTGGCTTATTAAATGTTGAATTCTCTTGTAATAATTAAGTCGCCATGATGAAATGCTGTTAAGAAAAATTGCTATTAGAAGATATACCAGGGCGGCATAGAACTCGCGCATTACTAAAGGGTTAAGAACGTATAAAGAAAGTACTAGGAATGCAGTACATAGAATGATAGAAACGATAACTATATTTATCCACCGATTAGGTATTAAAAAAATACCCATTAAAATAACGACAACCCCTAAAGATTGTATCAGGAAATTCGGCGATTCATACTGATAAACAATTAACAGGAAAGAAAAAATAAAAAATAATTCATATCCCGTTATCCACAGTATAAAAACCCGATAGTTCATAAAAGAGGTCAATCGGAAATAGAAAATGATTCCTAGAATAACAAACATACTGCGATTTAATAATATCGATCTGAATGTTCTAACATCATTAATGAGAAGATAATCGGGGATAATGAAAAGAAAATATAATATTCCGAAAGCCAGCATCAAAGGCCTTATATATTTAATGGCATTGCTAAAGTCGGCATTAAAGAATTCTTTTTCCAGGTTCTTATCAACAAATTCACCTATCGGTGAGATTCCTATATTTCTATCTTCTTCTATCAAAAATAATCACCTCCCTGGTTAAAGCAACTATAAAAGAATTAGATTTTACAATATAATAAATATTTCACGAAATCAATGTACAAGTCAATGTGATCAACAACAAAAACCGTGGAATTCTTTCCACGGCGAAAATTTCAAATTATTAGATAGGAGTAGGAGCTAAAACTAATTCCAGTACATTTATCTACCAATTCCAGGACCCGTCTGGATTCCACCTGCTCGGTTTAGGCTTTGCTAAACCTAATTTAACAAGAAGTGTATTGGTCAGGGTATCCTGCTCCTGAAAATAACCTAGATCAATGCAAGCACTATCGGCTTTATAATTATTTTGCTTGCTTTCAGAAACCGTTTTGGCTTTTAAGATATTAACGTCTAAAGTGGCCGGATACTTTTTTCCTAAGATATATGGGGGAGCATAATAAACAGAATTTCCCTGATCAACATAAACTATAGTATTTGGGGGTATATGCTTGGTGATTTTTATTGTTTGACCTAACAGGCTAAATAAGAAAATAATTCCTATTACTATCGCTATTAAACTATATACCCTCTCCATGGGCGTACGCTTTATTTCTAAACTCATATGCAGCACCTTCCCCGTAAAATCAATTTATTTTTTACTGCGCCGGCCATTCGGCAGCAAAATTTGCTTTCATCGAGTTCGGTATATTTTAAGCCTATTTTGAGTTTCTGTAAAGCTTGAGGGTGTCAACCAGGTACCTCCTAACGGTTAATGATCTGCCATTGTTATAAATTCGTCGTAAATAATTAATTTTCCTCTAAAAATTCTTTTTCTAATTAACGCATTTGTTTAAATAGGCTAAAAAAGCTGAGTGAAATGCATTTATTTTCTAATTCTCCGGCAGAACAGCAACTCCCAGAGCCAGATGGTCCCAGAGGGTTTTTTTAACTTGATCAACTTGTTGTGGTTCACACTGAATCATGAGAAATAATTCTGCATCTTTATCATCTCGTCTTCTTTGCTTCGAATGCTTAAACCTGGTGAAAAATAGGTCCAGCAGAAAACCT
>Ga0074193_1001776_pt1 | contig 23418 bp, 21 predicted proteins | sample EPASupsiteHSE605_FD_64523 | JGI IMG/M metagenome (GOLD analysis project Ga0074193, IMG submission 64523) | Bioremediated contaminated groundwater from EPA Superfund site, New Mexico - Sample HSE6-05 | ecosystem: Environmental > Aquatic > Deep subsurface > Groundwater > Contaminated ... | reverse complement strand
ACAGGCAATAATTGCTGTAATCAGACTTATAATTGTAAATAAGGGATATACAAATGCTGTCGGCGGTGAGATTCCAATAAAAACATCCCGAATAATACCTCCGCCCACCGCCGTGGTTAAGGCTAACATAAATACACCAAAAACATCCAGTTTCTTTTGTATCCCTGCTAAAGCACCTGCTGCTGCAAAGGCTATTGTGCCAATAATTTCAAATATATTTAATACGTTCAAAGCCATAACTCCTTCTAAGCTAGGAGATAATACCTAGTCCTTAATCGGCATCATTATCCACATTATCCATAATTCTCCAACTAACAGCATTAACAGTAGATTCCATACTGAGCCGACTCACAATCTGCTCCATGGATTTATCAGTCCGCTTGCTAGCAATAAATTGGGCAATGACTTCCACCATTTCTGAGTTCTCTATATCCTCACTATGAATAGCCCTGAGCATTAAAGGTTCTTCATGTACGATTTGTAAGATCATCGCTCGCACATTAACTTCCCCCTCAGCACGGCACACCGTACGAAAAAAATACCGCACCTCAGTGTCTTCCATCATCATCGGCTTGGCATTAATAAAACGGGCCACATGTCTAAGCAAAACATTTGCGCATAAGATTGCCACAACACCAAGGCCTGCCTGCAGCAAATAACCCATACCTGTTAATGTACCCACCGCGGCTACACACCACATCGTTGCTGCAGTATTCATACCACGAACATTAAGCCCATCCCGCATAATAACCCCCGCTCCTAGGAAACCTATACCAGTAACAACTTGGGCCGCGATTCGGGTAGGACTTTCGTCATTGGGAGTCAATAATCCTAACATCACAAATAACGCTGATCCTATGCATACTAAGGAATTTGTCCGAATGCCGGCCATTCGTTGCCGCCGCTGCCGTTCAAAACCAATAATCGCGCCAAAGACTAATGCCATTCCTAAGCGCAATGAAAATTGAGTAAATTCCACACTTCTCACCCCCACTGCTTTCTGTATCAAGATCCATACTATTCTACCCCATCGAAGGATATCTCATCATCACGAAAACAATATGCGCTCTGATCATTGATCATACCAACAAAAATATTTTTCTACTACTTCCATACCCTATTAGTAAATTCCTGCATAGAAAAAAAGCAAAGATAATTTGCGCTTTGCAAATTCTGCTTGCTTTTTTTTGTATCACAATGAAATTTTTCTCAGTTATTCCTATTTATTATGCCAGCAAGAAACCACTACCAATGATCGGCTTATATGGATAAATGCTGCGGTTACTGGCTTGCATCACCAGCTCATTAAGCTTTTTAAAAGCGCTGACATCCATACCTGTATGAATACCATACAAGCAGTGCAAAGCACAAACCACCTCTTCTAACCCAGCATTGCCCGCCCGTTCTCCAATACCTGCTATGGTGGCGCTTGCAAGTGCCGCTCCAGCCTCAAGAGCAACTAGGGTGTTGGCACCGGCCAAACCAAAATCATTATGCATATGAACTTCGATAGGTAGCGGACAGCGAGGAATGAGTTTATGAAAAATATCATGCACCGCAAAAGGCGTTAGACAACCCACAGTATCAGCATACCGAATATGAAGTGCTCCCATTTTTGCCGCCACATCTGCTACTTGAAGAAAAAACTCCATATCAGCCCTTGAAGCATCTTCGGCCCCGACAGTAACCATGCAGCCAAAGCTTCTCGCTAAATCAATTGCTTGTTTTAGCTGTCGAATAACCCATTCTCTACTCTTGTTAATTTTCCTCTGAATATGAAGGTCAGAAACAGGCACCGAAATATGCACATAAGAACAGCCGCAAGCAATCGACGCTAAAATATCTTCCTTGAAGGCACGGTTCCAAGCAATCACCTTCCCCTTGAGAGGCACTGACAAAATCAATTTCATCGCTTCCTGTTCTTCATCTCCCATAATCGGCATCCCAGCCTCAATAAAGGCTACCCCTGCTTGGTCTAGAGCCTTCGCAATCATCAGTTTATCTTGAGCTGAAAAAACAATGCCTGGGGACTGTTCCCCATCCCTCAGAGTTGTATCAACAATGCTGATTGTTCGTATATGCTTCATGCCATCAACCCTTCCTATTGTACCACTCTCGATTGATATAATTGCCATAAAATATCATCGTCTACTGATTTTTTTTTCCTTACAGCCAAATTACGCACTTTTTTCAATAGTTTCTTCGTATCAAGCGCCGACAGCGTAACATTCCAATGACGAAATTTAGCCTGTATCGACGCTGTCCCTGAATGTTTGCCAATGATCAACTTTCTTGACAATCCTACTTCCTCTGGCGAAAAGGGCTCATATAATTGTGGTTCTTTTAGTACTCCATCCACATGAATTCCTGATTCATGTGCAAAAATATTTTGCCCGATAATGGCTTTTGTCCCAGAAAGTTCTACCCCAATCCCCGACAATATTTGCGAGCAGCGATGGGCTAAATCCATTGTTTTCAGCTCTTTTTCCCCATATAGCTGTTTGCGAATCATGATCACTTCTTCTATGGCAGCATGTCCCTGCCGCCCCACCCCAGCCACTGCGGCAGCAATGCATTTCACACCAGCCTGCATCGCCCCTACTGCATTTGCCGTGGCCAATCCATAGGCATTATGACCATGAAATTCCAGACCAAGCGGTATGCTTTGAACTAGAAGGGTTAGTATTCTAGAAATAGATAAAGGATTAAGGAGACTGTCTCCATCACTATAAATAAAGGTCGTAGCCCCCATTGTGGAAACATCCCTCCATAATCCTTCAAGTTCCTCTATGGAAAAAACTGAGGCATTTTCAATGCACAACCCAATATTCATGTTTAACTTTTGCGCCGCTAATAAGGCCTCATGAAGCTTCTTTGAAAGACCCTCGCCTGGGCTTAACCTGCAAGCTATCATAATTTTTTTAAAACCTAACTTATAAGCCAAGGCCACTTCCCATGCCGTTCCGCTGATTCTCCCTCGTATTTGGTTTTGTTGCTGCCTGCTGAGCAGCGGCATTTTATCTTTATGCCAATCCTTAACCCGAACATCAATCACACCAACCTGAAGGCTTTGCAAAAGTTGCAGAATTGAATTTACATTACCCTTATCCATACCGATACGAAGTCCTTCACTTAAGGATTGATCTGCCCAGATCATTTTTCACAGCCTCGTTTACTAATATAGATATGGGTTTCAGTGGGCGCAATTTTTTCCACCCTGCCAATCAAATTACTATCCTTTAACTCTGCTTCCAGCCAAGGAGGAATGTGATTGCAAAGGACTTCTAAGCTATAAAACTTCCCTTGTCGCAAAAAACTCATCAGCACTTGTTTAGAGGTAATTCCCCCACCATTTTCCTGGATCTCTTTAATTGATAGATAGAAATCTCCAGAGCCCCGTTCTACAGGCAGAGGTATCATCTGACTTGCTTGCTCCTTACTCTCATTCATCTTTTCTTCTTCTTTTTCTAAAACATAATCTAAAAACCCTAGGTGCTCACCTTCAAACTCCCAAATACTACATTGGGCTTTTTCCAGTTCGAAATAAGGCACACCCACAACATCCCGGCCAATAAAGATCTTACATTGATCCAAGAATAGAATAATCTCGGCCATTTGTCGGCGTAATCCAGACATGCCAGCCTGTTTATCTAAAGCTATTTGTTTCTCCTTTATAATCTGCCACGTCCCTTGTTGTTTATGATAAACAACAAGCCTGCTCCCGGCATATAAGAAACTGCTTAACCCCTGCTCATCAATACACACTGCAATATCTTGAGCCATAACGAACTCTCCTTTCTAGCCCCGCCTCACTCATTCTACTTAAATTTCCAAACGTACAATCGGTATCCCACCTTCAATATGTTCTTCCATAATAGTCTCCACATCATCAACTGTAACCGATCCATACCAAACATTATCAGGATAAACTACGACAATTGGCCCTTTTTCACAAACACCAAGGCAGCCCGTATTAGAAACAAACACGTCGCCTCCTAAATCCCGCTCCTCAATTTCCTCCATGAATTTCATAACAAGATCCACGCCGCCTTTAGTGTGGCAATAACCCTTCTGTTGTCCATTAATCCTTGAACTGGTACAGACAAAAATATGACGTTTCGGTTTATTCATTGCTATCATCCTTCCTGTTTTCAAATCCCTATTTACACGGCTAACTGCTGGGTTGCATATTCTAATCCTTCTTCAACTGTGTAACAATATTCCACACTCTTAACCCCATGCTCTGCTAGACGCTTCTGCCCTTGAAAGCCAATACGCATTGTTAATACTGCATCACAATCAGCAATTGCTTGTAGAGCGGCACTCTTTTGTCCTTCTTCTGAATCACAATCTGAAATGCCTGAGCAATATTGCTCTGTTTTACGTTTTTCTAATAGGGTAAACATCTTACCACTTCCTTGATAAACCAAAAACTCTGTGGCATGACCAAAATGCAAATCTACTAATTTACCATGCTTAGAGGTCACAGCAATTTTATACTGTTTACCATCATTTTCACCTGTCAACACTGGTTGTTGAATCCCAGGCTTCGTCATACGGAATTCGTTTGACCGATCGTTGCCAAGTAGCCCAATAGCATCAGCCCGGCACTGCTTACAATGACGCATTTGCTGCATCTCAAGCTGACAAAGGTCGCGCATTTCATTAATTTCTTTCATGCTAGTCTGTGGAAACTGCTCAAACACACTGCCTGGAGCAGGAATGAGTGGCATAATATTTGTGATAAAAACGCCTAACTCTTTCATTTTCTTCACAACTTCTGGAATGTGCTGATCATTAATGCCCTTTACCATAACAATATTTATTTTTACCAACACACCATGTTTAACTAAATAAGCAATGCCTGCTAGTTGATTCTTAAGTAAAATCTCAGCACCGGCAACTCCTGTATAACTTTTGCCTTCATAATTAACAACCTTATACAGTAAAGCACCAATCTTGGGATCAAGACAGTTGACGGTCACAGTAATATGATGAATACCAAGCTCCACAAGCTCATGAGCATACTTTGGTAACATCAAACCATTTGTTGATAAACAAAATAAGATATCTTCACCTTTAGCCTGAATAAGCTCAATGGATTTCCGCGTCACATCCCAATTTGCTAGTGCATCCCCTGGCCCAGCAATGCCTACGACACTAAGGTTATCAATATTTTCTTTCACCCACGAAAACTTTTGACTGGCCATCTCGGGCGATAATATTTCACTGGTTACCCCTGGTCTACTTTCGTTGACGCAATCAAACTTTCGATTGCAATAATTACAACTTATATTACACGCTGGCGCTACTGGCAAGTGCATCCGCGAATATTTGGTATGAGCATCCGCATTATAACAAGGATGTTTACTGTTATCCATCACTTTCACCTCATTTTCCCCCAGCATTGTAGGGTAATCTTAAAAATTAACGTTAAGAAAAGCGCTATTAGTCCTCTTATGTCATTGCGAATGTAGTGAAGCAATCTCGACCAAGTAGGGGATTGCTTCCTCGTACCTCGTCGCAATGACACTCAGCGCGGGTCAACGTGGACGGTTCTTTTGAGTCACTAAAGGCAATCGCAGGGAATGGGATATAGGGTTGAGTGGCGTTACGTAGGAAGCAAGCGATGCCCTAGAGTCAAGGGGACGGTTCTTCTGATTCACTAAAGGCAATCGCAGGGAATGGGATATAGGGTTGAGCGGCGTTACGTAGGAAGCAAGCGATGCCCTATATCCCATTTCCTGCAGACTAACTATATGGTAGTCACATCTTGAAAGAGTTATATCTAGGCTTTCTTATAAAACTTTTCATACATCGAGCTTCTATATGATTTATATTTGTTTTCCAGCAAGGTATTGGTAATGCGATCAAGTAACATCATGGTTCCAGTATAGCCTACCGACAATAGTCGCTGTCCCCCTACCCGGTCATGAATAGGGAAACCCAGCCTTATCAGAGGAATCTCACCTTTTTCCGTCAAATAACGTCCATCAGATGGCCCAATGGCAATATTAACCTTTGCCTGCTGACTAGCAGCTAAAATATGAGCAAAATCAGTTTCAATTAATATGTCGCTATTCTCTGAAATATCGTCTAATGCCGCTACTAATAATTCATTCAACTTGCCCACTTGACTGCCTGTGGCAATCACTGCTGGGAAAACTCCATTTTCTAAACAAGTTTTGGTTACCGCATAAACCATTTCCGGTTCACCAAAAATAGCAATCCGTCCTGAAAAATTATATTTATGAGAGTCAATCATTCCATCAAGTAAGCGTCCGCGCTCATTTTTTAAATTGTCTGGAATAGCCTTGCTTGTAATTTTCACTAGTGTGTTCAAAAATGTATCCGTATTTTCCACACCAATAGGTATGGGGATATTGTATAAAGGAACACCAAATTCCTCTTCCAGGTATTTCCCGGGAGATATGTTATCATCGATTGTAACGCCCATCTGAATGGTTGCTAGGCCTCCGCCCATTTCTTTTATATTGCTAAGTTTTGTACCACCATCACTCATCTTCGTATAAGGTCTCTCGAAGGGACGGTCCAAGGTATCAGAAAAATCAGGGCATAATACATACTCAATCTTCATTTCTGCTAAGATACGCTTAAGTTCTCGGATATCAGCAGGACTCATATTAGGAATAATGATATTAATTTTATTGTTTTTTTCAGTTGGCTGGGCTAACTGCATAATGACCCTTTTTAGTGTAAAAAAATAACCTTCAAAATGACTGCCGCCATAACCTGGCGTGGATGCAGTGATAATGGGGAATCCTTCTAGCCCCCTGTCCAGTAAATATTGACTGGCAATCCGTTCAATATCTTCACCGATGGTTTCAGCTAAACAGGTGGTGACAAGACCAATCACTTCAGGATGATATACTTTTATAATGTTATCGAAGGCTAACCTTAGATTCTTTTCGCCACCATATACGGTGCCTTTTTCATTTAATGAGGAAGAACCGACATCAACTGGTTCATTGAAATGTTCGGCAATGTGCCTACGCATGTAAGTGCTACAGCCTTGAGATCCATGAACAATCACCATAGATTTTTCAATCCCTTTTAGTGCCAAAATACCGCCCATTGGCATACACATATTACAGGGATTTTCGTTCACATCCCGATAATTTACAGTACGTTCGTCTTTTTTAGCCATCACCTTTCACCCCACTTTGAGTGTCCATATTCATCAGGCTTTTCCATACCGGAGAGCACACTGTAGAATATACTTCTTCCGCAAAATTCACAGCACCCTCAAAACCACTAAGGGGATGTTTACGATCATGATTATGATCAATAAAGGCCATGCCTAGTTTATAAGCAAGTGGTCTTTCTTTCACACCACCGACGAGTAAGTTAGCGTCTTTTTCCATCATGAATTTTTCCAGTTCTGCAGGGTTAGCATCATCTAAAATGACAGTACCATTATCAACCAAGTTATTAATGGTGTCATATTCCTCTTGCCGGCCGGTTTGTGTACCAATCATAACCACATCAATACCTATTTCCCTAAATTGTTTAATCAGGGAAATGGCCTTAAATCCACCGCCCACATAAATAGCCGCTTTCTTACCGGCAAGTTTTTCCCGATAGCCTTTAATAATGGCTTCCACACGAGCCGTCTCTCGAGCAATAAGCTCTTCAGTCTTACGAATCATAGATTCATCACCCATCGCAGCAGCAATTGTCCGTAAGGAAGCAGCGGTATCTTCAATTCCTAAAAAAGAGATTTGTATATAAGGGATACCATAAAGTTCTTCCATTTTCCCTGCCAGGTAGATCATGGAGCCAGCACATTGTATCATATTAAGTTTCGCTTTAGGCGCTAACTTTAAGGCTTCATAGTCAGAATCACCTGTAAAGGTAACATTGATCTCCACGCCCATTTCCCGCAGATAATTATGAATAATCCATGCTTCACCAGCCAGGTTAAAATCACCAAGATAGTTAATGCTATTGGTTTTCGTTGCCGCAACTGATTTAGTTGGTTTAATCAGCCGGAGCAGCGCTTCAGCAGCTGCCCGGTAGCCTGCGGATTTATTACCAATAAATCCGCTAGATTCTACAGGTATTACTTCAATATTATGTTTTTGAGAGGCAGCTTTGCAGATAGCTTCTAAATCATCACCAATTACGCCAACGATACATGTAGAATATACAAAAATTAGTTTAGCTTGGTACTTTTCCAGCAAACTATCAATGGCATCTGTCAGTTTTTGAGCACCGCCAAAAATAACATCTCGCTCTTTTAGATCAGTGGAAAAGCTATTTCTGTATAGCTCAGCGCCGCTGCTAAGACTACCGCGAATATCCCAAGTGTAACTAGCACAGCCAATCGGCCCGTGTACTAAATGAATCGCATCGGTAATTGGATTGAGAACCACTCTGGCCCCACAATACACACAAGCCCTTTGACTCACGCAGCCAGCAGAACTATCTGCACTGCATTGTAATTGCTTTTTGTTTTTCCCTTTGGTAACAATAAACCCATCGCGTTCTGCAATTGTATTGATATTGCTATCAGCCATCGTACATCTCACCTCTCTCCCAAAAACATATAGAATAAATTAAGTGTATACTGGATTAAATAATCTACATTTGTCATTGGGTCGTATGAAGCAATCTCGTAACTGGCGAAGAGATTGCTTCATACTTCGCAATGACAGTAACTTAGTGCGTTATATCTACTAAAGGCAATCGCCGCGGATGGGATATAGGGTTGAGCGGCGTTACGTAGGAAGCAAGCGATGCCCTATATCCCATCCGCGGCAGACCATCAATCTAGCTGCCACACTCTTTAATGACATTGACCTATTACATAACCAATTCAAAGTCTTCATCTTTTGCATCACGATCAGCGCGATCAAGGAGTGCATTACTGATCATCTCAACAAGTCTCATGGCACCACGATAACCAACGATGGGCAAATAAGAATGAACACTGCGATCTAGGATCGGGAAACCAACGCGTACGAGGGGAACATCTTCAGCCCGAGCAATATATTTTCCATAAGTATTACCAATTAACAAATCTACTGGTTGATTCTTCATCCATTGGTGCAGGGTAAACAAATCTCCAGCGCTTTTAACATTAGCTTCAATTCCAGCAGGCTCAAGTATGGCCTTAATATCATCTTCAAAACTTCCTGCCACCGAGTTGGATGAACCGCCTGGGGTACCTGTGAGTACATGAATAGGGCGCATCCCTAAACTGACGACAAACTCAGTCAAACCTGTAACAATATCAGGATCACCAAAAATGGCCACTGTTTTCCCATGAAAATGGAAATGAGTATCTGTCATAATATCAACGAGTTGGCCACGTTCAACTTCTAATTCTTTTGAAATTTCCCGGGAAAAACTAGTGCGCAAGGTCATGAGCATAACATCTGTAGCTTTGATTCCAATTGGTGTTTTTAGTACTACCGCTGGAACATTGCATTTTTTGCTGAGTAGATCAGCGGCATCACTGGATGCAAAGCGACCAAGGGCTAAACTAAATTGTGAATTACCTGTATCTTTTAACTGGGGAACCGTTGTACCACCTTCAGGATACATCTCAAATTCCCCAGTCATTGGTGAATCCACAACGCCTGTTGTATCAGGGAACATAATATATTCCACAGCCATACTTTCCACCAGACGCTTAATTTCCCGCATATCACCAGGATTTACAAAGCCAGGAATAATATTAATTTGATCTTTTTTCACAGTTTCTGTACTCTCGGCGAAATAAGTTACCATGGCTTTGGTCATATTAGAGAACCCTGTAACATGTGATCCTACGTAACTAGGAGTATTGGCATGAATGACAAATTTGCCATCAGCAACATCTGCGGTTTTAACAATACTAGAAACATCATCACCAATTGTTTCAGTTAAACAAGTAGTGTGGATAGCCATCACATCAGGTTTATAAATATGAAAAACATTTTGTATTGATGCTTTCAAGTTAGCGCCACCGCCAAAGACCGAGGATCCTTCTGTAAAACAGCTTGTCGAAGCCATGATAGGGTCACGGAAATGACGAGTTAAATGCATACGATGGTAAGAACAACAGCCTTGGGAACCATGGCTGTGTGGCAAACATTTGTGAATACCAAGAGCAGCATACATAGCGCCAATTGGTTGACAGGTTTTGGCAGGATTTATCATACCGCCACTTTTACGTTCGGTTATCTCTTTTGGTGTACAATCTAACATATATTATGCCACTCCTTCCTCAGTTACTGTTCCTTCGAGTAATGGTTGATCTTTCCATGGTGGAGTAATGAAATTCCACGTTGGTGATACAAAACCCATACTAATGTCTTTCGCAAATTGTACCGCCCCATTAAAACCAGCATAAGGTCCGCTATAATCATAAGAATGTATTTGCTTAGAATTAATACCCATTTTTTGAATGACATATTTATCTTTGATGCCTGAAGCGAAAAGGTCTGGCTTGAGGAGTTTTATAAATTCTTCTGTTTCAAAATGATTCATATCATCGATAATGATACTGCCTGCTTTCATATCAAAGCTCATACCATTGTACTGACCTAACGGTATTTTAGCTTTTAGTGCTTCCAGTTTCTCTGGTGATACTTTTAAGCGGAAACGTTTTTCATCAGCTTCAGCCGTATAGTGAGGGATATTTTTGCTGTCTGCATCTGTTTTGATGGTAGGAATGACATCACGGCCTTCATAATCATCCCGATGAGCAAATTCATAACCCGCGAGCATTGTTTCAATGCCGAGTTCAGCAAATAAGTTTTGAAAATGATGACCACGAGATCCACCAACGAAACAAAATGCTGTTTTCCCGCTACAAATCTTTTTATATTGCTCAAAAATAGGTTCAATACGGGATAACTCACTAGCAATGACAGCCTCGGTTCTAAGAGTTAGTTCTTTGTCATCAAAATACAGTGCCATATTTCTTAGTGAATCCATTGTTCCCTGAATGCCAATAAAGTTAACTTTCAGCCATGGTGTACCATATTTGGTTTCCAGCATTTCAGCAATATAGTTAATGGATCTATGGCATTGAACCAAGTTAAGTTCTGCTGTATGAGCATTTTTAAGGGCTTCATAAGAACCATCACCAGTCATAACGGAAACTACATGGTAGCCAATTTCCTTGAGGATACGTTCCACTTCCCAGCCGTCGCCACCAATGTTGTATTCGCCTAGCAGATTGATGGGGAACTTAGCAGGAGCCGCTTCCATGTCACCAGTACCAATAACCTTTTCCATTAAAATATTATTAGCAATATGATGACCTGCAGATTGACTGACGCCTTTATAACCTTCGCAGCTAAAGGATAACACTTGAACTCCCTCATACTTAGCTTCTGCAGCTTTTGCCACAGCGCCCATATCATCACCAATAAGTCCTACTGGGCAAGTGGCTGATATGGTAATGCACTTAGGATCAAAAATTTCCATAACTTCATCAATGACCTTAGCCAGTTTCTTTTCTCCGCCAAAGACAATATCGCTCTCTTGCATATCTGTGGATATACAATAATTCATAAAGTTCTGTTTAGGGTCGTCAGATTTTGCTTTATTTCGACGTGTATTCCAGGCATAATAACCACAGCCGATTGGTCCATGAACAATATGCACCATATCTTTTATCGGACCAAGAACAACGCCTTTACAACCAGCGTAAGCACAGCCACGATTTGTTATAATACCAGGGATCGTCCGAGTATTCGCTTCGATTACTTGGCTCTCTGCATCATCTTTTTTAATAAAAATATGTTTCCCGCGATTTTTTTGAACCTTAGCTGGATATTGATCCAGTATTGCTTGAAGTTTCTTTTCGTTCATTCCCATTGCTCTCGGGCCCCCCTTTTTCTTATACTGCAGCCTCGCCTGTCTCACCAGTACGAACACGGATTGCATCACTGATTGGCAGTACAAATATCTTGCCATCACCCACGTTGTTGCAAGTTTTATTAGCCTGAATGATAGCATCCACGATTTTTTCTACATCTCCATCATTGGCAAGGATAACAAATAGTCTCCGCGGGAATAAGCTTGTACCAACTAGAAAATCTGTAATTAATTTTTCTGCTTCCCCAGTTTGATCCTCACCAGCCATCAAGAGCAATTCTTTCTTACGTTCTAAAATTAATGATGGATTGGTTACGATCTTGCCACGCCCTTCTACTTTGAAGGCAGTAAAACCAGCTACTCCTGCTTCAACTAAGGCTTTTTTAGTAGCACTTGTTTTATTCATACGTACTACCGCAATAATTTCCTTCATCTTCAGCCCTCCTTCTTATAGACTTGGGATTCCACTTGAAATGGTATACGCTGCTTCCAGCGGGCTTATAAAAATTTTACCATCACCATAAGCACCCTGCTCACTGGTTCTAGCATATTTCAAAATAATACGGACCATATCGTCTTTGTCCTCATCGCGAATAGCGATCATCAGCATGGCTTTAGGAATTTCATCATAAACGATACCGCCGATTTTAATGCCTTTTTGTTTGCCACGGCCCACTACATCCACAACTGTTGCTGCATGGAAACCAGCTCGTGATAACTCGGACAATACTTCCTCTTTCTTTTCTGGTCTAATAATCGCTCTAACCATTAACATATTGTTTCCCTCCACTATTTTATTTTGCATTAGGGGCTAGACTACATATCCATGAAACCATGTTCCATCATGATTTCTTCCAAACGATCTTGGGTCATTGGTTTAGGAATAACAAACATTTTATTCGTATCAATAGCTTTAGCTAGTGCACGATACTCGTCAGCCTGACCTGATGTAGGGTCAAAATCAACAACTGTTTTCTTATTAATTTCAGCACGTTGAACTAGATTGTCACGTGGTACAAAATAAATCAATTGGGAACCGATTTCTTCAGCAAAAGCTTTTAATAGTTCATACTCTTTATCAACTTTACGGCTGTTACAAATGATGCCACCTAATCTAACTTTACCGTTAATGGCATATTTTTGAATGCCTTTTGCAATGTTATTAGCAGCATACAGTGCCATCAGTTCTCCTGAAGCAACGATATAAATTTCTTCGGCTTTACCTTCGCGAATCGGCATTGCAAAACCGCCACATACAACGTCACCTAATACATCATAAAATACATAATCAAGATCAGGAGTATAAGCACCGAGGGACTCAAGCATATTGATGGAAGTAATGATACCACGACCAGCACAACCTACACCTGGCTCAGGACCACCTGATTCAACACACATAGTGCCAAGAAAACCTGGTTTGAGGATATCATCCAAATCAATATCGTCACCTTCATCACGTAAGGTATCTAGTACTGTTTTTTGGCATAATCCGTGAAGTAAAAGCCTGGTGGAATCAGCTTTAGGATCGCAACCAACTACCATGATTTTTTTACCGGCTTCTGCGAGTGCACCTACTGTATTTTGAGTTGTAGTGGATTTACCAATGCCGCCTTTTCCATATATCGCAATTTGTCTCATGATTAAAATCCCCCTTATTATTTTTTATTACCTTTTATTTATAGTTGAAAATAATTTTGTTTTAACTTATAATGTAAAATGGATACGTCAAATAAACCCTGGTGTCCACTGGGAGTTAAAGATGATCCGCGCTTCATAGATACCGCAAATATCTATGGAGCATTTTAATTTGATCCCTATGTCCATCGTCTATAGTATCACCTCCTTAATTGTCTATAACGGGAACTTAGCCTACATCAAGCTTTGGTTACCCCTACTTGAAATCTTAGAAAGCATCATACTTTCTGATTCCCCGAAAAGACAAAAGGAGCTCATAAACGGCTTTCCGTTTATAAGCTCCATTGCTTATCCATGTTTTATTAGGTTCTCAGCAAAAAGACAAAAAACTTACAAGGGATTTAACTCCACTTGTAAGCGCCATTGCTTCCGCTTATTAACTTGACTTGATTATAACAGATGTTATACACCATAGCAATACCTTTGTCAATAGTTGCAATATTGAATTTTTTCATTGCATTACAACCAGAATTACGTAATAAAAGCTTCTCATCAGTACTGATGAGAAGCTTTTATTTGAACAGAAAGGGATCTTATTCATTGTCTAAGGTTTTACAGTTTCTCTAAACACTTGTTTACCATTTTTCATTTCGATAATAACTGCACTTTTGACGGCATCGTGCGTAGCGTTCAAAGTCAGCGCGCCTGTTACACCTTGGAAGTCTTTTGTAGCAGCAAGGGCTTCACGAATTTTTTCTGGTTCAGCACTGTTAGCCCGTTTAATAGCATCAACTAACGTATAGGCTGCATCATAACCAAGAACAGCCATGGCATCAGGTACTTGGCCATATTCTTTTTTATAAGCCTCAAGGAAGGTTTTGGATTTAGGGCTATTGTCTTCTACCGAATAGTGATTGGTAAAGTAGCTATTATTAAGTGCATCAGGTCCGCCAATTTCAGCAAGCTTGGGGGAATCCCAGCCATCACCACCAACAAATGGTGCTGTAATACCAAGTTCACGAGCTTGTTTAATTATTTTTCCTACTTCTTCGTAATAACCTGGCAGATAAATTACATCTGGATTGGTAGCTTTAATTGAAGTAAGAATCGTTTTAAAATCTTGATCTTTTTGTAAATAAGCAATTTCAGAAGCTACCTTTCCGCCACCTTTAATAAAGGCTTCTGTGAAGAATTTGGCTAAGCCTTTGCTATAGTCACTGGAATTATCAATCATCACCACAGCATTTTTAGCTTTTAATGAATTCAGAATAAAGTTAGCACCCACAGTGCCTTGGAAAGGATCAATAAAACAGACACGGAAGGTATTATTTTTTACTTTGCCAGTTGTTTCATCTAAGGTTACTTTAGGGTTTGTTGCTGCCGCTGTAACAAAGGGAATTTTATTACCTTCTGCAACATTGGAAGCGGCAATCGCGTTAGAACTCGTCGTAAAGCCCGTAACAGCAACAACTTTATCTTGGGAAATAACTTTTGTCATTGCATTGGAGGATTCAGAGGGCTCACTTTTATTATCGGCAACTGCAATCTGAATTTGTTTACCAAGTACTCCGCCATTGGCATTAATTTCTTTAAATGCCAGTTTTGCGCCATTAGCAGCCGCCGTGCCAAAAGAGGCAGTGCTGCCTGTTAATTCATAAACAACACCAATCTTAATATCCTTGCTCGCACTTGTCCCACAACCGGCCATCAGACCAGTAACTAACATGCCACCTAGAAATAGGGATACTAATTTAAGTTTTGTCTTTTTTAACATTGTGAGTCCCCCTTATTTATTATTCTTCTGCTCTGTATCATGTAAGGATTATTCTTTTTTATCACCTCCTGCAAGATATACAAAAAGGCGCCTTGAATAAGAGAATATCCTCTATTCAAAGCACCATTGCTTTACGATTGTTTGTTTTTTTATTTATTATCTCTTGTTTTATCCATTCTGACAAGTCTTTTTTTCAAAATTTTTATAATATTAGAAAAAATAGGGCTTATACTGTAAAAGGTGTACTTTAACCACCCAAATAGGCTTTGCGCACTTCTTCACTGGCTGCCAGTTCTTTCGCACTGCCAGCAAGGGTAATCCGGCCAGTTTCTAGTACATAAGCTCGATGAGCAATAGATAATGCCATATGGGCATTTTGTTCTACCAATAAAACCGTGGTACCGCCTGCATTAATTTCCTTAATAATGGAGAAAATTTCTCGCACAAGCAAGGGAGCCAGACCCATGGAAGGCTCATCTAACAATAAGAGACGGGGGCGGCTCATCAAAGCCCTACCCATGGCCAGCATTTGCTGCTCACCGCCAGACATGGTGCCGGCCAGCTGACTCCGCCGTTCTGCCAGTTTGGGAAAACGAGCAAATACGGTATCAAAATCTTCCTTGATCCCTTTGCTGTCTGTACGAATATAAGCGCCCAGTTCTAGGTTTTCCATGACCGTCATATTGGCAAACACTCGTCGCCCTTCTGGCACCTGAGAGATACCGAGTTTCACAATATCCTGAGCTGCTATACCGGCAATATTTTGCCCCTCAAAATTGATTGTGCCGCTCTTAGGCTTTAACAGTCCTGAAATTGTGCGGAGTATTGTACTCTTACCAGCGCCATTAGCACCAATCAGGGTTACAATTTCCCCTACATTAACCTCAACGCTAATACCCTTAAGGGCATGAATGGCGCCATAATATACATTAATATTATCAATTGTTAACATCAGTCAACCTCCTCTCCCAGGTAGGCTTCAATAACCCGTGGGTTATTTTTGATTTCCTCAGGTATGCCCTGGGCTATAATGCTGCCATATTCAAGGACATAAATTCGCTCACATACATTCATAACAAGACTCATATCATGTTCAATGAGTAAAATTGTTAAATCAAATTCTTGTTTGATCCACTTAATCATTTTCATTAATTCTTGGGTTTCTTGCGGGTTCATCCCTGCTGCTGGCTCATCCAGAAGTAATAATTTCGGCTGAGCTGCCAAGGCCCGAGCAATCTCTAGGCGACGTTGCTCACCATAAGGCAGGTTTTTAGCGATTTCATCTTTTTTATCAGCCAACTTGAATATTTCTAAGAGAGCAATCGCCTTTTTCTCAATTTCAGCTTCTTCCTTGTGATAGCGTCCGATCCGCAGGACTGATTCCAGTATTCCATATTTCACATGAAAGTGATAGGCGATTTTTACATTGTCAAGCACCGATAACTCGGAGAACAAGCGAATGTTTTGAAAGGTGCGGGCTAGTCCATGTTGGGTAATCTGGTAAGGTTTAAGGCCAAGCATGCTCTTACCATCAAACTCGATCTCCCCTGTTGTTGGTTCATAAACACCGGTGAGCAGGTTAAAAGCCGTGGTTTTTCCTGCCCCATTGGGACCAATCAGCCCAATCAGTTCCCCTTTTTCGATGGTGACGTCAAAGTTAGATACGGCTTTTAGACCGCCAAAAACCTTGGAAAGTTTAGTTGCCTTCAGTAGTGCCACGCTTGTTACCTCCCATCAACCGGCCAAACATTTTAAGGCTGATTTCTCTATTACCAAATAACCCTTGGGGACGATACAGCATGAGTACAATAAGCATCAAGGAATAAATAATCATGCGCCATTCAGGGTAGCCAGCAAGTGCTGCTGAGATAAAGGTTAGCAATATGGCTGCCGTAATGGAGCCGCTAATACTTCCTAGACCGCCAAGAACTACAATGGTCAAAATATCAAAGGATTTCATAAATGTAAAGGAAGCAGGATGAGCGATATAAAAGTAATGAGCGAATAAGGTCCCGGCAACACCTGCAAACGCAGCGCCAATGGTAAAGGCCATTACTTTATATTTCGTTGTATCAACACCCATGGCTTCGGCAGCAATCTGATTTTCCCGTACAGAGATACAAGCCCTGCCATGTGTGGAGTTAATGAAATTTCGGATAAACAAAACGGTGAACACTGTTAAGAAAAACACCCAGGTAAAACTGGTATAGCGAGGAATACCCATAAAACCCGATGCGCCGCCTACATATGGAATATTAAGAATGGTGATGCGGATGATTTCCCCTAGACCTAAGGTGGCAATGGCTAGGTAATCACCATCAAGGCGCAGTGTGGGCAAACCAATCATAAAACCGAGAAAGCCAGCTGCTGCAGCGCCGCCTAGAATCGCAACAATAAAGGGCAGCTGGAACTTCACTGTAAGTACAGCGCCAACATAGGCGCCGACCGCCATAAAACCTGCATGGCCAATGGAGAATTGTCCTGTAAAACCATTAATTAAGTTAAGACTAACCGCTAGAATAATATTAATACAAACAAGAACAATATTTAACTGCCAGAAGGGTCCGATAACATCAAAGGTAATGAGTGCCTGCATCAGGGCATACACTGCAATACAGGCGAGAAGCGACTGCCAAACCTGTTTATTGTTTCCCATATTATTTGTCACCTACACTTTCTCACGCACATTTTTACCAAGTAAGCCGGAGGGCTTAAATAATAAAATAATAATCAATATGGCAAAAGCTGCTGCATCACGGAAAGTAGAGGAGATAAAACCACTCACCAAGGCTTCAATGATGCCCAAAATAATACCACCCAGCATCGCACCTGGAATAATACCAATACCGCCAAGAACAGCCGCAACGAAAGCTTTTAGTCCTGGCAAAATGCCCATCAGCGGGTCGATGGAGTTATAATATACACCAACTAGCATACCGGCCGCGGCAGCTAAGGCTGAACCAATTGCAAAGGTAATGGAAATAACCCGGTCAACATCAATCCCCATTAATCTTGCAGCGTCTGTATCAAAAGACACAGCGCGCATGGCCTTACCGATTTTCGTGCGATGTACCACATAAGTTAGAATAACCATAAGAGATAAAGCAACAGCCAAGATCAGTATTTGCTGGCTATTGACTACAATATTGCCAAAGGTATATACATCGGCTTGAAATATGGCGGGGAATGTTCGTGGCTGAGGAGAAACAAGGAGAATTCCGCCGTATTCTAACAGTAAGGACACACCAATTGCCGTAATCAGGATGGCAATTCTTGGCGCATACCGCAGCGGCCGATAAGCCAATCTCTCAATAATTACCCCAACAATGGCGGCTACGATCATCGCAAGCAGCAGAGCTGGGAAAAAGGATAGCTTCAAAGTTGTGGTCGCAAAAAAAGCCACATAAGCGCCTACCATATATATATCACCATGAGCAAAATTAATTAGCTTAATGATACCGTACACCATTGTATATCCTAAAGCAATCAGCGCATATATACTGCCAAGGGAGACTCCGTTAATTAACTGTTGGACTAACTGCTGGGTAAATGTAAATTCCATGCGCTTTCCTCCTATACTACTTAATTTATTTAGAGTTATATCTTATTACTATGATTTATAAAGGGGATAAGACTGCCGCCTTATCCCCTTTGCCTTTTAAATTAGCATTCTACTAGGGATTAATTTTTTCCTTAAAGGTTTGCTTACCATCTTTCATTTCAATAATAACAGCACTCTTCACTGCATCATGGGTTTCATTTAGTGTAATTTTTCCTGATACAGCAGTATAGTCTTTGGTTTTTGCCAATTCATCTTTGATTTTTACAGTATCTACACCATTTGCTCTTTTGATAGCTTCAATAACCATCATCGTAGCATCATAGGAAAGAGCTGCAAAAGCATCTGGAGTTTCGTTATATTCTTTTTTGTATGCTTCAACAAAACTCTTGATTGCATCACTATTGTCATCTGGTGAATAATGATTTGCGAAGAAAGTATTATTCAGTGCTGCTCCACCAGCGATTTCCGGCAGTTTAGCAGAATCCCATCCGTCACCACCTAAAACTGGCATCGTGAGCCCAATTTCACGAGCTTGCTTGATCAGCATTCCAACTTCTTGATAATAACCTGGAACGAAAATTACATCTGCATTGGATACTTTAATTTTAGTCAATGTGGCTTTAAAATCAGTATCCTTAGCCAGATATGCTTCTTCTGCTACAATTTGGCCGCCATTTTTGATGAAAGTCTCTTTGAAGAATTGTCCCAAACCTTTAGCATAATCGCTAGAATTATCAATATAAATCGCTGCTGTTTTAGCTTTCAATGACTTAGTTGCAAAATTAGCCATTACTGATCCTTGGAAAGGATCAATAAATGCTGCTCTGAACATGAAATCCCGCACTTTATTTGTAGCTGGATCAACAGTTACTTTAGGATTGGATGCTGTTGGGCTGATTGCTAGTACCTTATTATCCTGATTTACCTGAGCGCCAGCAATGACACTAGAAGAGGCAATCGGTGCAATAACAGCAACTACTTTATCCTGTGTAATTAGCTTTTGCATGGAATTAGCTGCTTCTGCTGCTTCGCTTTTATTATCAGCCACAACTAATGTTAACTGTTTCCCAAGGACACCACCTTTAGCATTCACTTGCTTAATGGCGAGATTCGCACCATTACTTGCTGATTTGCCAAAAGTTGCATTATTACCAGTCATCTCAAGATTTGCACCAAGCTTAATCGTATCTGCAGAGGATGTACTTCCTCCGCACCCTGTCACCACTGCCGCCAACATGGCCACAGCTGCGAAAACACCAGCTAGTTTTTTGATTTTTTTCATGTTCATCTCTTCTCCCTTTGTATTAAGAATCTAAACAATCTACCTACTATTACCATCAATAATCACTGCCTATAGCAGTCTCCAAAGATCTCTTTTCTAGTCCTTCTAGAATGAATACTCGTACTCAATATAAGGTATATTATAGATAGATTGTTTTACACTGTCAATACTCCCAAAACAGACTTTTGGCTAATCGTCCTCCCCATATGTACATTTTATGTTTTGCACAGTACGGGTGACAATTAGCCATGTTGTTCATATATTTTTTTAATGTATATTTTATGGATTTATTTTTTCTTTAAATACTTGCTTGCCATCTTTCATTTCAATTACTACGCCACTCTTAATGGGATTGTGATCAGCATCAAGTGTAATAACACCTGTTACCACTTGCAAGTCCTTGGTTTGTTCTAAAGCATCTCTTAATTTAACTGGATCAGTACTATTAGCCCGTTTAATCGCATCAATGGTCATCAATGCTGCATCATAACCGAGGGCTGCAAGTGCACTAGGCTCTTGGCCATATTCAGCTTTATATGCTGCAACAAATTTTTGTATCCGGGGATCAGTATCTTGAGCTGAATAATGATTACTGAAGTATGTGTTATTCAGTGCCTCTGCACCAGCAATTTCAACTACCTTAGGATCATCAAAACCATCTGTACCAATTAACGGTACTGTAATACCGATTTCACGTGCCTGCTTAGCAATTTTGCCCACTTCTTCATAATAAGCAGGAATAAAAATAGTATCAGCATTCATTACTTTTATTTTAGTTAGTGTGGCTTTAAAATCTTGGTCTTTTTGTAAGAACGCTTCTTTTCCGATAACAACTCCACCATTTTTAGTAAATTGAGCCGCAAAAGATTCCGCTAGTCCCTTAGAATAGTCTGAGCTGCTATCTATATAAATGACAGCCGTTTTTGCCTTCAATGTTTTGGTGGCGAAGTTCGCCATTACACTTCCTTGGAAAGGATCTATAAAGCAGCTGCGGAAGGCGTAGGGTCTTACTTTGCCATTATCGACTGTAATCTTAGTATTGGTACCAGTCGCTGTAAGAACAGGAATTTTATTATCCTGACCTACTTGCAATGTTGCTAGCACATTCGAACTGGCAACAGGTCCAAGAACCATAACAACCTTATCTTGTGTGATGAGCTTGGTAATAGAATTGGTAGCTTCAGATGGCTCTGACTTGTTGTCTGCAGTAACCAATACAAGCTTCTTACCAAGAACGCCGCCTGCGGCATTTGCTTCCTTAAATGCCAGTTGAACGCCCTGCATTGTTTGCTTACCAAAATTGGCAACACCACCAGTCAATTCGAAATTTCCGCCAATTTTTATTTCTTTAGAATCAGCTGCTGGAGTTGAACCACAACCTGTAAATACAGCTCCAAGCAAACTGACTGCTGTTAATAAACCTATAAATGATAGCTTTTTCTTTAACATGGCTATTCCTCCCTCATATTATAAAATATATTTAAATACTAATCATCCTGCGGCATCGTCTACAACTTACTTAATATACTGCATTATCTACAAAGGCAATTTTTTATGTATAAATAATTCCCAATTAGAGCACACTGTAAATCACTGCCTCTTACTATCCCTCCTCTATTTGAATAATATTGATTCCACCTCAAGTACATGCTCGGAAACTACCTATACACCTTGATCATTTCATGTCTTTCAGAGTTACAACTTTTCAAAATCAATTACCAAAGTGTTCTTTCCCAAAACATATTTGTGTATGTATGTTATTATATTTCCTTACTAACACCCTGTCAATACTATTTTGAAGCAAACAATAACCTCATTCTTGTAAAAAGAAGTCTTTACATTACAGACGGACTTTTCCCCTTATCCTATATTTTGTGATACTTTTGATAAATATCAGGACGCCGCTGCTTTAACAAGGGCAGCTGCTGTCTTATTGTATCTATCCTATTCCTATCTATCTCTACTGTCATCATGGTTTCCTCAGAGCCTGCGCTGGCAAGAACATTACCCCAGGGATCTACGAGTATAGAATGTCCATAGGCCTGGTACTGGGCCCCTGGAGTGCTAGCCGGGGCCGCTCCCACTACAAAGACCTGATTATCAATGGCTCGCGATTTCATTAGCAGCTCCCAATGGGCAGGTCCGGTCGTCCAGCCAAAAACAGCCGGAAAAATTAGCAGATCGGCACCGGCTAATGTCATGAGTCTAGACAACTCCGGAAAACGGACATCATAGCAGATTCCTACCCCTACTGTCAAACCTGCAATGGAAACAACTGTCATTTCCTGTCCTGCAGATAATATGCTCGACTCCTCAAACACTGTGCCTCCTTGAATATCCACATCGAATAAATGAATTTTACGATGGCGCGCCAATAAATTGCCCTCTTTATCAAAGATAAAGCTGGTATTATATACATTATTACATTCATCACGCTCCGCCACTGAACCGCCCACTATCGCGATCTTTGCCTCTGCCGCTGTTTGTCTTAGCATCCTAAGGGTATCCCCCTCAGGATAATGCTCAGCAAACCCAGAAAATAGTTCTATTTGATATGGACAATTAAACATTTCAGGTAAAATTGCCACCTGACAATTTGCTGCAGCCGCCGCCCAGATCATTGCCTTAGCCTTGCTAATATTAAGAGTTTTATCAGCAGTTACAGCCATTTGACAGATTCCTACTTTAACAGCATTCTTTTGCATGAAATTGCCTCCCCTATCGGTATTACAAATATACCTTATGGATACTTCGTATTCCCTCAAATTTCCTTCTGCTCTATAAAATTTTTCCTAACTAAATGCACTGCTGCTGTTTGGTTATTATCCCCCTTTGAGGCAGAAAAAACCTCCTTTGATTTTGGAATAAAACAAAGAGGCTGCTCAATTAGGATTAAAAACCCCTTTTGAGACAGCCTTGTCTAATAACTTAAATTTATATAATTATTGACTGTTTATTATCATACATAGTCCAAATACCGCATGGGCAGACACCTGTGCAAATACCACAGCCGATGCATTTCTTGTCATCAGAATAATATTCAGCATTACCGTCTGCATCGATTCGACGAGTGATAGCTTTTTCTGGACAGGATTTTTCACACATATGACAGTCACGGCAAGTACCGCAGCTTATACAGCGTAAATGATCATCATTAGCAGTAGGCACTTCACAGCTATGGCATTTATTAAAGTAAGCTGTGCTGAGCCGTTTGGGGTCAATTTTAGTTTTTGTTACAGGCTGAGATGGATTCCCTGTCAAATAGGTATCTACTGCTAAGGCGGCTTGCTGGGCTGCCCCAATGGCATCTACCAGCCGTCCTGGTTTCAC
>Ga0074193_1001775_pt1 | contig 23422 bp, 19 predicted proteins | sample EPASupsiteHSE605_FD_64523 | JGI IMG/M metagenome (GOLD analysis project Ga0074193, IMG submission 64523) | Bioremediated contaminated groundwater from EPA Superfund site, New Mexico - Sample HSE6-05 | ecosystem: Environmental > Aquatic > Deep subsurface > Groundwater > Contaminated ... | reverse complement strand
TTAGAGCTTGAGAAAATAAGAAAGATAGAACTACAAAATGGAGAAGTAATAGTTACAGAACTCACAAGGAAACAAAAAGAAATCATAGAAAAAATGAATTTATGCGCTTAAAAAGGCGGAAGTTAGGATAAATACGGATATCAAAATTTTTCAAAGTCACTTTCATTATATCAAGAAATAGTTAATATCAAGAAATAGTTAGTAAGAGTTGAGGTTAGAGAGGAAGCTTTAAACGATGATCCTATTGAAAAAATCGAAATTTTCAAGGGACTTCTTGAATCCATTTACAAAAATTAGTAGTATGAAATAAAAAATTTACTATTACGGAAAACAAGAAAATCAGTCTGCTCTACCGATATTGCAGAAATACATCATCGGTTTTGCGTTTTCCAGACAGTACTCTTCCCAGACAGCACAGGTTTTGCAAATACATTGTCGGTTAGGGTTCAGATCTACACAGGTAGCAGCGCCTGTCGAACAGTAGATTCCGGGAACCTTTTGAACCTCTGGAGCTTCACCTTCTCCTAAACTTTTAATTTCGTTTTTTAAGGTACTAAACTTCTCCTGGGCGCATACGCTGTCGGCCTGGACAGGACACTGTGAACACATGCACCTTTCGATATTTGATACGGTATACGGAACTTTCGTTTCTACGGATATACTCATTTTACTCCCCCCGAGATATTAATGGAAAATATTCAATTCGTATTTGGGTTTAGAGAATAAAAGCCTTTTTAGTCTGGGGAGAATATTAAAGCAGTCGTCTCGGATGATGTTACCCTGAACAGGAAAACCAGTTGATGTCATTTATGTCCTCGACACGCCACAACTTCTAAATAAGCGTCAAAAACAACATGCTTTGGGGGTTTCTTATCCGCGACTTAAAACGGCACTTGAAGTTCTATCATCGAACACAGTAAAAAATTTAAATAGCTTAACTCTGATATTTGAAAAATGTTATATGTATATGTCAGTATGTGCCATGCTAATATGTAGTATACTAACATTAAACATACTTTTAAATACCTCAATATCTATCTGATATCGTACAAAAGCGAACAAAACTAGACCTTTTAAAACGAATTCCAAAACCGGCAGTATCACCCTACTAACGTCGGTTGAGACAAAAAGCCGACATTGGAAATCGGCTATCTTCACTCAAAAAAAGGAACGGGTTTCACAATCCTTTCCCCGTTCCTCTTCTTAAATCCTGTTTTCCAGTTCCTGCTTCTCCTTTTAATTGCGATCTCCTCTTAAGAATCAGTAACGGTAAGAGATAATTATATTCAGTAGTAAAATCAATAATATCTAGGCAGACAGGAAAAAGACAATTCAGAAAAAAATTTGAGGTTTATACTCCTTCAAAAATCAAAAATTTGGATCTACGTTACAGAGCTGATCCAATTTGCACAAAAGAGCATTTTTATCATAAGGCAAGAACGCTATTTACAGATTTATTTATTTCATAAAGACTTTGACGTGAATCAATGAAATAAAAACGTTCCGTTAAGATCTTTTCTTCCTTCAGCCTGTTTAATGCGTATCTGACTGTGCGTGAAGGAAGTATTGTTTCACGAATTATCTCTTTTTGTGTCATCTGCCCTTTTGTCTCAAGGGCTTTAAATACTAATTTTGCCGACGGAGGCAACTTTTCAAGTTTTTCATAGTTTATGTTATTCAAAGATTCATTTTCAACAAAAACGATCCCTCATAGTGAATCACCATTACCATAGAAGAGTTCTTTATTTTTAAACCTTTTGGCTCAAATACCGCTAATAAGTACAAAAGGATTAATTTAACGTCTAATAAGGATAAGAAAACGTTATTAATAATAGCATATTAGTACAAATGTACCTTCCAGTATCTCAAATGGAGAACTGCCCGGGAAATAGCTATCTGGTTTTTCTCTTTAATTAGGAAAAACCTGAGAACGAATCAGTTAGCTAATAACAATCAGATCAAATGTCCCATCCATACATGAAACTGCAAACTCATGAAAATGTTTCATATTATCCGACATCTCTTCGTAGATCGAACGAGAGATATATATGGTTATATGTGGTTTTTTGTCAGGATCTTTTTTAAGTTCAAGATAAAGTTCCTTAAAAATCTCTATTAGAGTCTTTAGGTTGATACGTCTGATTATTCTGATATGCTCCGCTCCCTCCGAATCGATCATAGTTCGGTAACTTTTGTTTTGCTTCAGATTTTGGTCACTTTATCCCATTATTCTTACCGCAATGTATGATTTTCCAATATTGTAGAACGCTAATCTTTAGTTCACAATTGTGAACTCTTGTAATGTAATACTCAATTCACAATTGTGAATATTCTTATTTTCTTAAATTATAAAAATGTTGTGTCCAGGTATATAGCCAGAAAAATACTATTCCAGCTTTAAATCCAGTGTAGCGTCAACCACAAAATGTCGTAAAAATTATATCTTATGATACTCATAAAGAATCCTAGAGGATTCCTTATGAATATATACACTGTGACACTTACCGAAGATGAACGTGAAGCTCTTTGTGAACTTACCTCAAAGGGTAAACATAACTCACAAAAAATTCTCAATGCTCTGATCTTACTTAATTGTGATAAAGGCGAATGGAATATTAACCATTCAACCAATGAAGAAATCTCACGTATCCTGAATATTAGTATGAGAAAAATTGATCGCGTAAAAAAGCGATTTGTTGAAGAAGGTCTTGAAGTTGCCCTCAACGGGGAAAAAAGAGATCGCATTTATGCTAAAAAAGTTGATGGTGATTTTGAAGCCCATTTAATTGCCCTTAGTTGCAGTGAACCCCCCCGAAGGTTTTGCAAGATGGTCTTTGAGATTGTTAGCTGATCAAGCTGTAGAGCTTGGCTATATCGATAATGTTTCTCATGAAACAGTTCGCCGTACTTTAAAAAAACGAAATCAAACCCTGGCAAAGGAAGGAATGGATAATTCCCCCGGAACAAAACAGTAGCTTTGTTGCAAATATGGAAATGGTTCTGGATGTTTATAAGCGTCCATTTGATCCACGAAATCCTGTCGTATGTATGGACGAATCTCCAAAACAATTGATTGCAGAAACCAGAGTTCCTGTCCCCTGTTCACCCGGGAAACCAGCCAGGTATGATTGGTAATAGGGCCCATATCTTCGGTAACGCTGGACACTTGCATGGGAACTGCGGTCTCATCTAACCTTAACTCTGCTCATTTAGGGAATAACTCCAAGTTTAACTTTTTCTCTATTTCACCAATTTTCTTAGGTACTTCCGTCAGAATCATTTGGCCATCTAAATCTATTACGTAAACTTTGCGGAACTGCTCTATTAGGTCTCTCGGAGAATATTTGCTTGTTAGATCAGCCTTTCTTATACAGTTTTGAATTTTAATGTAGCCATAAAGAGACAGAAATGAGATGAAAAGATGACCGAAAAGCGACTCATTATCCTGTAAATAAAGCTTATCTGCTTCCAATATACTCTTGTAAGTGTCATAATGTTTTTCCACCGTATCTCTTTTTTTGTACATAAGAAAAACATCTTCGGGCGCCAAATCTACATTTGATACAAGTAAGATTTTTCCAGCTTTTTCCAGACCCTTGTTAAACGTATTACTGGTGATTTTATTTTCATCACGTTGCTTGTAGAGGGTATATTCTTCCTCTTTTTTCATTTCACTATCCTCAAAAAGATACAGGATATTCTCTCCATGTTCTTTCTTTCCACACTTTATGAGTCTTTGATGGTAGAAAAAATGTTCAGAAAGGCTAATTTGTTCATTGTACAACGTACTGTTTCTTTTTGTCGGGATAACAAAAGATAGCTTGTGCTCATTTAGGGTTTTAATAGAACCCTTTGAATAAAAGCCTCTATCAAGTATCAGAGTCTTGTTCTTAACTCCCATCTCTTGGACTGAAAGCGCAAGTGACTTAATGTCTCTTTATAGATCCGGGAAGAATTCTTACCATTGTTGGCAGATTGTCATTTGCTGTACAGAAAAGTGCAAAGTTTACTTGTGGAATGTGGAAATGCTCTTTGTTGTATCCCTTTTCAGCGAAATTTATAGCTTCTGAACGGGTAAAGATAGCACTCAGATCATAAACAAGATGCTTATCTTCATGGGTTAATCCTTTGAAAACGTGATTCTGTCCCTTACGATTAACTCCGACTTCTTTTAGTACTTTAGATAGTACTTTTGTGTTCATTGAAAGAGTAATATCTGCTATTGGGTAGAGTTTCTCCCATGCAAGATTTGCTCTTTTCAAGGGAACGTAACCAGCAATACGTATTAATGCAAGAGCATACACTTCTTCCCAGATCTCATCAAAAGCTGTTTGAAGAAGAGGTTTTAGGTCTTGCATTGCGTAATCAAGTAGTGCAGCATTTCCATATTCCCAGATAGAACGAACTCTTTTACTCGAGATTACTGTTTTCTGACTTTCAATTAGACCTTTGTTTTTGTCGAGTCTCCCAATGTAAGCAGATTTTTTCCTCCGTTTCTTTTGTTCTTTGTCCCAGTAAGTGGTAGATCGATACACATAGTACCCATTACTAAATTTTTTAATTTCAAGACCTTTTTCACCAAGCTCACGTTGCTTAGCTAACCAGTTGTTTACCCATTCTTCCATTATACCCTATAGGGTATAAGTTTTATATAAAACGTTTGGTTTCACGCTATTTAATTTTCGATATCAAAAGAGATGAAAGTTAAAAGACAAATTAGATTGAAAGAAAAGGAAAATTATATAATGAATATTATTTTGAAATGTAAAAGGTAAAAAGGTGGGTGAGAGACAGATCAACCGGAAAAGTTATTCCCTATTTACGGCGGAGTTAAGGTATTAAATTAAAAAAATAAAGTAAATCTAATATATTCGGTTTAATAACGGATCGGATTAGAACCATACCTTGAACCAGTTCTTTTTTCATCGTTTTCTTTTGTTTTATGCCAACCACACAAAATGCAACTTTCCTGGTGTGCGATATGTTTTACAATACAAGCAAGCCCTATTAAGGCTAAGATATAACCCACTATTTCCATAAATTTAGGCATATTTATTCACTCCAATCTATTATTGTACCTTATTGTTTATGAAGATATGCAAACAAGCAGAAAGCCGTCATTGTACAGCAAATGAGTGATATATATGACTACAAAAAAGCAGAGGTTCCACATGTTAAACCATCTATTAAGGTAACAGCAACATGTTCAGTTATACGTTAATACATCTTTTGACACAATTTTAGTGTTTGCTGCTACTATAATTTGAGTACTGTAATTTCAATCCATTGGCATGGCTTATTGTCAATACAGAAGCTTCTTTGTGTCTCTTTGAGACAAAATGATCTCTAAGAGCGTGTCTTAAAATTAAATTTGGTTCTATAATTGGAATAGGACTTACACACTTGAACTGAAAAACAGTAGCATTAAGACGTTAAATGTATAAAGTGTAATTTTAACCAATGATGGTTACTGAATTTGATTTTATGTATCAAGTGCGTAAGTCCCACGGGATAAAATACTATCCTTAAGGCCAATGTGTACCTGAATTTCGGAAAAAATTTACAATATGAATTTTAAAGTTAACATTGTCCATTATCCAATTGTATGAATGGTTTGAATTTTAAGACACCCTCTTAATGATCTGTAGCTGAGACTCTATGTTTCAATTACTACAATTTTTTTGAAAGGAAAGGCAATTGAAGCACCAGAGAGCTAAAAGAATATAGTGGAGACTTTAGTAAGATATACATAAAACAGTAAATATATCTATAACGATGTTGTGATACTTTTAGACCTTGATGAATTTTCACAAAGGAGTATTGAAATAATGGATTTCATAGATCAAATAAAAGGTATCCTCTTCAAATTCTAGGGAGGATTTTCCAACTTCATAAAGTATGCAGCAATTTCATTACATACTTTATGAAGTTGGATGTGTCTCTTGAGTATATTTTCAGACTTGGCTAAATTCTTAAATTTCAACAAATATGTGAAATTTACTTTTTCCCATGCAATTTGAAGAGGATACGTTCTGGTTGACGTTTTACAGTTTATATTTCTATGGTACGATTCTTTCCCTGAACTGGGTTTTACCGGGGATTTGAACTTCCAATTTATATGGCGGTTTTGGAGTCAAGTCTACCAGTCAAAGGCTCCTTATTTGGATTTGTCTTACATTTCGTGGAGAAGGGCGAGATCCAGAACTTTTTCAAGTACTTCTTTATTCCTTGTTCCGGTAATCCTGGCCTGGACCCTATCCTTGCTGACATTCCCATCCTCTTTCATGTAAACATATTCTCCGTTTTCAATACCCACGATTATAGAGAAGTCAGGAATATAGCGTACTCCGAAATAGGTTCTAAGTTCAGGGCTTTGGTCTACGTCTACGGACACGATCGTTGCTTTTTCTCCGTATTCTGCTGCCAGTTCTTTAAGGATAGGTTTCATAGACCTGCATGACGGGCACCATTCAGCTCCGATTCTCAAAAAAACCGGACCTTCCTGAAGGGATGTGTTTATCTGCTCCAGCTGGGTTATTTCTATGACAGCACCTTTTTCCTGGTTATTCCGAGAGTTCGTGAAGTAATTTTTATTTAATAGAGCTATTAAGGTACTATTATTAGGTAAAGTACTGTTATTAGGACTCACATCTTCGGAATTGTTGCCTGAAAAAGTCACGTTTATCAAAGGCATGTAATCTATGCTTCCGGTTGTCCGGTTGATAACATATGGAATATCTCCTATACCATTTCCTTCAGCGTCTACTCCGGTATAGTCACTCCAGTAATTGCCTGCTGAGCTGCTGTTCCAGATGTTATTTCCTTCGTCCACGGTATTACGGAAGTTAATAAATTCATTCGCATAGATTGTGTTGTTAGAAGACTCGTTAAGGTACGCTCCAATGTCATTCAGGTACAGGCTGTTATTGATCAAAGAATTGGACTCTGCCGCATGGCCACGAATCCCGCGTTCGTTTTTCGAAATGAGGTTATAGGCAAGGGTATTATTAACGGAATTATTCAGCGAAATTCCCTGCTTATTTGTCACCACAAGGTTATTTGACAGTACATTTCCTTCGGAGTCAACAAGAGAAATTCCGTCGCTCCCAAGGCTTACAAAATTACTGTCGAGATAGTTTCCCTGAGCACCCGCGAGAAGAATACCTATGTCGTTCAGTATCAGGTAATTGTTCCTTAATGAACAATTCTGCACTCCTTCAAGGAAAATCCCGACCTTGTGCCAGGCCGTTCCCGACGAGCCTCCTGAAATATAGAAACCGTCTATTGTCACATTGCTTGAATAGATGTCAAAGACATCATTTTCAGGAACCGCACCTATGACATAAGTACGGCTAGTCCGGTCGCCTGAGATACCGGAGTGTGAGAGAATTGCTAGTTCCTTATCCACTTCTATATTTTCCTGATATATTCCGGGGCTGACAAGGATTGTATCCCCATTTTGTGCACTATCGACAGCTTCCTGAATCGAACTATAGTTTCCTCCTCCACTATCATCTACGACAATAACTGCAGCACCTGCCTGGGTTACAGTTGCCCCAAGCACAAAGAAGAAAATTATGCAAATATTTTGAATCGGCTTTCCTTTCATTAACCAATACCCCGTAATCAATTAAGTTGTGTCGGCAGAAAATAAAGAATGCATTTATAATAACTTGCAAGGATAATAATTTGAGATAATAAAATGATTTTGAAATACATGTTCTGAAAAATAAACCTTAACTTCTGATGCTCTTTAATATTTTCCGGGATCGTCACAGATATATTTTCCAGGATCGTCACAAATTAGATTAATTTCGCTGGCAGTTGGCCGCCATTAATCAAAAATCCAGAAAATAATCAAAAAAGTCTCACATCTCTATCTCTTTATTTCTTTTAGGGAGGTGCCGCCAGGCAAGCTGGAGGGAAGTACTTTTATAATTTCTGGTTGGAAAAAAGCTTCCGGGATTAAGGAGGACACTTCTCTATAATATTTAGCTTTTCTTAATAATATTTAGCTTTTCTTAATAATATTATAGGCTCAGCCGTCATTTTTTTTCCTGGCTGGCAGGCCGGATACATCCGAATAAAGTGCGTAAAAAGGCCAGGAAGATACCATTTTCAGATTTGTAGCCATTGCCCACCATTTTCTCTCTTCCTCAATTTGATTTTGCACTTCTTGCTTTGCCGGGTTCTTTACCATTGTAACTTTGCCGGGTCCTTTACATCGTAAAGATCTTACTCCAGAACCTGTACAAAGCCTCTGGTACCATCAACACGGACATACTGGCCGTCTTTTAGTATTTTGGTGACGTTTTCTATGCCGACAACGGCAGGAATACCGTATTCCCGCGCGATGACCGAGCCGTGTGTCATCATACCCCCAATCTCTACCACCAGGGCTTGAACGGAATAAAACAGGGGAGTCCAGCCCGGATCAGTAAAAGGCGCCACTAAAATCTCTCCTTTGTTCAGCTTCGCATCTTCGGGTTTGAGAACAACCTTTACGTACCCCTCTGCAACACCGGCGGAAACAGGAGTACCGATTAAAGCGCCTTTCGGGGCCTCAACATCGCTCCTCACACCCATAATAACTTCCCCTTCACTGGTCATAACCCGAGGAGGAGTCCTCTTCTTATACTGTTCGTGAGCTCTTTTACGGGAATCTATAAGACGCCTCACATCTTCGCTAAAACGATTTTCTAACAATGCAATCAGCTCATCCAGATATAAATAGAACACATCTTCTTCCCTCTCCAAAATCTCTCTTTCACGCAAAGATCGTGCCTCTGCTAGGATGGCCTGCCGATAAATGTCAAAAAATCGAACAATGGCATACTTGGGAAACTCGCGTAAGCCTGTGGAATTTCGGTAAATGGAAAGAAGCCTGGACATAAGTCTTGCTTTGAGACTTCCTCCCGGGGTATTGCTGATACGCTCCAGAAGTTTTTGCACAGCTTCCCGAGCTTCCTTCTTGCCTTGGCTGAACCGTTTCCGATGTTCACCCGGAGCATTGCTTTTCATGTGGTTTATGATGGATGGAACAAGCAGGGTAGGTGCTTCCCACCATCGAATGTTTGATACATCGATTTCACCGGGGCAGCGCATACCGTACAGCTCCATGAACATGTCCAGTTCGGTCTTGAACACATCTCCGCCCTTTACTTTACTGAGCCCTTCCTTTACTTTACTGAGCCCTTGATAGAAAGTGCTGTCCTCCGCTCTTTCCAGATAATCTGCCACTTCAGGATATTTTCGTGCCGTATCGGCCAAATCCCCAATCATTAACCCCATCTCACTGGTCACGTTGCCAGGCGGGGATTTACTCAGCGTATCAACGTCCAGATCCTCACCCAACCATCTATTGGTCAGGCGGCTGGCCATGGGCAGGACGATGAATGATAGCGGTACGTACATCATGCTGTCATTTAGTTCTTGCAGTAACCTCCCCATACTTTCCCGGACCCTTTTAATCCGCTCTGTCCCGGATACCTGCATGATGCTGTGCTCGTACTTATCAGTGGTATGTTCCAAAGGAGCTGTGGCCCGCTCAATAATACCTGAAGGATCCCGGAAGAATAAATTGTTAATAATGCCCGGGATACCCTTTAGATAAAGTGGAAGCATTGGTTTGAATAATTTAAACACCTGCTTCTTTGTGCCTCTGTTTGCTTTAGCTTCCTGTTGAAAGGTCTCACTTGCTACTATTTTTGCCAGGGCATCTCCCATTAATTCATCCATAATAGTGATTTTCCAGATAAAATATCGCCGAAGAAACTTACTATACAGAGGAAGGGTAACATCGAAAAAAAGCCTGCCTCCGGCTTCCACTATCACTGAATTGGAAAAATTCATGGAATCCTTTCCAAAGGGAAATACTCCCTGAAAAATAGAAATCCCCATAGGCTTCATTGCATCTGTCATCATCTGCAGGTGGGCAAAGGAAAAAAATACATGAAGTTTATTGTCATATATCTTAGGAACGGGATAAAGAGAAGTAATAGGACGGCTTTGTAAGACATAGAACCTATCGCCTGCCAAACACCATTCAATATCCTGTTCCGAACAGTAATGCTTTTCTATCCTTTGACCGAGTCGGGCCAACTCCAAAATTTTGTCGTCAGAGAGAGCTTGTTTGCCTTGCAGTTCGGGAGCAAGTTCCTTAATCACTGTTCCCCCTTCTGCGACCGGATAAATAGCTTTCTTCTTTTCCGCGATTTGCTTTTTAACAATCTGACCCTTGCGGACCTGATAAGAGTCGGCAGAAACAATTCCTGAGACTAGCGCTTCACCCAATCCGAAGCTGGCATCAATTGAAATAATATTCCTGTGCCCTGTAACAGGGTCCGCGGTAAACATAAGCCCGGAAATATCCGGAGATACCATTTGTTGCACCACTACGGACAAATACACCGAACGGTGACCAAATCCGTTTTTGATACGATAGATAATTGCCCTGTCGGTAAACAACGAACTCCAGCATCTCTGCACAGCCCGTAACAGTTGATCTGCTCCCTTTACATTCAAATAGGTTTCCTGCTGGCCTGCAAAGGAGGCCGTCGGCAAATCTTCGGCTGTGGCGCTGGACCTAACGGCATACGCCTGCTCTTCTCCCACCATTTTCCATGCATCAATAATTGACGATTTAATTGCTTGGGGTATGGAAACGGTTAGTAAGTGATCCCTGATTCGCTTTCCCGGCTTGCTAATTTCATCCGGTTGATCCGGTTTTAACCGGTCAAGCAAATCCAACAATTCGTCTATCTCATAGCTTGCTGCAATAAAGTCACGGTAGCCCGATGTTGTAATGCAAAACCCCGGAGGGACAGGAAATCCCGCCTTGCTCAGTTCTCCCAGATTAGCGCCTTTTCCCCCGACCTCAAGCAAATTCGTTCTATTGACTTCATTAAAGTGCATTACATAAGCGCTCATCTTAAATACACCTTGAAAAATATGAAATCTTGGTTTTTGTATTACATAATATATGAAATATTGAATTATATTACATAATATCTAATTGGCTTATCGGCTCTTCGCTTTTTCGAGTGAATTAAAAATAATTGCTCAGTTATTAAGTTACCAGGCCAAAAAGAGAAACGTCGAGCTTGAATGTGATTTTCAACAACAAACATTTCTATATTTTTTGCCTTAACTATTTGCACTTACTTTTCTAGAGTTTTGTGCAAAAATACCGGTAGACAAGGGAAAATTTACTCAAGTCCCCAAACTATGGAGGGCACATAAACCTCACTCAAGACTCTATCCCTAATTTGACAGATTCTACTAATTGATATAGTATTTTCTTACAAAAAACGCATTGTGTTGGCACAGAATCTTTCGGAAAAGTGAAAAATGTCAAAAATCAAAAACACAAGATAGAACTTTGAATTGTATGAAGAAAACAGAAGCGTGAAGCCCATTTATACATTATTAAATACATACTTCTGTCAAATTAGGGCTCTATAACCACAGTAGACACGGAAAGCACGGAAAACACGGAAAAATTCGGGACGGAAAAAAACTGTGCCCATAAAATTAGTCCTCTTGAGCGAAGCGAAAAGGACTGCGTACTCCCGAGGCGCAATTCGGGACGGAAAGGCTATAACTTAATGAATTAGTCTGCTTGAGCGTAGCGAAACGGACCGCGGGCTCCCGAATCGCAATTCGGGACGGAAAGGCTATAACTTAATGAATTAGTCTGCTTGAGCGTAGCGAAACGGACCGCAGGCTCCCGAATCGCAATTCGGGAAGCAAAACTCGGGCTGCGTTCCTGCGGACCTACTCCACAATCCCGGTTAAAAGAACACGTGTCCTTCCAAGGTGTGACTGTTGTCAGGATGCAGGATTTTCAGGCTTCCACCTAGCCTGGATTCTCTCAATGAGATGAAAAAATACCTTTATCTGGGACCTTCCCCAGATTTTCTCAAGAGCTTCGAGCCGTTTTAAAAGTGATACCTTTTGACGTTAAATCAACTACCGTGGTGTATCCTATGATGTATCATCTAGAGCATTTTTCCTGACCCCCTCTCCAAATAACTTCAAAAAATATTTTTAAAAATTTGTTCATGATTATCAATCTGCAGTGATTCCACTAATTCTTGAATCGTTTTTTTTTGAGGCGAATTCCTTAACGTTTACTTTCTTGAAGTGAAGGTAAATCAGTATCACTCCAATGAAACCGCCAAAGATTAGATATTTTATGTATTTTTTTAAATTTGCCATCTTTATCAGGTCCCCATTTTTTATATAGTTTGTACTGTCATATAAATTTTTACAAACACCCCCTCAAAGGTTTTAATCCATAACTTTGTTTTTCTCAAGCCTGTTAGCCAGTTCGTATAGCTTTTTAGCATATTTTTTGAACTCTTTCGGGCCTTCATATTTTCCTTTGGCCTGATAAATTTAAACGAATATGCATTAAACTCTCCGGATACAAGCTGCTCTCCCAATCCGTATACAAAACTGCCAATCATATTTGTATAACTGCCAGTGACCGGGTCCGCAGTGAACAATACTCTGGAGATCTCGGGCTGCACCATCAGCTGGATCACCACAGCTATTTGATGAGATTGTTCTACGCCTTGAACAGAACTGTATGCCTTTACTCTCTCAGACTTCTTTGATCTGTAAACCCTGTATATGGCTTCCAGAACTTCTTCGTCAGTTTTTACATTAAGGACAGTTTCAAATTCACCTACAAAGGAAGCCTGCGCCGAGTCTTCACTTAAAGCTGATGACCTTACTGCAAACAACGCTCCTTCATACTTTTTTCTTATTACATCCAAATGAGCCCGTATTTCATTCCAGGCTTCATTATCCAGTTTTTCTCCTTGAAAAGCCGGTGCTAAAGCCACAAAGCCTTCCGGTACAGGACATCCATCCTGAAACATTCCGGCCAGCATTCTGCCTTTTCCGCCTGCAAAAGCCTCCAGCTCAGGAGTCAATTTTTTAAAACTTCTGACCGCGTTTGCCATGTAAAATCGCCTCTATTTCTAATTTAAAAGTGGCTAATTATATTTTCTAAGTTTGTAGCGTAGTAGAATTATTTTTTAAAAATTAGTTTTGGCAGGTTTATAAAGCGCCGGCATTAAAAACGCTTAAAATAACTGCACAAGAACGGGATTAATCTGTATCTACCACAATAACGGAATTCGTCTGTAACGAACTTTTTGACAGTATTCTTTGTAACCCGGCAGATTTTCGGATAGAAACTTTTCTTCATCAAGAAGCCTCCAGACGATAATCAGCGTAATGGGAATAAGTATGAGCAGTCCCCACCACGAGCCAAGCGCAAGAGGAGTGCCTAAAAGCATAATAAGAGCACCGATATACATAGGGTGGCGGACTATGCTATAAGGGGTCCGGTTGTTATTACTTTTTGATCTGCGGATACTTCAATGATCGCAGCAGCAAAGCTGTTTTCTCTGAAAACGAGAAAGATGAGTAAAAATCCGAACGCGACAAGAATATCTCCCACAATAACAATATAGAGCGGAACATTCGACCATCCGAAACGATGGTCAAATGAGGGAATAATAAGAATGGCAAAAAACAATATGGAAGCAAACAGTTGTATAATCTTCTGAGTCTTTTCTTTCTCAGCGCCCGGTCCCGCTTCAACCCGACGTTCCAGAAGTGTCGGGTCTTTTTTCCACAAATAAATAGTTATCATCGCTGATGACACAACAAATATGATCGAATAAACCCACGCCTGCCAGAAATTAAATGACCAGGCAGGGCCAAAAAGACATATCCCTAACATGACAATAAGCCGCACGAAGCCAAACAGAGTTTTCATTTTTAGATCGTAAGTTTTTTTGTTAATAGTATTCATGAAATTACTCCTTTATTTATCGTGGTGGGAATAGTATAAGCAGAAAAGGCATAGAAGCAGAAAAGGCATAGCTCTAGCATGACAATAAGCTGTGGGCAATTGAAAGAAACCGTTGGATTTTTTAAGTTATTTTATTCTCTCTTTTTCCTTTTTCGCCCCTGATGTCTTTAAAACTGATAGCGCAAATGCTGTATACTCCTCCTCAGGAATGTAATATGGCCTATTATGCGGTACATCATTCTCTGGGCTCTCGATTGCGATTGCGATAACCGTTCGACGAGCTTGGGCATGAATAAAAAGGAGATATCCGTGACCAACTTGAGACGGGGAACTTGCTTTTCGAGCTCCCGTGGATCATCGATCCCCCAGGGCAGGGACACGCCTGCCGCCCTGGAGGTGGGCAATAACGTTATCAACCGATTCGTCAGCCGGCTATAGGCATCAAAAATAAATTTGCCACCCGGAAATTTTTCGGTGATCCGATTAAATAGCGCTATCCCCTCTTTTTCCGGAAGGTATTGCACCAGCCCCTCGGCGACCACGAGCACGGGCCTGTCTGCCGGTATTCCGTCTAGCCAGCGCAGGTCTGTGACCGAAGAGCCGATCATGGTGTAATCGTGGCGTTCAGGGTACAGGCGCCTTCGCAGCTCGATCACCTCGGGGTAGTCAACGTCATACCAGTGGACTGTAGCCGGAGGATCTATCCGGAACACACGGCTGTCCAGGCCACAGCCCAGGTGCAGCACGGTCGAAACCGGATTGGCGGCGAGGAACTCCCTAGTCCACTGATCCAGATGCTTAGCCCTCATCGGGAGGGTGATCTCGGCGCCCTTCGGGACCTTTAGTTTTTCAAAATCAAAGTCTATATGGCGGACTACTTCGTCGGCGAATTTATCGCCCAAGATCGGATTTTCGGAACGGTTATCCAGCGCCTTTCCGTAAAGCGTGGCGAGGTACGTTTCCTTCTCCTTCGCGAGGTGAACCTTTTCGGTCTCCATCTATTACCAGTCCTCTGTGCGCCACTCTAATACTTTCCTTACCGTGACGGTAAACATTGTTCACTAGCGCTTATGACAGAGTGCCATTTATTAAGGTTTTGCGCGAAACGCCGTCCAGTATGATATGTACGGCTTGCGAGGCATCCATCATTTTTACAGGGAGGCGCGCTATTGACTGTTCTCGTGAGACATGGTATTCGGATATAGACCTCTTGCAACTTCTACAACATGCCATTATTGACTTTTCGGATAGGCTCTAAATTCAGGATTTTTACAGAGCCGAAAATAGACTATTGACAGAAACCCTGCCTATCCTTCCTTTTGCATATTCCATATTTTCTCCTCACTGATCCGTAATTTTCCCATCCACAAGCCTGATAATTTTATCAGCTTTTGAGGCTAAATCCTCGTTATGAGTAACTACGATAAATGTCTGATTATACTCCTTATTCAGCTGCCTGAGCAGTTCATAGATCATGTCACCCGTTTTTGTATCAAGGTTGCCTGTAGGTTCATCTCCGAGCACGATTGTAGGGGAACAGCTCAACGCTCTTGCTATTGCAACTCTCTGATTCTGCCCTCCTGAAAGTTCACCAGGTCTGTGATCCATCCGATCTTCAAGCCCTACCTCTTTCAGAAGCTTTTTGGCAATTCCCATTGCTTCTTTCCTATTTTTTCCAGCAATCAAAAGTGGCATCATTACATTTTCCAGGGCTGTGAAATCAGGGAGCAGATGATGATACTGGAAGACAAAGCCAAGCATCCTGTTCCTGATCTCGGAACGTTCTTTATCCGACATTTTCGTTACATTGTTTCTGTCTATCAGCAGGGTGCCTGAACTTGGAGTGTCCAGCAAGCCTATCAAGTGCATAAGAGTGCTTTTACCTGAACCCGATGGCCCGACAATTGCCACGAATTCTCCCTTTTTAATATTCAGATTTGCATTGTCGAGAGCACGGAACTCCATTCCGTTTTTATAGGTTTTTGTCAGGTTTTTAAGCTCAATAATTAGGCTATCCTCTGTCATGCTTTTCCTATGCCTCATTAGAGTTATTGAGATTTAGACAGTTAAGTATTTACTACTGCTGTTTTTCAGTTCAACTGCGTAAGTCATACAAATTTTAAGTGAGTATACCTAATTTCGTAAATAAATTATAAGCGATAGTCAAACAGCATATAGTTTCATTCACACCTGCGGAAAGTGGATTATATGTATTCAGGTGCTTTCTATAGCTTTTACAGGGTCAAGTTTTGCAGCTTTCCTCGCAGGGTAGATACCTGCAATTATGTTGATTATGAAAGCAAAGAGAGTGGCATATACAAAATTGAGAGGTTCGACTTCAAGAGGCAGGGTCTGAAGCCCGAAATACATCTCCTGAGGTACCTCGATTCTATAATTCTGCAGTGCAACGGTTGCAATATAACCCAGAAAAGTGCCGAAAACCAGCCCGATGGCTCCGAGGATTACGGACTGGAAAAGAAAGACAGCCATTATGCTTTTTTGAGAAGCTCCCATGGCTTTTAAGATGCCTATTTCTCTGGTTCTCTGGGCAACGATGGTAATCAGGGTATTTGCAATCCCGAAGCCTGCAATCCCATAGATCAGGATATAGAAAATGTTTACAAAGACCATCTGAGTGTTCAGAAGGTCAAGAATTTCGGCATTTGCCTCGATCCAGCTGACTGCATCAAGCCCTGTTTCTCTCTCAATCGAACTTGCAATAAGATCTGCCTGGTAAGGATCTGCAACCCTGACTCCTATTGTACTTACAACTCCTGGCTCATTGAAAAATTCCTGCACTGAATCCAGTCTTGCATAGGCTGTTACCTCATCTGCTGCAGTCCCGGTATGAACCAGACCTATAACCTTAAAAGAGGTTGTTTTTGAGCCCGGGAACACGACATCTATCCGGTCTCCAGGCTGAACCTCAAGATTTTCTGCAAGCTTATCTCCCAGCACTATCCCATACTTTGTGTGAACAAGAGCAAGAAAGTCTCCTTCGACTACATCCTTACTAATTCTCAGAACTATCTCTTCAGCCTCAGGCTCAACTCCCTGAAGAGAAACCCCTTCAGCGTTATCCCGGTACTCAAGCGCCGCCTGACCCAGATATTTTGGAGATACGGCCACAACTCCTTCTTTTTCAGCAATAAGGGCCGAGTTATGTCTGTAGAGGTGGATGAGTTCTTCTTTCTCATCCTGAGGATTGACAACAATATGGGGATTGTTTTCAATACTGGACTTTATAAGCTCCCCTTGAAAACCAGAAAGCATTGCCATCATTACCGTAATTACGGCTACAGCCAGGGCAACTGCAAGTATGGCAAAAAAGGTTTGCCTTCTTTTGGAAAAAACTTGCCTCAAAGCGATTTTCAGTTCATACATCTGAATAAGCTCCTGGGTATGAATACGTATTAGGGTTTTTAGTCAGCGGGGAATTTCACAATTTCCAGAATATTAAATCTGTTAAAATTCTTAAGCCAATAGGATACTTACATTTCATCTTTATCAGGTTCTTACTTCACACATTTCAGATTACTAAAGAGGATTTTCGATACCGGTTACAATTTAATTATGAAATAAGCTATGGAATAGTATTACATATATACTCACTTTGAACTGATAGCCTTCACAGGATCCAATTTAGCTGCCTGCTGGGCAGGATAAATACCTGCAATCAGGTTCAGCAGGAAAACAGCAAGAATAATAAGCAGGATATCCCTGAAGCGGACTACAATGGGAATAGTTGTAAGGCCCCCGTAGAGTTCGGAGGAAGGGCCTGGAATTTCGTACTGACCTATTGCCAGGGATATTGCAACTCCTGTAAGAGTACCGACAAGAGCTCCAAGAAAACCCAGAATACCGCTCTGAAGAATAAAGATTGTTCGGATACTTGAAACCGTGGCACCCATAGCGCGGAGCATGCCTATCTGGCTTGTTGCACCGATGACTGAGAGGTTCAGGGTGCTAACTACGCCAAAAGAAGCAATAACGACAATCAGGCTATAGATAACGTAATTGGAGGTACTTTCGACAGCGATAGTACGAAGGATTGCCGGATTTGTTTCTGTCCAGCCTTTTGCATTATAACCGGTTTCCTCGATCTCATTTGCAATTTCCTGATCCGTATTAAAATCCCTGAGCCGGACAGAGATTCCATTAATCACATCAGGCACATCATAGAACTCCCGGGCAGTATCCAGGGACGTATAAGTCAGGGACTCGTCCAGAGGAGACCCGGTATGGAAGATCCCAACCACTCTCAGAGAAAGAGGTTTTGCATTAGGGAAAGACACATCAATCGAATCACCCAGATTAACCTCGAGTTTATTTGCAAGTTTCGAGCCAATTACCACGGTATTTCTGGAAAACTCAAGCTCCCTGAAATCTCCTTCTACAATATCAGCTTCAATAGAGCTGATTTCATTTTCCTGTAAAGGAATCACGCCTTTCAACTCGGCATTACGGGAATTCGTCTTAAATCTGAAGGAAGCTTTTCCTGCGAGAAATGGAGAAACAGCAGTAACACCCTCAATTTTACTGATATCCTCAATAAGGGTCCTGTAAAGGTAAATATAGTCCTCACCTTCCTGAGGAGATACCGAGACATGAGGAAGTTTATTTACGGTAGTGTTATAGAGCTCGCCGGTAAAACCGACCATAAGAGCCTGGGAAACTGTAAGCACCATGACTGCCAGGGCTATAGCTCCCACTGAGAGAAGGGTCTGGAACTTTCTTGCCCGAATCTGCCTGAGCGAGATAAAGAATTCATAACGCATGGGGTTCACGGCCTTATATTTGGTTTCAACTTTGCTTCCTTAAAAGGATAGAAACAGCAGCAAGCCCTGAAATTAAAGCCAGTGCAGAAAAACCGGGGGTCCCATTTCCACCTGAAGCCTCTGTTTCTGAAGTAGAATTGTCTACCGAACTAAGGTTGGAAGGCTGGGAGAGATCGGACTCGAGAACAGTTTCCCTACGCTCAATAACGTCTCCGTCGTTTCCCAAAAGTTCTATCTCAAGCCTGTAGACTCCTTTCGGAAGCCTCTGGCTCCAGGCAACTTCAACGGTCTCGTCGTCATTATTCAGTAGCACTGGAACCCTTTCCTGGACAGATTCCACCAGGCTGGCATTTCCTTTTTCGGAATTTTCGTTCAGTTCGTATACGGAAAAGACCAGGCTTCCTTCAAAAGGCACCTGAGAACGCCCGAAAACAGTTGCACTTGCCCCAGTTTCATCCTCAAAGATGTCCGTAATCTCGGCATCGTCTCTGGCAGTGAAGTTTTCTGTTGAGGTTATAAACTCTTTCTCAGGGGAATAAACCCGAATCTTTACTCTCCCAACATACTCTTTATTATTTTCAAGAAGAGTGCCCCAGCTTGCGGAAAAAACATCAGGGGCGCTGGTGAGGGATAATTTTTCGGTCTTTGTCACGTAAGCAACATTAGAGTTGTCAACAAGCATATATTCAATATCAAAAAGTGAGGCTTCGTTGGGAGAAAGGACAACACTAATTCCCTGGGAATTAGGGACCAGATCATTGACCTGAAGCCTGGAAGCAGAATTGCTACCGTAAACAAAATCAGATTTTGCCTCTGAAAGGGTTTTTTCTCCTGCGAGAAGCCTGGCTTTGAGGGCATAAGCCCCACGTTCAGGGTTCCTGATGTTCCAGAAACCGACCTTCGTTACTCTCGTATTTGCCGAAAAACTGTCAACTGAAAACACCCGTCTGTCAAGGGTTTCCTCCTCATTTATTCCCATGGGTCTGACAAGAAACACCTCAAGACTCAAGTTCTCTTCTGGCTGGTCCGAGTAGAGAGTTACATCAAAGGACTTAAGATCGCTGTAAAGCTCGGCTATGTGGGCTGTACTCGCTTCTCCGGCATGAGAGTTATCTGATGCAGAGGCCGGAAAAACTGATATAAGGTAAAAAATAAGTAAGAAAAGCGCGGCTTTCATTGTCTTTTACCCCGATTAGATATTATAATGATTATTTCAATCTTAGAGACTTAAAATGATTATTTCAATTTTAGAGACTTTAATTTATTTCTGGACTGTGTATAAAATTCTATTAATCTTTAATGCATACAACTTATTAATAAAGCTTTTGAACAATGTTCACTTAGGAGATATCATATGCTAGCTAAAAAGACTGTTCAGGACGATAAGCCGAGCATCAAACGGGATAAAGAGGCTAAAATCATCTCTATCCAGGATGCCACACGTATGCTAATCGAGACGAGAGGTTATGAAAAGGTGACCATCCGGGACATAGCTGAGGCTGCCGGTGTGAGTATAGGGCTGATCTATAAATATTTCCCTGGAGGTAAGTTTGACATCCTTAAGGGAATAGGTTATAGATACACGGACGAGCTATTGATGACAAAGCAGCCCGAAAATGTTGATTTTAATAATTTTCCGGACTACATAAGGGATGTAATAAAAAATATGCAGCAATACAACAAAGACAATAGTTCTTTGGCAAAAGCGTTGATCATGGCCGCACTGCTCGACGGCGAAATCGTAGATGAAGTCAAAAAGATGGATTTTAAAGATAAATACTACAAAGTCGCGTCCGAATTTTTTTGCCGTTTCAATGGCGTTGAGATAGGCGATAAAGATCCTCTGGAAGTCCTTATGTACTGGGGAATTGCGGTAAAAAGCATTATCCTCTGCAACACGATCTACCCCCTGCCTCTCAAGAGCGAAGAAGCCCTGACTGACCTGATGGTCGACCTATCTTTGAAGATATGGGGCTATCGAAAGGCATCGTGAGCCTTTTCTGGCTTAAGCCAGCCAGAAGTCGTTAAAATTTATCATTATAACCACGTTGCTCATAGTGCGGCATAAAACCACCGACTGGAGTAGAAACTGCTCCCAAACTTAACAGAGCAAGTTACATTTAATTTCTCAGTTCCATACTTGTTTCGCCCCCATTATGTCTTCAAAATTGGTGTAAATAGGCTTTCTGCGGTGTTTTGTATCAGTTTTACAGATAAAAATGGTGATTATAGAACATGTTGCTCGATGAAAAAATGCTAGTGACATTACAAAAATTAGGGTTAACATATTACAGTGCAAGGGTTTATGCGACGCTTGTTTCGCTGGGTCCAAGCGATGCAACCGAGCTTGCTGCTGAATCGGAAGTTCCGCGTACAAAGATATATGATGTCCTGAGAAGGCTTGAAACCGAGAAATGGATAACTGTCGAACGCACAAGACCCATCACATATACTGCTAAATATCCTAAAGATGTACTCGAAGAGAAAAAAGCCATCTTTAATTCTGAAATTGACGATGTATCGAATCAACTGTCCATGCTGTATGACAAATTAATGGATAAGGAAATCCCTAAAGTTTGGCTTTTAAGAGGAATGGATAATATCACAGCAAAAACACTTGATATGATAAGAAGAGCCAAAAAAGACATAATGCTTTTGGGAGCCCTTTACTCTGCAAATGAAATTGAGCAGCTCAAAACGGAATTATTATATGCTAAGAAAAAAGGGCTAAACATACGTGCCATATCCAGACAGAGTATAAAATTAAAAGATGGTGAACTGGACATAATTAAAAAATTATCTTCGGTTATACCCGAGATTAAAATATCCGGGCCAGCATTTTCAAAATTCGTAATAATAGATGACAAAGAACTGTTGATTATGTTCTCAAAGGTAGAAAACGATGTTCTGGATATAGACAATACAATAGCTATATGGATTCCAAATGTGTCAATTGCATCTTACCAGGCAAGCATATTTAATGGCATATGGAATGAATAAATCAGCAGTTATCTGATACGGAATTCTTTTTATTGAGCCTATCCGAAAAGTCGATAATGACATGTTGTAGAAGTTACCAAGGGTTTAGGGTATCAGTGTCATTCCGGTTGTGTATATCGAATTGAAAAACTGCACCAACTCACAACAATTTTTGGACAGGCTCTAAGTTACCAGCAGTCTGGTAATCTAAGTCCCGCATTACTTTTTCATGAGCTTCCATCCTCCATACAAGCAGGTCAAGCTTCCCAATAATCCGAAGCCTGGAATAGAGTTATTTTTGCTCGGTTTGCCTCCATTATCAGATTCGGAATCATTGTTTTTTGAATTATTGAGTTCCACGGTGTTTTCTTCGGATGAAGATGTGCTGGTTTCTTCAGCTCCTATATCTTCAGTTACATTGGAGTTTGCCTTTGTGCTTTGGTCAGTCACAATAGAATCCGTAAAAGGCCCAATGGCAACTGCAACAGGATGGTATATAAGATATTTTCCTGCATTCACAGTTGCTGTAACACTGTTTGTGGCTGTGTCAATCACGGAGACATTGTCGCTTTCGGCGTTTGTCACATATACTTTTTTTCCATCTGGGGTAACTGCAACTCCCATAGGAGTAGCTCCTACAGACACAGTGGCTGTAACTTTGTTAGTTGTTGTATCAATTACAGAAACATTGTTGCTGTAGGAATTAGCCACATATACCTTTTTCCCATTTGGGGTAACTGCAATATCACTAGACCCATCTCCTACGGGTATGGTGGCTGTAACAGTGTCAGTTGCTGTATCAATTACAGAAACATTGTTGCTGCCTGAATTAGTCACATAAGCTTTTGTTCCATCAGGAGTGAATGCAACCTCACAAGGGCTGTTTCCTACAGGCACAGTGGCTGTAACTTTGTTTGTAGTCGCATCAATTACAGAAGTAGTGCTGTTGAAACTGTTAGTGACATAGATTTTTTTCCCATCCGGTGTGACTGCAACGTCATAAGAACTCAGCCCCACATTAACTGGTGCCATTAAAGTGTTTGTGGCTGTGTCAATCACAGAAATATTGGTGCTGTCACGATCTGTCACATAAACCCTTGTTCCTGCAGGGTTAACTGCAACTCCCAAAGGATAACTTCCTACATCCACTGTGGCGCTAACCTTATTTGTCGCTATGTCAATTACCGAGATAGTTGGATCGAATCCTGGAGTTGCCACGTATACCTTTGTTCCTGCAGGGTTGACTGCAACATCTCTAGGCCAGCCTTCTACAGGCACCAAGGCTGTAAGATTATTAGTTGCTGTGTCAATTACAAAAACAGTTTCAGTGTCGATTCCAGGACTCGTTACATATGCAAATGGAGCTGCACCTGCTACACCCATAAGTGTTAAAATAGCAAGTGCCGTTATTCCAAAAGCTCTTAGGAGGATATCTTCTCTGCGTGTGTTATTAGGCATTGCCACAGATGAGGGTGGAACCGGAAAAGTGGCAATCGACGTTGTTGATATAGTTTTACTTTTCATCTTTTATCCCATACTAGTGTCGCGTCAACGATTAAACGTCGGATAAAGGCGTGATAACTTTATCCTTGCATCTTCTGTTTTGAATTGCCAATTAACCTTTGAATTTTTGTTGTTTCTAAAATTTTGCCATGCCAATACTTCTTTCCTAACAAACTCGATGTTATCCATTCTCCTTTTTAAACATTGTCGGGTAAGTCGGGAGGATTACTCCTCCTTTCTCCCCTAGGAACCGTACTTGAAAGTTTCCCTTCATACGGCTCGAGTGTTTTCAAACCCTTTCTGTATCAGGCATCAGTTATTTGCATAACTG
>Ga0074193_1001774_pt1 | contig 23430 bp, 22 predicted proteins | sample EPASupsiteHSE605_FD_64523 | JGI IMG/M metagenome (GOLD analysis project Ga0074193, IMG submission 64523) | Bioremediated contaminated groundwater from EPA Superfund site, New Mexico - Sample HSE6-05 | ecosystem: Environmental > Aquatic > Deep subsurface > Groundwater > Contaminated ... | reverse complement strand
ATCAGGCGAAGAAGTCGGTTAACTTCGGCGTTGACTTGGATCTCTACACTGGTCTAGTGCTTGAAGCAGAGGCTTATAATGCTGCTTTATACAGTGAAGACCGGGATGAGGGACTAGCTTCCTTTAATGAAAAGCGGAAGCCGGTGTATAAAGGAAGATAAATCGTATTAAAACCTATGAAGATTGAACAAGGTCAGGAATATAATAATCAGCCTAAAAAGCCTATTAAAAAGGAGGAAATTATTTAATGTATACTCCAAAATTTGCATTAGGCAATATTCCTAAAAAAGTAAAGATTGGTGATATAACTATTCGCGATGGGTTCCAACACGAAGAGTATTATATCCCCACCGATGCAAAACTATGGTTTTTAGAGATGTCGCTTAAGGCTGGCTTCAAGGAAATTGAATTGACTAACTTTGCTAACCCCAGAGCTCTACCTCAATTTGCGGACAACTGGGAACTTACCGAAGGAGCAGTTAAACTTCGTAAACGAGCTGTTGAAAAGGGCTGGATCAATAGCGAAAAAGAGGTTATTTATACTGGTGTAGCTATCGACCGATCTCGGAACTATCCAATAATTGAAGCTAAAAAGGCCGGCAAGGCTGTACCAGACCGAGTACTGTGTATGGCTTCTACCAGTCACGCTCATATGGTAAAAAATGCGGGTAAAGACCATCCGACCTACTTGGCTGATAGTGAAATCGTTATTGGTGAACTGCGCGATGCCGGCTTTGAAGTCTGCGGTACGGTAAGTACCATTTGGGGTTGCCCGGTAACTCAATCCGCCACCGAATTAGATTGGGCTGTTGAATTAAGTGACATTTTCCTGAGAATGGGCGCTACCGACATTGAACATGCAGATCATGATGGACAGGGTAACCCGGTTGCCGTATATGATTACTATGCTCGGATTATGGACAAATTCCCGAATCCGGACCTGCATGTAGCGCACTTCCATGTAACCCGTGGTTATGGTCTAGCCAATGTATATGCCGCTATGCAAGCGGGGATCACCCGGATCGAAGCTACTTTTGGCGGTATCGGTGGACAACCGGCTAACTTCTTAGACCGAACTCCAATTAAGGGTACTGGTGAATACTACTACAGTAATCCAGATGCAGTTGGTCTGGTAACTATGGAAGACCTGTTAGTGATGTTGAATGGTATGGGCGTTGAACATGGTATTAACATGGATCTGGCCTTCAAGATCGGGCATATGATGGAGAAGGTTGGCCGACGTACGCTCCGATCCGCAGCTCTACATTTCGGTGATTTACCTAAGTACGGTGAGGTTAAGACTTACAAGAATTATGATGTAAATGAGTGGAAGGCTAAGTATCCTCAACCGCGGTATCCTATTGCTGGCGTTCCTGCAGAGAACTGGAATTAAATAAATATAAAAAGTTACTTAGATTATCTTAACCAGAAGAGGATTTGTATCATTTATACAAATCTTTTTCTGGTTTAATTTTACCGATTTAAACAGACTATTTACCCATTACCTGATATTCTGATATTATTAAGTTTAATAAGGTTAATTAGGAAGGAAATTTTGAGTAATGAATCTACCTAAAAAGATTCAGATTAGAGAAGTTGGTCCTCGCGACGGACTACAGGCAGAAAAAAATTTGGTATCCACGGAAAATAAAATTGAATTAATTAATCGAATTTTTAAATGTAACATTAGAATGATCGAAGCAACTTCGTTTGTTAACCCTAGGGCTATACCACAATTGAGTGATGCAGAACAGGTAATCACCAGAATTAACCGACCGGTTGATAGTGTCGTTAGTGCTCTGGTAGGGAATAGCAGGGGTGTTCAAAGGGCTATTCGAGCCGGGGTTGAGGAAATTCAGGTGGTTATATCTGCCAGTGAAGAGCACAATCGGCGTAATGTAAATATGGATATTATTAAATCAATACAACAACTTGAAGGGGTAGTACCAGAGGCTTTTCAATCTGGAGTTGTAGTCAGAGCAGCGATTGCAACAGCATTTGGGTGTCCCTTTGAGGGAGAAATTTCAATAAAACAGGTTTTATGGTTAGTGGGAGTTTTCTTAGAGATGGGAATAAAGCAGGTTACGCTTGCGGATACTGCGGGACTAGGCGATCCTTTATTAGTTAGTAGAGTGGTAGGTGAGATTTGGAATCGATATCCAAATATAGAACTAGCTCTTCATTTTCATGATACCAGAGGGTTGGGACTAGCTAATTCTCTAGCTGGGATGCAGAGTGGGGTTACAATTTTAGAAGCATCTTTGGGAGGTCTAGGGGGATGCCCTTTTATACCTAAAGCAACCGGTAATATTGCAACAGAGGATTTAGTATTTATGTGCGAAAAAATGGGCGTCGATACTAACGTCCAATTAGAAGAAATGTTAGAAACTGCAAGATGGTTGGAAAAGGTGATTGGGAGAGAATTACCTGGCCGGGTTATGAAAGCAGAGGCCTCAGAGAGTTGCACTCCTATTTAGTTATAATTTAGGGATTAAAAAACAATTTAGGAACATATTTTCGCAACTTTATAAATGTGTAACTACAGATTTTATATAAGGAGGATGATTATTTTGAAGTGTGATGTATGGTATCGGGGTTTGGTAGAAGAAGTAGGGACCATAAAATCTTTAGAGGCCGGACCTGAGGGTTCAAGTGTATATACACTGGTTATTGAAGCGGAGCAAGTTTTAGAGGACTTAGCCGTAGGCGATCAAATTTTGGTGAACGGGGTATGCCTGACCGTAGTTGAACTGATTGATCGTCTAATAGTGGTCCGTATTTGGTCACGTACGCAGGTTAAAACCAATCTTATCAACTTAAAACCCTTTGATAAAGTAAATTTAGAGCGAAACCGTAATAGTATACGGTTTAAACCAGAAAAAGAATGTTATTATAAAAGCTAGATTTGAAAAAAATAAGCTAACCTTAATCAATTTATACCAAGTATTACATATATACTCCTAAAATAAAAAAATCCCCCATCCTATTTCTTTTCGGGGGTGTCAGTTTCTGTTTGCGGTTCTTCAAGGGGTTCTAGTCCAATCTCGTTAAGAATGGACTCTATTAATTCACGAGTCATGCAACGTCCTCCTTCTTCTAAAATTAATAAGGCTAAAAAGTTATTTGTTTTTTTACTGTTTAAGGTTTAGGTATTGTTTCAGTTAATTTAAGTATACTACATTAATTATAAAATGAGAATACCATAATGTTAATTGTTTGTAAAGTACAAAATATTCATAATTATTTTTAAATATTTAATAATATTTGGCGGGTCAATTTAAGACCTGCTTTTGTTTGGATAGAATTGATTATTCTTTATAATACTAAACCTAAAACAGTAAAGTACTAGTACAGGTTAATTTAATTTGGTAAATAAAGCAATCGCTGATGATAAGGAGTGATAATTTGTCGGAAAAGGAATCATTTGACTTATTAATTCTAGGTGCTGGTCCAGCAGGACTTGCGGCCGGTATCTATGGGGCCCGTTCACAATTAAGGGTAGGGATAATCGATAAGGGGACACCAGGAGGTCAAATAGCTACTACCAGTGAGATAGAGAATTACCCTGGATTTGCTCAGGGAACGACCGGTCCCGAGGTAGTTATGGCTTTATATAATCATGCTGAACAAATGGGAGCAAAATTTATTCAAGATGAAATAGTAACTCTAGAATTAAACGGAAAAAGCAAGCAACTGATTGGTAAGACTGGTCAATATAATGCTGAGGCAGTTATCGTTGCTCCAGGAGCAGAACCTCGTCTGCTAGGGGCACCTGGGGAGTTAGAATTAAGGGGTAAAGGAGTAAGTTACTGCGCTACTTGTGATGCTGGATTTTTTAAGGGTATGCATGTTATGGTGGTAGGCAGCGGAGACGCTGCTATAGAGGAAGCCATTTACCTGACCCAATTTGCGTCTAAGGTAACCGTGATCGTTCTTCATGATGAAGGAAAAGTAGATGCCAACGCGGCTGCCCTGGCTAGAGCCAAGGCAAATCAGAAAATAAATTGGATATGGAATACAGTAGTTGAAAAAATCAATGGTCAAAAAAAGGTAGAGTCCGTTACTTTGCGTGACCTAAATACAGGACAGACCAGGGATGATTTGGCAAACGGTATATTTATCTTAATTGGTACTGTACCAAAAACTGAACTTCTAAAAGGTATAATACAAATGGACCCCAAAGGTTACATAGTAACCGATGAGAGAATGAAAACCTCAATCGAGGGAGTCTATGCTTGTGGGGATGCGCGAATAAAGTATTTAAGACAGGTAGTTACCGCGGTCTCTGACGGGGCGGTTGCTGCGGTTGCCGCAGGGCGCTTTTTGGATGAAACCAGGTCTTTTGAGCAGCAAGTGCTTGCAGAAGATCAACAGGCTGTGGTGGTTGGTTATTATCATCCTGAGAATCAGTATAGCCTGAAAGTTCTGGGCGAAGTTGATCGTTTTGTGGAAGAACATAGAAATATGGTCAAGCTAGTTAGGATTGATGCCTCTAGAAATAATTTACTTACCCAGCGATACAATATTAACTTTCTGCCGACAATCCAGGTTTTTCGTAAAGGACATCTTGAGAATATCTATTCCGAAACAATAAATTATGAAGAACTAGAAAAAACGATAACTGCACCAGTTGCGGATACCTTAGCGGCTAAATAATTTGATTGAAGTGGAGTTACATTTAAAGATAAATTTAAAGCCGAATTTCGGCTTTTTTTGTTGGGGTAGCAGGTTAAAGTAAAATTCTGTCCAATAATGCTAAATAGTGATATAAAGGAGGTAGGGAATGGGTGCTTATTTTTTCTTAATCCTGGTGGGGATTTTGTCAGGTAGTGTGGGTGCTCTTATTGGAGTTGGTGGCGGATTTATTGCGGTACCGATCATGTTTATGGTTTTGGGTTTATCTCCACAAGTTGTAGTCGGTATCTCTTTGGCTATGTCCTTTTGCAATGCGTTATCGGGTTCAGTGACATTCTGGCGTCAGAGAAGAATTGACCTATCTGCCGGTTGGAAGTTTGCGTTGGCAACCATCCCTGGGGCCGTTTTTGGTTCACATCTAGCTGGGTATTTTACAGATCGTTCATTTAGTATTGTTTTTGGAACCCTGCTGGTATTATTGGCAGTGCTTATGTATTATAACAGCCGATCTCAAAAGAGTATTGAAAAAAACCCCAACCAAAACCCAAACCCTCATAATAATAATAGTAATCTAGATAGATTATCTAACAATAATATAAAAAAAATAAATTCTATTGGTTGGGTTGAGAGAAAATTTCAGGATGCAGAAGGCAAAGAGTATTGTTATGCTTTTAATGAATATTTGGGAATAGGAGTTAGCTCAGGGGTGGGGTTTATTTCTAGTATATTAGGAATTGGCGGGGGGATAATTCATATGCCATTTATGGTAATGATCTTGAAATTTCCCCCCCACGTTGCTGCGGCTACCTCACTCTTTATACTTTCCTGGTCAGCTCTAGTGGGATCAATTACTCATTTTATTTTAGGGCATTTCCAATGGCCAATGGCTGTTGCTCTTTCTGCAGGAGGTGTACTGGGTGCTCAAATTGGGGCTAGAGTCTCCGGCAAAATAAATCCTCGTAATTTAATTAGGATTTTTGCCGTGGCCCTGGTCGTCGTCGGACTTCGTCTAGTTGTTGGATAAGCTTAAATTATAAGTGAGGAGGACCCCTTATTGATTAGTAAGCATAAGCTTAAGCGGTCATGGAGAGGCCGGGTCATACTAAAGGTTTTAATAAGATTCATTTGGGATTTTTTTTGGTTGAAGTTTCAACGGGTATTTCGGGGAATCGGAGTTGTAGATAGTTTGCGGCCAGAGCTTTATCGACGTCAAGCGATTCGTCTTAGAGAAACCGCCATCCTCCTAGGTGGGTTATGGGTTAAGTTGGGTCAGTTTTTTAGTACTCGGGTGGATCTGCTGCCCAGAGAGTACACGGAAGAACTATCTAAATTACAAAACGAAGTGCCTTCTGAAGAGGTAGCTGGGATAGTGCAAGAGATAGAGTCGGAGTTTGGTAAGCCTATAGCAGAGATTTTTAGTAGTTTCGAGGAAAAAGTTCTAGCAGCGGCTTCGTTAGGACAGGTACATAAGGCATTTTTACCTACCGGCGAGCTGGTAGCCGTAAAGGTATTGCGTCCAGGAATTGAGGAAGTTATTAAAAGTGATCTTAAGACTTTGCAAAATATACTGCTGTTGGTGGAAATGGTAACTAATTGGGGTCGGCGTTATGATCTGCCGGCACTGTACCGTGAGTTTTCGGTTACTTTATTATCTGAATTAGATTATATTCAGGAAGGAAATAATTGTGAAAGATTTTTAGCTAATTTAACAGCTGAATCACGAGTTAAAATTCCGCGGGTTTATTGGAGTCACACTACTCAACGGGTTTTGACCATCGAATATATTGAAGGTTTTAAGATTACGAATGTTGAGCAATGGAAGAATGTCGTTACTACTAAACAGGTGGTTTCCCAACTGGTGGAAATCTATATTACGCAAATTTTAGAACAAGGCTTTTTTCATGCGGATCCACATCCAGGTAATATTTTAATTTTACCGGACGGTAGTATAGGGCTAGTTGACTTTGGAATGGTTGGGCAGGTAACTGCAACCGATAAGCAAAACTTAAAAAGCTTAGTGGTGGCATTGGTAACTAAAAATTCACCAGGAATGGTTAAGGCCTTTTTAGAACTGGGATTTCTGCGGCCTGAAACGGATGCAGTGGTGGTCAGACGGGCTCTTGATCATATTCTGGAACGGGTTCACGATATGCCTTTGGGGAAGTTTACCAATGAACAGTGGGTTGAGATAATGCATCAATTTGAGGAAGTGGTCCGGGCTGAACCTTTCCAGATTCCTTCTGCCTTTATTTTTTTAGGCAGAACAGTGGGAACCCTATTTGGTCTGTGTGTTTATCTACAGCCGGAGACCCAGTTTTTTAGTCTGTTGGAACCACATATGAAACGTTTGACGCAAACGGATGATTCCGGAGACGCCTGGGAACAGTATCAGAAAAAGACCGCAGCATTCATAGGTACCCTACTAGATATACCCGGTCTCCTCCAACGGACTCTAAGTTTGGCGGAACAGGGAAATTTGCACTTGAAGATAGACAGTATTATGATTACTCAGATTATGCGCAGTCAGGAAAGGGCTATTCGTTTTCTGGGCCGGGCGATTATTTTCGCTACGTTTTTGATAACTGCACTTATTATGTATTTAAATGGAATGATTTTTGAATCTAATATTTATTTATTTTTAACCGTTATAGTAGGACTTTTTCTGCTTCTAGGCTGGAAAGGCGGTGATCGCTTTTCAGGTCCTAAACATTAATCGAATTATATAATAATTACAAATAAAAGAAGATAAGTGGAGCCGGAAGCAATAATCTGGTTTGACTTATCTTCTTTTATTTAAGTTAGGATCCGATTCCAGTTGCTTTAATTTGATCAGCCAATTGTTGAAAGTGAGGGGATTTAATTATTTCCATGAGTGCTTCAATAGGAAGACCCCCATTGCTCTCGGTTTGGTCCGAATAACCTGGTGACGGTCTTGGTGCTGAAGCATTCCTGATCGACGGATTTTTTACCTGCTGCTGAATTGAACTGGCGGTTGACATTAGCTGTTGATGAAGTTCTCCGCCACCTTGCTCCATTAAGTTAAGAACTAAGAGCATGGTATCCATGTAAGTTACCGCCTGGGACATACCTTCGCTAAGCAAGTGAAATTTTCCCCGAGCATCCCCTAGTAGCCTGATGACATTGGTCTTAGCTATTGCACCTAGTGTTTTGATCTTAGGGGGTAATTCGAAATTGGCTAGAGTCTCATTGTATTCCTCACCTTGTTTAGCGAACGATTTTTCTCTTGTATAATTAGTCATAGTATTTCTATTTAATCTACTAGCGCCTATTGATGCATCCTGTTCTTCAAGAACTGTTTGCAGTTCTTGCTGACGCCGTTCTAATTCATTTACTTTTTGATAATAGAGAGGCAATTGCCTTTCAACCATCCGTAGTTCTTCTTGAATACGCCTTTGCGAAGGATTCATATAAAATCACCTCCCTCAAGAACACTTGGAAAGTATGGTTACAAATTCTCGCTGTATTATATGAGTAAGTAGATGTAAACGTTACCCCTTATATTTATTAAATTCCTAATAGTTTTTGAAGAGTTTTTAAATTTTCGGGAGACATTTTAGAAATTTGCTCTAAGAGGGGTGCTAAACTGTTTAATTGCTCCGGGTTAGATCTGGACATTAAACTCTGAATGACCTTATTAATAGCTTGAATAGAGTTGCCGGCAGCTTGAGGATTATTAAACTGTTTGAAAATTTGACTTAGAGTAGTTTTCTCCTCTTTAGTTAAAGGAGCCTGATCTATAAAGGATTGAAAAGCTTTGGGATTTGTTAATATCGGTAATATTTGAGCCAGCAAGGCGTCGTGATTGGATCGGTTCACTCATATCACCTCATATTCATTGTTTATCATACCTCATCATATTCTCAAAATCGAAAATTGCTCCGGAATAGTTTCTGGGAAGGTTTGTAAAGTATGCCGCTAATTAGGCTCGTTATATTTCTCGATTTAATTAGTAGCTAGAATCGAGCCGTTTCCAAAGTTTGAGTGGTTGCATAAAATAGGTTAGCAGCCAAATGTTACCTTGAGAGGGGGGTCAATTAATGAGGAGATCACCAAGAGATCGGGTTGAAAAAATGGTCAAGAAGATTGTCAGTCTAAAATCCGGTATTGACATTTCTAAATATGAAGAGGAAATTATTTCCCAGGGTGGAAAAGTAATTGAACGATTACCATTAATTAATGCCTTGCTTTGCGAGTTTCCCGCACATCGGGATGTAGAAGTAGCCGGTGTGTTGGAAAGTCATCCTCACGTTAATCGGGTAGAAAGTGATCTGCCGATTAAAATTATTCGTTTTGAACCTAGTTTCTTTTTTGGCAGAAAAGCAGTAACTCCAAAACAAATTAAACAAGAGATTGGATGGGGAGTTAAACGGATTAGTGCAGATGCTTATTTGGATGTTGAACCAAAGAGCCGTATTCGGGTAGGCATAATGGATACGGGGGTGCATGTGCAACATATTGATTTGAAGCAAAATATCAAAGGCGGCATTAATGTGACCGGCAATCCTAATGACCTTTCAGATGCAAATGGACACGGGACTCATGTAGCCGGAATTATTGGCGCACTCAATAATGAAATCGGAATTGTCGGCGTAATGCCTAAGACCGACCTTTATGCGGTGAAGGTATTTAATTCTAGTGGGGAGGGTTCTTTATCAGATATCATTAAAGGATTACAGTGGTGCATTAATAACAAAATAAAATTAGTAAATATGAGCTTTGGATCATCGACAGATAATGCAACCTTCCGAGAAGTCTTTAAAAACGCTGAAAAAGCAGGAGTAATTATGGTAGTGGCTGCCGGTAATGATAGTAGTGAACATCTGATTCAATACCCGGCTAAGTATCCAGAAACTATTGCAGTATCTTCCTTAAACCAATCGAACAATATTAGTAGTTTTAGTAGTTATGGCCCAGAGGTTAATTTTATTGCTCCCGGTGAGGATATTCTTTCAACTTGGAACGACGGTGGCTATAAAACCCTTAGCGGTACTTCAATGGCTGCACCGCATGTAACCGGGGCAATTGCACAAATGTTAAATCAATGGGGCGATTTATCCCCGGCCCAAGTTAGACAGTTGCTTAAAACAGCTACGCATCGTCTTCCATTGAGGAGTGAACAGCAAGGGGCTGGTCTAGTCGATGTTTCATTAGCCCTAAAAAAAGATATAAGATCGGTTCAGTATCAAAGGATGGTTGCCTCCTATTATGGTTTTAGATAAGCTGAAGATGAAAAACGAAGGGAACATTTCACTTTGTTTCTATATATCAAGGGTTACGGAGTCCGGGTCATCCCGGTCTTCTTTTTATTTATTTTTAAGCAGGGTCAACCGACTTTTCTGGGTGGTACTAGTTAATATATAGAACACATAGATTAAAAGTGTTATAATAAAAAAAATAACATTAGTTGTGTCAAACCTTGCAATTTTTATCGCAAAAAGAAGGGATTTTGAAAATACTGTCGAAATCTAAACGGGAGGAGGAAGACCTTTGTTAAAAGAGAGTTTAGAAAAAAAGGTTAAGCCCGAAGGTCTCTCTCGGGAGCTTTTATTTGTTACCGGATACGGTAAGCTTCCGCTTACTTCAGCTGCGGCTAAAGTCTATGAGGCAATAGTTGTAGCAGTTACTATTGACCCAACAAACTCGGTAATTGTTGAAGCAGATTCTAATTTAGTTACAACCTTAGGTCGGGACTTTCTTAGGAATTTGGTAGAGGGATATTGCCTTGAAGACGGGGTTGAGGGTTTAGAGGAACGATTTGAGAAATATTACCACGGGAGTGCTCGACGAGCCCTAGTTACTGCTTTATACAATATTTATAATCGCTATGTTGCATATCAAAAAAGAGCTTCAGTTGAGGATTTAGATTAATTGGCTTTTTAAATAACTTCATACCTCTACCTAAATGTAGGACAAAGCATAAGATACATAAAGATATGGAAGGGGGCATTTTGCAACCTTTTAACCGGGGGGTTAGCTTTGCCGGTAGAAGGTTCAATAAATACAGGATCTGTTTTTATCCAGATTCTAATAGAGGTTTTAGCTAGTTGTTGCATTTTCAGGGTGGGATGTAAAGTGGTTAATTTGGACAAACCCGGGTAAAAAAGGCTAAAAAAGCCAAAGAGAACTACCCGGGCGCATTGCGACGTGACTGGAGGGTTACTGGTTTATTATTTTTGCTGAAATAAGTGACAGGTAGTTTAGAATTACTTAGTCAATTATTAACAGCGAAACATAAGAGGGTATAACGAAAGGAGTATTTTTTCGAATGGCTGATTTTTTGACTACTGCTGATAAGTTAGAGCTATTTAGACAGAAAGACGCTAAGATTAATGCCATGGGCGGGGCTAAGATGGTTGAAAAACAAAAGGCCCAAAACAAATTAACTGCTCGTGAGCGTATTGATCTATTTTTTGATGCAGGCACCTTTGTTGAAATCGATAAGTATGTTACTCATCACAGTACCTTTTTCGGAATGGAAAAGAAAGAAGTACCGGCGGATGCGGTAGTTTGCGGTTATGGTAAAGTTAACGGCCGTACCGTTTTCATTTTCTCGCAGGACTTTACCTCGGTAGGGGGTTCTATGGGAGAATGGCAAGCCAATAAGATCTGTAAAGTGCAAGATATGGCTGTATCTATGGGGGCACCAATCGTAGGATTTAATGATTCCGGCGGAGCTAGGATTCAAGAAGGTATGTACTCCCTCAGTGGATACGGCAAGATCTTCTTCCGTAACACCCGGGCTTCCGGGGTTGTCCCACAAATCACCTGTATCATGGGGCCCACTGCGGGTGGTGCGGTTTATTCTCCGGCGATCATGGACTATATTTTAATGGTTAAGGGCAACGGCCAGATGTACATCACTGGTCCCGATGTTATTAAAGCAGCAACTGGAGAAATTATTACCCATGAGGAACTAGGTGGAGCAGTAACCCATACTAAGATTTCAGGTAATGCGCATTGGGCTTGCGAAAACGATACAGAATGTATCAATAAGGTTAAAGAACTTTTATCCTATCTGCCGGGAAGCTGCCGTGAAAAAGCACCAGTTATAGAATGTAACGACCCGATTGATAGAATGGAAGAAAAATTAAACACCTTTATTCCAGATTCTTCGAATCGTGTATTTAATATGCGTAATCTAATTAAGATGGTTGTAGACAATGGGGAACTTCTGGAAGTTATGAAGGACTATGCTGGGAACATGTTAACCTTGTTCGCACGGTTAAATGGTCAGACCATAGGAATCATTGCTAACCAACCCCAAATGATGTCTGGATGCTTGGACTTTAACTGTTCCGATAAAGCGGCCCGACATATCCGTTTCTGTGATGCCTTCAACATTCCCATCGTCACTTTTGTGGATGTACCGGGCTTCCTACCTGGCAAAAATCAGGAGTGGAATGGAATTATCCGGCACGGTGCAAAAATGTTGTATGCCTACGCTGAAGCTAGTGTACCGAAGATTACCGTTATTACTCGTAAAGCATACGGCGGTTCCTACATGGCTATGTGTAGTAAGGACATGGGCCCAGACATGGTTATTGCCTGGCCGACTGCACAGATCGCGGTTCTGGGAGCTGACGCTGCCTGCAATATTATCTTCCGCAAAGAAATTGGCGGTGCTGAAAATCCAGATGCCAAACGGGCAGAGCTTATTCAAGAATATGATACCCTGTTTAACAACCCGTACGTCGCAGCGGCTAAAGGCCATATCGACTGCGTTCTCGAACCTAAGCAAACCCGGCCGACCCTTATTAGTGCTCTGGATGCCTTTAAAGATAAGGTTGACAAGCTTCCTTGGAAAAAACACGGTAATATTCCTCTATAGTCCAGAGTATAGGATTCCCACCAGTTATGTAACAACTGAGCAAGGCTCGAAACAACACGTCGCTTTTTTTATAAAAATCGCCCTTCCGTATATCGGAAGGGCTTTCTTATAATATAATAGGTTAGAGGTTTATTAGGATGGAGTGAGAGGCTTGGAAGGGATAAGATCTAAAGGAATGGTTCAAGTATATACTGGAAATGGTAAAGGGAAAACTACAGCTGCTCTAGGTTTAGGATTGCGGGCCACCGGTCGTGGATTGCGAGTCAAGATGGTACAATTCTTAAAGGGTACGGATACTGGAGAACTGCACTCCGTTAGATATCTGGGAAAAAACTTTGAGATTTTACGGTACCAAAAGACGGATAAATTTATTTGGTCTTTATCTAAAGCGGAAAAGAAACAGCTGGAGATAGACATTCAGGAAGCCTGGCAGTGGGTACAACAAATAGTTGAAGGAAATGAATGTCAGGTATTAATTCTAGATGAAATATTGGCAGTAGTTGAAAATAATCTGCTGGATATCGAGCAGATTTTGACCTTGATTGCATCTCGGCCATTTAATATGGAGATAGTACTTACTGGTCGAAGTCTGCCCGTACAAATATTGGAGGCAGCTGATTTGGTAACCGAAATGAATGAAGTTAAGCACTATTTTCATGAAGGCGTCCCAGCGCGTTGTGGAATCGAGTATTAGGAGAGATAAATGTTAAAATTATATTTAGTAAGACATGGAGAAACGGTTTGGAATCAATACTATAAGTATCAAGGACATACAGATGTTCCTCTGAGTGAAAACGGATTGATGCAGGCGAAACTGGTTGCCCAACGTTTAAAAAGTGAGGAATTAGTTGCTGTTTATGCAAGCGATTTATCAAGGGCTATGAAAACTGCGGAAATAATTGCCGAAGAACATGGGTTGTCTGTTACTACATACCCGGCTTTGCGCGAAGTGAACTATGGGCTTTGGGAAGGATTAAACCTGGCTGAGATTGAGGCTGCATTTCCAGGAGTGCGGGAAAAATGGCTATCTGATCCGGAAATTTTTGCAGTTCCCGGGGGCGAGAGCCTGGGCGCGGTAAGGGATAGAGCAGTGGCCTGTATAGATGAAATAAAACTCCAGCACCCCAGCGGTACCGTGGTTGTAGTTACCCATGGGGGTTTAATTGCAATGCTTTTATTAACCTTCCTAAATGAGGATGCTAGTTTTTTAAGAAGATTTTTTGCTCGTAACACCAATGTTAGTCGGATTGAGTTTGATGGATTAGAGACCAGGGTGGTATTTTGGGGAGATGCCAGCCATTTGGATAATTTAACGTAAAACTGGTCTTAATAATTAATGGATCATATCGATAATTTAATTTCCTCCATTTTTAGGTTTCGGTAAAATGTGGTCTAATCCAGCATAATTTATTTATTTTATGCACAATTTGGGATTAATGTGAAAGTGATTAACTTTAGATAAAATATAGTTGGGTATACTTATCATGTATACTTGCTAAGACCGGGATTAATGGTAGGAACCGGCGGGTTCCTGTCGAATAAAATAGATTAAATAGATTTACCTTATTAGATTCAGGAGGAATGGAGATTATGAGGGCTTTACCCATACGATTAGCAGACCGGGCATATAGTATCAGTGCTTCCCCAACCATGGCCATAGATGCTCAGGCTAAGAAAATGACCAAAGAAGGAATCCAAATCATCAGCTTTGGAGTGGGAGAACCGGATTTTGATACTCCAGATAGTATTAAGGCCGCAGCGATAACAGCACTGAATAAAGGTTTTACTAAATATACTCCAGTTGCAGGTATTGACAGTCTGAAAGAGGCTATTGTTGATAAGTTGAGAAACGACAACGGGTTGGAGTATCAATCAAGTCAGATTGTTATTTCAAATGGAGCCAAGCATTCTCTGTACAATGCCATACAGGTTTTGGTGAATCCGGGTGATGAGGTTATCCTGCCTGCCCCTTACTGGGTTAGCTACGAAGAAATGATAAAATTAGCGGGAGGTCATACTCGAGTAGTTATGACTCAGGAAAAGAATGATTTTAAGCTAACTCCTAAAGAATTAGAAGAGGCTATAAACTCTAAGACTAGTTTACTAATCTTGAATAGTCCCAGTAACCCTACCGGTTCAGTGTATAGTCGCGGAGAACTAGAGACACTGGGTGATATTTTGGTTAAACATAATCTGCCAGTGATTTCAGATGAAATTTACGAAAAGTTGTTATACGATGATCTTGAACATGTGAGTTTAGCCGCTTTGCGACCCGAACTCAAAGAATTGACGGTGGTTATTAATGGCGTCTCCAAGTCCTATTCAATGACCGGCTGGCGGATTGGGTATGCGGCTGCTCCTTTGCCAGTTGCTAAAGCAATGTCTGATTTACAGAGCCATGCCACTTCTAATCCAAATTCATTTGCTCAATGGGGGGCACTTGAAGCATTGACGGGTTCTCAGGCTCCAGTAGGAGAAATGGTAATGGAATTTAACCGTAGAAGGAATTATATTTTGGATCGGCTACAGGCTGTTTCCAGGGTTACTTGTCGAAGACCCGGCGGAGCGTTTTATGTTTTTCCCAATATCTCAGCGTCTTTTGGTAAACGTTATCAGGGAAAACTCATTGAGAATTCTGCGGATCTAGCGCAGGTCTTGTTGCTCTCCGGTCGGATTGCAGTGGTACCAGGGAGTGCTTTTGGAGCGGAGAATTATTTACGAATTAGTTATGCCAATAGCTGGGAAAATATTAAAGAGGGTTTAAACCGTTTTGAACGAGTTTGGAATGAGCTTGAATAGTGAATAATTGCCGGTTTCCTAAGTATTTAAGAACTGAATTGTTAAACAGAATTGTTAATTAACGTGGGAGATCCCGCGTTTTCTTTTGCAAAAAATTATATTAGTAGGAAGAACATATTTACAATGTACTTTTTGGAAGGAATTCGACATTAAATAGCGAATTATAACGCAAGACATACAATAAAGACGGATTAGGAACTGAAGAAGATAATTAAGCATATTAATGACGAAATAACGATAAGCAAACCAATCGGAGGTGATGGGGGATACTAGGGGGGATTTCTATTTTGATAGCGGAAATAAAAAGGGTAATTTAAATTACAATATCTAGAACAACTTTTCATAAAAAGAAGGAGGCTAGGATATGATTTTCGAATTTACCCCTGAACAAGAACTACTGAAAAAGGCAGCACGTGAATTTGCCGAGGAAGTAGTTTACCCTAAGGTTGAAGAAATGGAGACCACGCGTGAACTCCCGGAGGAGTTATACCAGGTAATGGGTGAAGCTGGTTTTCTAGGCATTCTGGTACCCCAAGAATATGGTGGAAGTGAACTTGGTACATTAGCTGCGGTACTGGTGGTGGAAGAAATATCTCGTATTTCTGCCGCCCTGGGAACTTCCTTTCAGGTTCACTGCCTGGGATATTTACCAGTCGTGCGTTTGGGTTCCCCACAGTTGAAGCAAAAGTATCTTCCCGGGATTGCAACTGGAAAGTATATCGCAACTGGGGCTATCACTGAAGCTAGTGGGGGTTCTGAGCCAGCTAATATGAGTACCATTGCTACCCGGGATGGGGACTCGTGGGTAATAAATGGGCGTAAGTGTTTTATCAGTAATAATAAGACCGCCAATTGCACTTGGGTGACGGCCCGGACCAAGGATGAACCTAAAAGGGAGTTCACTTCATTCTTTGTGGATAAATCCATTGAAGGTTATAAAACTGGCAGAATGGAAAATAAAATGGGCTTTCATGGCTTGGATAATGGAGACCTCATCTTCCAAGATTGTAAAGTACCCTCGGAAAACGTCATCCTAGGAGAAGGTCGGGGTATTACGGTAGCCATGACCTCTATTGGTCGAATGGGCCGAATGGGTATGGCCGCAGTGGGATTAGGTGTTATCAAGTCTTCCCTTGACGCAGCAGTTAAGTTTGCCAATGAGCGGATACTTTATGGTAAACCGATTGCCGAGTTACAAGCTATTCAGTTCAAAGTAGCGGAGATAGCCTCGTTATTAGAAACCAGCCGACTGTTAGTCTATCGTGCCGCCTGGATGGCCGATCAGAATGGGTCCGATTCAGATTTGGCGCCAGTTGTGGCGATGGCTAAATATTATGCTACAGATTCAGCTATAAAGGCATCGGATTTGGCCTTGGAAATTCTAGGTGGTTACGGTGTGGTGGAGGATTACCATGTAGAACGCTACGTTAGAGATGCCCGAATGATTTGGGCTGCCGCTGGTACCGCGGATATTATGAAACTAAGTGTAGCCAAATCAGCATTAAGTGGTAAATAATTTATAATTATACTTTAAAACAATCTGTTTTTATTTAAAAGTTTTCACTAACATAAACAAATAGGAAGGGGGTGAATTTTTGCGTCCACTACGTATTGCTGTTTGTGTTAAACCAGTACCAGATCCTAAACAGAGCAGTAGTTTCCAGATTGATCCGGTTAGTAAAACTTTAGTCCGGAAAGGGATTCCTTTAGTCATTAATCCTCTGGATCGACATGCTTTGGAGGCTGGATTAAGGTTGAAGGAGAGCGCCGGCGGGAATGTTACGGTATTTTCCATGGCCCCGCCAGCAGCGGAGCAAACCCTTACTGAAACTTTGGCTATGGGCGCGGATGAAGCAGTTTTGCTTTCTGATTTGCATTTTGCGGGTGGTGATACCCTAGCTACGGCCCGGGTATTAGCGGCTGGACTTAAAAAGATGGGGGATTGGGACTTAATTATCTGTGGAGCAGAGAGCTTTGATGGCGGAACAGCTCAGGTGGGATCCCAATTGGCGGTTTTACAAGGCCTACCTTGGATAACTAGGGTACGCCATCTAGAAAGGGAGGACGACGCTCATCTTTTAGTAACCTTAGAGGATGAAGTGGAACAAAGGGACCTTTTAGTACAGATGCCCTTACTTTTAACTGTAGATTCTGCGGTTAACCAGCCCAGAAGACTGTCCTTACTGGGTATTCTTGCGGCTCGAAAAAGAAAAGTTACTACCTATAATTTTAATGATTTGGGGCTCGATAAAAATACGATTGGATTAGACGGTTCTCCCACTCAGACCCGTGAGCTATTTACCCTTGAATCAAGTAAAAAGGTGGAAATGCTAACCGGCAATCCACAACAAATAGTAGCCGAATTATTTACTAAATTGGGTCTGTGATGAAAGGGGGCGCTGATTTGAAACAGGTATGGGTTTTTGCTGAACATCAAGCTGGTCAGTGGGCTAGCGTTACCCGGGAGTTGCTGACTGCTGGCAGAAACCTAGCGGATAGACTGGCGGGAGAATTAGGAGTAATAGTTGTTGGAGATGAGTTAGAGGATTTAATCCCTACTTTAAGTAACTGGAGAGCCAATCGGGTATTCCTGGTTCAACCAAAGGGTTTAAGTTTTTATCATCCGCTAGTTTATACGGAAACTATTACCGAAATGGTTAAGGATTTAGGCTGTCCGGAAATGATCTTATTTGGAGCCACTTACTTGGGTCGAGATTTGGCACCAGCGGTAGCAGCTAGGCTTGGTACCGGGTGTGCTGCAGATTGTTGTGAACTTAAATTAGATGAACAGGGAAACCTTTTGCAGATAGTCCCCGGTTTGGGGGGAACCATATTTGCTACAATTGTAACACCCAATCATCGACCTCAGGTTGCTACCGTGAAACCGGGCATGCTTGAGGGAGAAATCTCCTCGTTGGAAGAGAAAGCCGGAATTGAAATGCCCTTGGAGATTATAAGGGTTGAGGCCCGGATTCCTAAAAACAGTCATGCGGTTCAACTGCGTGAAGTACGACGGAAGCCGGCCGTTGAGGCCAAGCTAGAAGTTGCTCAGCGGGTTGTCGCCGGTGGAGCCGGTATTGGTAATAAAGAAGGGTGGACCGTAATCGAAGACTTGGCTAAAACACTAGGAGCGGTCGTAGGAGCAACCCGTCCGGCAGTGGATGAAGGCTGGGCTGAGCACGATCAAATGATTGGTCAAAGCGGCAAGACGGTCCGACCGGAATTATATATTGGGATCGGCATTTCCGGGGATATGATGCATACAGTGGGGATCAAGGGCAAAGGGATATTGGTAGCCATTAATCAGGACCCCAAGGCTGCTATATTTAAACAAGTTGACTATGGGATTGTAGCAGATTATCGGGTAATTGTACCGTTACTGATGCAAGAAATAAAGAATAACGCCTAGTGGCTTAGTTGTTTTTTGTTTTAGAGAAAGCCCTTACCCTTAAAATTGGGTAAGGGCATAATTTTTTGTTACAAAGAAATATTCTTTAGACTGGCATGTTGGAGTGTTTTTTCCAGGGCAGAGATTCTTTTTTCTTAATCAGACTTTCCAAGGCTTTTATCAGTACTGGGCGTGTTTTTCTGGGTTCGCAGATTATATCTACCAGTCCCCGGCTGGCAGCAACATATGGGTTGTTAAATAAAGTTTCATACTCATCAATTTTCTGTTGGCGCAATTCTTCCGGTGCTGTCGATGCAGTAATAGCTTTTCTATGGATAATATTAGTAGCTCCTTCGGCTCCCATTACCGCAATCTGGGCAGTAGGCCAAGCAATAGACTGATCTGCAGCCAGGTCTTTACCACACATAGCCATGTAAGCACCACCATAAGCCTTACGGATGATAATGGTAATTTTAGGCACTGTTGCTTCTGCGTAAGCATAGAGCATTTTTGCTCCATGACGAATAATGCCGCTAAATTCTTGTCCTTTTCCGGGAAGGAATCCAGGGGTGTCGGTGAAAGTCACGAGAGGGATGTTGAAAGCGTCACAGAAACGGATAAAGCGGCTAGATTTATCTGAGGCATTGACGTCTAGACAACCGGACATGAAGGTGGGCTGATTGGCGATAATGCCAACGGACCGTCCATTAATCCGAGCAAAAAGGGTTAAAATGTTGGGGGAGTAGAGTGCCTGAACCTCCAACATCTCTCCATTATCCACGATCAATTTAATTAATTGCTTCATATTGTAGACCTTGCTTGGGGAATCCGGGACCAGACTGTTTAACTTTTCTTCTACACGGTCCAGAGGGTCCTGACATTCTTTAACCGGAGGAGTATCTTGATTACTTGAAGGTAGGTAAGAAAGTAGGTCTCTAATTCGGTTAAGGCATTCTGCATCGTTTTCACAAATAAAATGGGCATTACCGGAGATTTTATTATGGGTTATGGCCCCACCTAATTCTTCGGGACTGATAATTTCACCCGTAGCGGCTTTAATTACTTCGGGGCCAGTAATAAACATTTGTCCTATTCCTTTTACCATAAAGGTAAAGTCCATTATAGCTGGCGAATAGACTGCTCCCCCGGCAGTGGGCCCCATAATTGCCGTAATTTGCGGTATTACGCCTGAATATCGGGTGTTACGCAGAAACATTTTACCGTATCCGCTTAAAGAGTTGATGCCTTCTTGAATCCGAGCCCCGCCGGAATCATTAAGACCGATGACTGGGGCACCAACCATTGCCGCTATGTCCATTACCTTACAAATTTTTTCCGCCTGCGCTAATCCCATGGCCCCACCTACGGAGGTGAAATCTTGGGCAAATACATACACTTGTCGACCATTAACCTCACCGTAACCGGTAATTACCCCATCCGCGGGAATTTGTATTTTTTCCATACCAAAATAGGTACAGGAGTGGGTAACAAATTTGTCAGTTTCTTGAAAGGTTCCGGGATCAAACAGAAGATTAATCCTTTCTCGGGCAGTAAGTTTACCCAGGTTATGCTGTTTGTCTATCTGTTTGGGTCCGCCCATTATTTCAACCTGGGAATCTTTCTGGATAAAAAGTTCAATCTTTTCCTTAGTAGTAGCCATTTTTACCTAGCCCCTTTCTTGATGCCAAATTTAATCAACTACTAATTAGCTTAATTAGAGGTATTCCTTTAACCTTTATATAAAAACTTATAATTCTACGCTATTCGACGTTAGGACTTAACTATCCTTCTTGGGTGAACTTTAGATATAAAAATTGCAATATTGCTTTTTTACATATTTCAGCTTAAGAAGAGACAAAATGAAGATAGAATTTTACTGAGGAGGTGAAAAAGTTGTCGGAAATTAAGTGTGGAGTTGAGGAGTGTAGTTACTGGAAAAACATGGCCTGTCATGCTAAAGCCATCGAAGTAGCTTCAAGTGGGGATGATCCTAAAGTTAATACATCTGAAGGCACTATGTGTCAAACTTTTCAGCATAAAGGCTATGGAAAAATGTAAACATGGCAACCATAAACACCCAGAACTTCTTATATAAGAAGTTCTGGGTGTTTATGGGAAATAAAATTTATACAAACTTTTAATAGAAACATAGTTTTTGAGAATGAAAAATTTAAATTAAACAGCAACGCTGCCAAAATAGGTCTGTTTTTCGATATCATCGGAAAAACAATCAAGACGCTGTTCTACGTGTTGCCAGTATTTCTGTTTGCGAAGTATTTCCTCTTCGGAAAGCTGTTTAACTACCCGGGCGGGTAAACCTTCTACTAGAGACCTAGGCGGTACCTGCATATTTTTATGGATAATCGTACCGGGTTTAATAACGCAATCCTCGCCAATATCTGCGCCTTCCAGAACTACTGACCCGTCGCCTATTATAACACCATCTTTAATCGTACAACCGGTTAGAGTCACATTATAACCAACACTTACCCGGCTTCCAATCGTAACTCCTAACGATGGTCTCGTTTCAATAAAACAGTCCTCTTGTACATTTGAAAGAGTACCGATAGTAATTTGATCCGGGTCTCCACGTAAAACTGAATTATATCCGATACTAGAATGAGCATTGATTCTAACCTTACCGACAATAATGGCGGTGGGAGCAATCCAGGCCTCTCCGTCAATCGTAAGTCGGTGCATTCGATTGGGTAGTCTGGTAATCATTTAAGGATAGCTCCTTTCAATATTTTAGTAAAAATATTGTTGTTTTATTCAACAAAGGATGGCGAAATCCTTCTTATTTTCATAGAAACCGACATTTTTTAAAATATATTTTCATTTTAGGCAGAACGAAAAACCACTGGCTTTGTACCAGTGGTTTTGTTAAAGCTACTTGGTTTGAAGTTAGTCAAGCACGGCAATCCCGGGTAGTATTCGGCCTTCCAAAAATTCTAAAGAGGCCCCGCCTCCAGTAGAAACATGAGTAAAGCTATCCAGGCAGTCTTGGACCGCACTAGCAGTATCCCCCCCACCAATAACAGTGGTCCCAGGGTTAAGAGCTATCGCTTTCCTAATAGCAAAGGTCCCTTCCGAAAAATCCGGAGTTTCAAAAGCCCCAACTGGTCCGTTCCAAAAGATGGTGCTGGCACTATTAATTATTCGGGAAAAACGATCAATTGTATCAGTACCAATGTCCAAGCCCATCTGATCTGCCGGAATATTTCGGATATTTACCGTTCGCTTGGGTATCCCAGCAGTTAGATTTTCAGCAACAATTACATCTGTGGGTAATTTAATTTTTTCTCCAGCCTTTAAGAGCAGTTCACAAGCGTAGGCCAGCTTCTCTGCTTCAACTAAAGATTTGCCAATCTCTATACCTTGAGCCTTTAGGAAAGTAAAGGCCATACCACCGCCAATAAGCAGATAGTCCGCTTTATCAATTAGGTTATTGATTACGCCAATCTTATCACTAACTTTGGCTCCGCCAAGAATAACCACAAAGGGATGCTGGGGGTTGATAGCCAGCTGTCCCAGTGCTAATACTTCTTTTTCCATGAGTAATCCAGCTGCATTAGGCAGCAGGTGCGCCACGGCATGGGTAGAGGCATGAGCACGGTGAGCAGCGCTAAAAGCATCATTTACGTAACAGTCAGCTAAATTAGCCAGCTTCTGAGCGAAGGCTTGATCATTATTTTCTTCTTCGGGATAAAAACGGAGGTTTTCCAGTAACAAAATACTGCCTTCGGCAAGGTTCGCATTTGCCTCCTCAACCTGGGGACCGATACAGTCCTTTATGTAAATAACGGGCTGATTCAGTAGTTCTTCTAGTTTTTGGGCGACCGGGCCGAGTCGAAGTTTTTCTACAACTTGGCCATTTGGCCGGCCAAGGTGACTCATCAAAATAACCCGAGCTTTTTTTTCCAAGAGATAGCGGATGGTTGGTATAGCGGTTACTATACGATAGTCATCGCTAATTTTTCCATCCTCAAGTGGGATGTTAAAGTCTACACGTACCAAGACCCGTCTGCCGCTTACCTCAAGGTCTTGAAGTTTTCTCATTTACCAGAGCACTCCTTCCAGCGATCTTTTATTAAAAACATGATTAAACATGTTTTAACCTTTTCTATAGTAGCAGAAATCTCCCGGGTGGTGAAGGGTTAAAATTGATTATCATAAAAGTAACCAGTTTTAATTAATTAGCCAAGCAATAGTAGTATTAGTTCGTTTGCTGAATTGTGCATTATCAATTTGAGAATGAACAAACTAATAATATTATAAGCAATCAAATGTCGTTTGGTTTGGTTGGTTTTGGTGAAGGATTTTGATGTTCCTTTTCCCATCCCTGGTTAGAAGGATGATAGTAGCGGCGTTCCCTTAAAGAATCCGGTAGATACTGTTGTTTTACGTAGTGGTCAGGGTAGTCATGAGGATAAAGGTACCCTTTGCCGTTTCCTAGCTGATGTGCTCCCGGATAGTGAGAATCGCGGAGGTGATTGGGTACGGGACCAGTTTGTTTGTTTTCCACGTCTTGTAAAGCCTGCTCTATAGCGAAATAGGCACTGTTACTCTTAGGCGCCAAACTGAGATAGATTGTGGCCTGAGCTAGAGGGATTCGGGCTTCAGGTAAGCCAATCCATTCCAAAGCATTAGCTGCTGCATGAGCGATCAGCATCGCTTGAGGATCGGCTAGGCCGATATCTTCTGAGGCCAGGATAATCAGTCGACGGACGATGAATCGGGGATCTTCGCCACTTTGAAG
>Ga0074193_1001772_pt1 | contig 23459 bp, 20 predicted proteins | sample EPASupsiteHSE605_FD_64523 | JGI IMG/M metagenome (GOLD analysis project Ga0074193, IMG submission 64523) | Bioremediated contaminated groundwater from EPA Superfund site, New Mexico - Sample HSE6-05 | ecosystem: Environmental > Aquatic > Deep subsurface > Groundwater > Contaminated ... | reverse complement strand
ATAATTAATTTCAAGTGTCAAAAAAACAAGGTTTTCAAAAACATTGATTCCCCAATATATGAAAAAGAATTCCCCAAATAGGAAAAATCTTTCCCCAAAAAACACACCTATTCTTATTGGTGTTTTTTTTCTCGAGGATACTCCCGTTAATGTTAGCCAATGAGAGCAAAAGATAGAAGCATCTACAAGATCAATTTAAGCCAGGAAATAGGTTTGGTTCTCGAATTTGTTTAAAATAATTCACCCCAGTCCACATACATCCTCTCCCTTAACTCTTCAAGAATGGAAAAAAATTAATATTTTCAAGGCAATAAAATACATTCTATTCTTGATTTACTGACTATTGAAGATGAAAAATTGGATAAAATGGTTTTTCCAGAGATAGAAAGTGGTATTGATAAACATATAGGCTGTTTAAAGACACTAAAATCCGAAATTATGGATTATTCGTTTATAAACTCTGAATATTTAAGGGCAATTAAGTTCATTGAAGAAAAAAGAAATGAATCGACTAGGATAATAGAAAATAACCAATTACAAATCGAAAAAATCCTGCAAGAGAAGGATAATTATGCTGATTTGATTGAAAATGAGATAAAAGATATTGCTGAATTATCTAAATTTATTAATATTGATGAAGGAAAATATATTTATTCTCGGGTTGAGTCAGAATTATCATCACTTAAAAAAGATTTGGCAGATCAGATTCTTAAAGAAGAAGGAGATTTGTCTGAAAGGATTTCCAATGATGTTCTATCTGAATTTCGGCCATATTTGGAAAAAGCAAAAAGGGACCATGAAATAGAGAAGAAAAAATTGGAACATCAAACCAGTGAGACAATTAATAGGATGAACCAAGAATTCTCTAATGAATTGCATAGCTTCATATCTCAAATTAGGATTAATGCCCAGGAAGAACTTCAGATAATACTTAATAAGTATGAAAAAGGCAATATGGAAGTATTAAAAAAACTTGAGAATCGACACACAAAAGATATAGAAGAATTCGAGGCAGCAATTGCGTCATTGAATCGAAAAATCGAAAAAGATATTTCTGAAATTAAAAAACAACGAATAGAGGAATCAGAGAGCATTAAAAAGAGATTCCTAAGGCAAATTGAAGAGTATCGAAATGAGGTTGAGAAAGAAAGAAGGAGGATTCGATCGATAGACAATATTGAACCAATTAACAATGATAGGATTTCTTTTATGGATGCTGAAATATCGAATATATGCGAAAAAGAATATGAAGAAGAGATAAAAAAACATGCATCTATGTTGAATTCCGAAATTGAGGAATTTTTAAATCAACTTAATTTGTCCATGAATCAGTCTCTTGGTAGAAGAATTGAGGAATATAGATTTTCAATTGATAAATATAACCAAGAAATAGATGAATTATCTCTTTCGATATCTAATTCAGAGAAAACCTTGATGAGACTTAAAAAATATGAAGAGAGACATATTCAAAGGAATCAAAGTCTGGATGCAGACAAGAATCTAATTCAAAGCGATATCTCAAACCTTAAAAATAGACTAATGACAATCCCATCATCAATAGAATCCAAACAACACACAATTGCATTAGAAAATGCTCAAACATGTTGCCAAATAAAGGGATCCATTCAGGAGATTAAATCCACAATTGAAATCGAAGAGGAAACCCATCAAGCATTGCTCTTATCAATGGAAGACCGTCATAATGAGATTCTCAGGAAGACAAAAAAGAAAACAGAAGCAATAATCAAATCAAAGGATCTTGAAATCCTTGATTTAACCAAGAAACTAAATTCAATACAATTGATTCTAAAAAGCGCAAAGTTTTGATAAAAATTGAGTTATTTTTATGGATCATTTGAATTAGTTTTATAATGTCTCTTCCAAAGCCACTATCTCTTAACAGAATGAAACTTTCTGGAAATATTCTTCCCACAAGAAGAAACTCACTTGTTATACCTAGTGGAAAGTCGAATGGACTGTTACTAGCAAAAACTTCCAAGTCATCTTTGTCATCTCCATATGCTGCTAAGCTTCATCCTTTGGATGTTATAAAAAGGAATAATTCTAACGATGGTGAGAGTAATCAAGAAAAATGCCAGAGTATTAAGATATGTTTTTTAAAGAACTGGGGTGATCCCAAAGAAATCAGTTTATCTGAGATTTCTTTTCTTGATTCTACTCATACTAGAATTTTAAATATTGGATATTCTACTGATTCGAAAAAAACCCGGCCAGATCTGATACCTAATTTGTTTAACGGAGTAATGTGCAAAACTAAGCTTGAAGAATGCTGGGTTACTTCTTGGAACCCAGAAGAACCCTTTGAATTATCATTTTGCATAGATAATTTGACACCAGTAACCCAGATCAGATTGTTCAATTCAGAAATTCAAGGAGATACTGCAGCAAAAGAAGTTGAAATTATTATGGGACAAAAAATGATGTGGAAAGGAGATCTAAGCAGAGATTTTGGAGTTGTAGCCACCCTTGACGACACCAAATTTGAAGAGTTTAAGTGCGTTTATTTGTCCACAATTGCCAAGAATGATAATGGTTTTTGTAGAAATGATAAATTTGGAAGAATACCTGTGTTTAAAACCAAAAACATACGATTTAAGCTTTTATTATTCGAAAACAACTCAATATTTATGTTATCAAGAATAACATTCCTAGATTTTAATAATAATGCTATATCGAAATCCAAGTATGAGATTCAAATTACCCATAGTTCATATGATGGTGACAAAGAATCTATATTTGGAGATTCTGATAGTCCAGCTAAACCTGAAGGAACATATTGCATTAAAAGAAAGGATCCTGATACTCTTCCAACAATTCATTGCCATTTTGCGGATCCATGTGTGATTGGTTCTATTTTAATACAAGGAAGCCTTAATACTCCAACCAACAGTGACGAACAAAAATACCAAGGTATCGAGATTTCGAATAACAGAATGATATTCTGGGTTGGACCAATCCTACCAAAGAGTTTCACCCAAGTTCACCTGAATGAAGGATGCCAAAAGAGGCTAGATTCGGTAATTTTTCAGACACAATGATGAATATGTGTTGCTATTATTTTGTTGTGGGGTCATACACAAGTCTAATTCTGGATTCTCTTCCATTTGGCGTAAATACTTTCACAATTCCAAGGCCAATTAAAGCTTCCAGATGATAAGTTGAATAAAATATTGACTCATCAACAGTTTTTCTTTCTAAATCATCTCTTTTTGGATCAGGATTCCGCTTTAAATGATTGATCAAAGCTTTCCTCCCTTCGGTAATTGATACTCGAATTGCTCCCAGAGAAGGAATCGACAAAAAATAGCTATTTTCATCCCTAATCAAAAGTACTTTGATGGATACTAAGTCTTTAATATCGTCATTAGTAATACCAGAATTCTTCAAAAACTCCAATGAAACGTATTCAGAAATTATTTTCGGCAAAACTTGATCCACATATTTCTTTACGGATTTTGATTCAAAAGACAACAAATGTTCTAAATATGACGACTCAATCATGAAACATCTCTCACCAGTATAAGTATTCAGTCCTAGATTAAATGCTCTAATCACCCTATTTCTTATGAGATAATCAATTTCACCTCTTAATGTCATCAAATTTGAGGAAACATAAAATAAATGAGATTCGAGAATAATTGGTGGAGGTAAAGCCATCCCACCATAGTCATTCTGATTCACTCTGGGCCGAACATAACTAGAAAAAGAATTTATTAGCTCAAGAATTTTCTTATATGTGGTGTTTTGAAGAACAGACATTAAAAACAATACCAGTGATTCATTTTACTGATCATATCATAACAATTGGAATCAATTCCAGAATGGCAAATTCAAGTAAGACCTTGTGAGAATAGTGTTGATAATTCTTTGTGGATATGAAAAGATTATCATTCCAGCAATTGTAGGTATCAAGAGTTGGGAATGTGTGGTATTGAAGGTTGCTTACATTAAATATGTTGGATGGAGTTTGAATAGAAGAATATAGAGTTGAATCAAATGGGATTGAAAATGCACAACAAATAAACTGAGGATTGCCATTACAGTTTTGGTATGACACAAGACCTACTTGAGAATTAATTAGAAAAAGGCAATTGGCGAACAATGGATTTGTACTATAATGTGCAAAAAATAAAAAAGACTGGGTAGCTGTAACATTGACAAAATTGATTCTACTTAAACATGGATTAACCCCGGTTTTGGAGTTTTGAACAGAAAAGAAAAACTTTCCAATGGCATTAGCAACTTGGCAAAAATCCATTGCAGTTTGTTCAATTCCTGTTCCTATAGTAAAACCTGCAACATGAGATGAGTATTGGGACCTAGAAAAATTGTTATGGAGGACTAATGCTGATGTTGTACCAAGAATGCATGAAGAATGACTTTGGGTAATATAGTATTCATGAGAAAGATTGAACTCCACATAATTATTGCTCTGAAAGTGTCCCCATATAAGTATAGAAGCTGACAGTCCCGAGCACATATCAAAACAATTGGATCTGAATCTACTATGATTTGAATAGAAAACACAAATAGCTCCTCCATATCCATCACTTCTGCAGTTAGAAAATGCACTCATTAAACAAATGAAGATAGCTGGCAAAGAATTCACAAAAATTGCACCCCCATGGTTTGAATCATAGCAATGTGTAAATACACAATTAATCACCTGGGTTCTTGATGCAAGAACATTAATGTGTGAAGAGAACTGGGTCTTGAGATTCATAAAATGGTGTAACGATTAGTAAATTGTTACATGACGGATGTTATTGCTAAGCCTAGAGTGATTCTTTTAGGAGATGAAAACACCGGAAAATCATCTTTTATTAAAAAGCTTCAAATGAGTGATATTAAAAGGCAACACATGAAACGCCTCGGGGTTGTAAAGTATTTTGTACCAATTATCACATCTCTTGGAAAAATAGAATTTGAATTTTGGGACACAGTTGGCCAAGAAAGGTTTGGACTACTTCGGGATGCCTATTTTCTTGAAGCTGATCTTGTTTTACTCTTTTTTGATGTTACTAGAAAGGATTCTTATATTCATCTATCCAGGTGGTACAACTTTTTGATTTATCTTGCTCATGGCACACCAATCATTTTAGTTGCATCAAAAGTTGATATGCCTAACAGGATTGTTACTTATAATAAAACTCTTCTACATAGAAGAAGGGGAATGCAGTATGTTGAAATTTCAAACAAGACAAACTATGGTATTGAAAAGCTAATTAACATGTGTTCCCAAGCTATTTTGGGGCAGAACCAGATGGAAATCAATCAAGAGCTCCATATTAAGCCACCAGAAAAGGAAATTGATTCAAAGCAAATGTCGATGAATGAAGATCTCATAATTTCTGTAAATCAAAAGCCCTTGCCTCAAGCAAATCCAGGTCCTCAACAAGCATTTTTTGGAGCAAATGCTATTAATAACCAAGAAGAGATGGAAGAAGACCTAATCAATGATTTAGCCAATGAGGAATAAAAAATGATGGTGTTATTTATTAGAACTGCCTTTATGGCAAACACTGAATGCTCGAATACGAGCAATTTCAAAGAATCTCAAAGAGCATATACTTTTTTAAGCTATGGGATGAACATATCGAATTGCCAGTTCCATCGAATCACCAGTTTTAAGGGAGATGGAGGTGTTTTGTATTCAAAGATTCTAAATGGAGAGTTTATTGTCATTGAAAAATGCATATTTGATAATTGTTCTGCAGATGGCGATGGAGGGGCTTTGTTCATTGATAATAGGGATTCATGTATTGAATTGAAAAAACTATGTGCTGGAAAATGCTATACAAAAAAATATGGATCAGGGCAGTTTTGTTTTTGTTCGAACAGATACCCAAAAAAATGCGAGTTATGGGATTCATCATTTGTTATTTGTGGTGTTCCTGAAAGAGAAGTGTTTTCAACAGTCGTTTTTGAATATTGCCTTTTTTATGGGGCAAGTTTGAATATTTCAAAATCCCACTCGAGCGTTGGAAGTATTATGCATTTCTTATCGATTGTTAGAATTGTCATTGGTTTATCAACTTTTGTTAATACTGTTTCATGCGGTTCAAGTTGTTTTCAAGATTCAAGTGGCTCAGATAATCATATGATCCAAGAGTGTAATATTGTGAATAATACCTCAAATTCAAGTGTACTCTTCATTAACTCTTGTTCATGTATTCTTCTCCGATCTTGCATTTTTTCTCTAAATAATGGATGCTTATTTGGTTTGGTAAATAGTTTTGTAACAGCTAATGACACATTTGTTGATCATAAAACAAAAATTGTCTCACTTTCTCAAGATTCATCATTTAATGATGTGAATATCTCCTATAAGAGAGCGCCAACTTTAGTTTTGGATCACTTTATGACATCGTTTTGTTATTGGAAAATCGATTCTCATATGAATTCTTCAACAGAAGCAGTCAGTAGAATATCATTTTTATCTCAGGATTCATTTGCAATCTTAGCTTTCGGGATTGCAATCATTGTTTTAGTCCTTTTCATTAAGAAATCAGTGAACTATAGATCACTTGAGTTCGATTTGCAACTATCAAAGAATGTACTGGTTGAGTTTGGATAGTAAATATTGTTTTTAATTATAAACGTACACTTTTGGCGCCAACAAATTGAAGGAAACCGAAAAAGCCTTAACAAGGTAATGCTTATTCATGTATCAAGTCTTCTAGAAATCTATAATGAAATCGTAAAAAATTCTCAATACGGAACCGTGTCTGTGCTGGTATTCGTTCCATATACCGTTGACTCTCTTGCTGCGAGATCCATCTTATTTGAGCTTTTTCTTCAAGATGATGTTCTCACACATTATATATTTGTTAAAGGATATGAAGACCTCGAAAATAATATCATGAAGCGAATTGAAGAAGAAACTCTTCCTCCATCAATTATTTTTTTGAATTGTGGTGGAAGCATCAGTTTAATTCGAAAATTTCCAAGCGCATTTGAGAATTCTAAAGCATATGTTATTGATTCTCACAGACCTATTCATTTAGATAACCTTGATTCTAGAGTTAATCAAGTTCTTGTTCTGGATGATTCACAATCTATTTTCAGTTCTCTCGGAGACATCCCCAATTCTTCTAAAGACATTGATGAATGTATCATTGTTCAGGGATTCCAAAAACTAAAAGATGGGTCTCTTAAGCAAATAGAAAAAAGAATTGATCCTGAAGCTGAAGAGGCGAAGCAGTATCTCAAGAAAGCATATTTCTCAGATCCTGCTTCTATACAGGTATATTCCCTTGCCAGCATTATAAGAACCACATCCACCCAGTCATTATGGTTTTCTATTTTAGGCCTCACTGAACATTTTATTTTAGAGCATATTGATAATTATAGATATGAGTCTTTATTTGAGATTATTTCCAATGAAGCTTCAAGGCTTTCAGGTCATGAAAAAATGTTTACCACTATTATTGAAGGTGATGGAACAGAGACCATTCGACCCGAGAGTGGTATTCAAGTCAGAGTTTTCCAAGACTATTCTATTGCCCCATCCAATGAAATTAGGTGCCCAATGTTAAAACACTGGACTCTTTATGAATCAATACATTCTAGTTCTTTTGTGGCATCAAGATTGAAACTGTGGTACAAAAGGGGCTATGACAACTTGCTTACATTACTTGCCAAAATTGGAGTACCACTAAAAGATGCAAACACGGCTTACCATATTATGAACACAGAGCTACGAGATTCATTAGTCGAAAGATTTGATCAGCAATGTGATAAATTTGGATTGAAGGGAATTATATTCCCTTCATTTATACTTCGACACGGCTTTGAACCAGAACTGGGGGCAGCAGATGTTGTTTTGGCTCTTCGATCAAGGCTTAATATACGGGATTCGACAACAAATGAATCATTTTCTTCAATGCGGATCCTTGAGAATTCTCAATTGCTTTATGAAGGGATTGAATCCGCAAAGAAGAGATCAAAGATGGTTATTACATGTGGTATTGAGATAATGTCCAGGAGAGTTGCTTCTATTATTAATGCTGGATACTTTAGATTGACAACTATTCGTAATGCTCAAGAAAAGAACATTCCTATTGATACATCATTTCTCATTGACCTTGGACAGTTCTTGATTCAATCAATGAGAGAGGAACTCCAATCCAAGGAAACAGACACACTACCAATTATTGTGGCAGCATTGGACCAAAAAACAGATATATTCACCGTAGTTGCATTATCAACCGGTTTTGAATTTGGTGAAGTAGAGTCATCAAGATTTGGAGCACTGTTTTCGGTCGCGGCTAAACGAGCTGAAGTTCCTATTGTAATGGATTCATTCGATTCATTTGTTTGCCAAGTTCCTAATGACCATTTCCCGAGTTTTATAGATAATTTAACACACCTGGCCTTTGTTGAGGCTCAAGAATATGAATAGTGTCTTTTCAATAAATATTAATCGTTTGTAGACTTGTAATGCAGAGCGACACCACCAGTATCTTTTTCCAACCATTGTCAGGTGCTTTATCTAATACTCCATTTGCTTATTTATTGCATATTGATGAGTTTACAATCTTGTTAGACTGTGGGTGGAGTGAAGATTTTTGTCTTGATGATATTCAAGAGTTGATTAACCACTGTTCAAAAGTGAATGCTGTTTTGCTTTCTCATGGTATTATAGAACATATAGGCGCGCTCCCATATCTGTGTCAGTACCATGGGTTATCTGCGCCAATTTTCGCTACCCACCCTGTTGCTTCAATGGGCTCTTTATTGGTTTATGATCACTATCTGAATAAATTAGATGAAGAGGAATTCTCTCTCTTCAATGCACATGATATTGAAGTCACATTTTCCAAAATTAATACAATGACATATGAACAAGAAGAGCAGCTTGATGGTAAAAACATTACTATTATCCCATATCGCGCTGGTTATAGTTTTGGCGGAGCTGTTTGGAGGATTATTAAAGGACAGAATGAGATTATTTACTCAGTTTCTCTTGGAACAAATGGCCTGTATCTAGATGGTTTTGAACCGAAGCCAGATTGGCATCCAACTCTTTGGATTTTAGATTCAAGAGCACCAGAGGCGGATTCCAATCAAACTCAACGAAATCTTACAACATATTGGAGAGAAATCAAGATTAAATTGGATAATAATAAAGTGGTATTATATCCCATCGATGGCACATCAAGAGCACTAGAAATTCTCCTCCAACTTGAAACTAAATGGAATGAAGCAAACTGGATATATCCGATTTATTTTCTTAGTCACTCTTCGAAAGCAATTCTTGATGTTGCTCAAACAAATTCTGAGTTTCTGTCTCAAGAAAAGCGAGAAAGAGTTACAGCAGAAAACGCTTCTCCTTTTAAACTCACACACATAACTCCAATTACGACATTTGCCGAGCTTCCTATTGATACATCACTATCTTATGTAGTTGTTGCTAGTACTGATACCCTTGAGCACGGATTTTCTAGAAGGGTGTTTTATGAGGTTGCAACCCGTGAAAACCTCATTTTGATAACACAGAGAGAACCACGCAATTCCATCGCTGAATCACTTCGAACGGATAATACCCATAGATCTTTTGAGGTTCTTGTTAAAAAGAGAGAACCACTAACAGGAAAAGAAAAAGATGATTATTATCAAAATCAAGCACTTCAACAAGATGTATTAGATATTTCATCAGTTTTTGGTAACGCATCAGATAGTGAAGATGCAAGTGATACAGAGGCGCAAAAGGAAAAAATTACGCAGGTATCTCAGGTTTCTATTCAACAAGGATTTCAATTTAAATATCGACCTCCCAAGAGGGTCACCGATTTTGGAACAGATATTAATATTGAGGATTATGCAAAAGGTGTTGAATCTGCCACCATTATGAAAAATACTGCATTACTTCAATCTATTTCAACCAACCAACGTGTTCTCCAAGAACCGAAATTTGAGCCTTCAAAGTTTATAGCTGAGAAAACTTCAGTTCATTGTAAAGCGACTGCTTTATTCTTTGATTTTGAAGGCAGACAGAGGTTTTCTGCTCTTAGACACTACATACAAAAGGCAGAACCATCAAATGTTATTATCATTGGATCAGAGCAATCAACCACGGGAAAGCTCAAAGATATGATTAGAGGTTCAGTTAAATCCAGAATTTTCACACCAGCTATTAATGAAAAGATTAGCCTTCAAAGAGATCTTACTACTCGAAAAATTGCTTTGTCTCGTGCACTTCTGAGTGGAATGGATTTCAAGGATTGTGGAATTGCCGAAATAGGGTTTATCGAGGCCATTCTCAAAGATGATGAGCATCAAGGCCTTTCCCATGCCAAACCAATAGATATTGGTGATGGTCATGCGGCTACATTCGTTGGAAAGCTAGATATTTCAAAGCTTGATGAAAGGCTTAAGTCAATGGGAATGAGAACTGAACTAGTTGAAGGTAAGTTACTTTGTGGACATAGGAGAATAGAAGTGAGAATTAATGGAGATCATTCAATATCTATATCAGGAATGTCATGTCCTGATTTAATTAAGGTCCGTAGCTCAATACAAGATCTTCTAACAATGGTTTAAAGGTGATTTTTGAATTAGTTTTTATGAATGTTTTAAGGGAAGATATTTCTACTTCAATATCATGTTTGCTTTCATTTGTTAAACCTGATGAAGGAAGTAAAGTTCAAAATTATGATGATTTATACAAATTTGCAGAGGATTTTGTTGTATCAAGGATACTTGATTCTTTTTCACAGAATTCTATTATCGAGTCCTATAATAACGAGAAAATATCATTTTTTAATGATATTAATGAAAAAATTCGGGGTTATTTAAAAGATAACTCCTTTGGGAATTGGAGATTTTATATTGATGGATTTCCGAAAACAGGAAGATCCACAATACTTGGATTTTTTGCTATTAATGTTCTATTTTATCTTAAATTCTCTAATTTTTTGCCTTCCGTGTTCGTTTTTTCTGTGAATTGGGAAAAAGCAACAAAATCCATTTTCGATGTTTATTCTCTTTATAATTTTGTGGTAGGAGAGACTATAAATAGCCTGTCATATCAATTTCCTCGAATTTTACCAATTAGAAATGCATTGATAAAATGGTTTCTGTCTATTCCTCTTTCTTCATCATTATTGCCATTGCCAATATCGATCAAAAAGATGAAGCACTTTCCTTACGAGTATATTAATGACTTGGCCAATAGCCATTTCTTACTTTTTAAAGCCGAATCTGTTGAGTGTTCCAGCCTTATTTCTGAAATATTGGCGATACCTTCAAAGTTTTCGAGGATTTTTGGTTTTGAACGTTGTTTTTTTGTATATTCTCATATTGATTTCTGTGATATTGAGTTTTCAATAACACGAGGAGACCTTGAAACAAAGTGCAGTTTTTTGGATATTATCCTCCAATCTGTCTCACAAGAGCAATACGTTATTGATTCTAAATTCCTTCCAATATCAACAGAGATTCTTGATCAAAAAGGAGTGATCATTCTCAACCCAATTGGAATGATTTCAAATGATTTTATTTTGGACTCATCAAGTTTTTTCTCTCACATATTAGTAAGTAATCCACCGATTCGATTATCTCCTGAAATGTGTCGAGGATGTCCATTATTACTTCATCAATATCATCAATTAATGAAAATGGTTACCCATTACCTTGAATCAGAGGACCAAAAACTAAAGAAACTCTCATTAATGACTTGTTCAAGACAGTTTTTGTATTTAATTATTAGCAAAAACTTGGAGAAGTTAATCATATCGTTTTCTGAGGTGGGAACATTTAACAATGAGAAGGAGGTCATTAAGCGATTAAAGAGTATTAATGCTGCTGAAATAATACTGAAAAAATGATTATTTGGTTTATTAATGAATGTAATCATATGGTTTTTTCCCATAATTGTCGATTGCATCTTGATTGATTCCATTTTCTATTAGAATCTTCGAAATATCTGAAAACTTCTTATAATATGCGATATGAAGACAGTTTTGATTATAGTTATGAAAAGAATCTCAAGGTTAAGAACATTGATTGATGCATTATTTTCTAATAGAATTTGAATAATACTGTCAATTCCATTCATAGCAGCAATATGAATCGGGTAATCTCCTTGTTCACTATTATAACACCGAAATTTTTTTTTTGACCTTTGATTCAACATTGGGATTAGCACCATTAGATAATAGTATTTGAACAATACATGCATCGAGACTATGCATAGCCAGAATAATTGGAGGTTCACTGAGATTATGAAATTAAATCATTAACTTATGAATTACTTTCTGAATGATGGTTTGGATTTGCCCCATTTCTTAACAAACAATAAATCATCGAATATTTCTTATTCATAATTGCATACTGAAGCGGAGTTAATTCTTTGAATAAGGAAAAGATTCATTAAAACTCAAATTCTAACACTTTCAATGTTGACCAATGCCCCTTTATCAATAAGATATTGGTAATCGTGGTCATCATAATAAACTGCTTGGCATATCATCATGAGAGGTGTTTTTCCAAAATTTTACAAAGAGTATTAAAAACACATAACAAATTAATCCCCTAATATTTGGGTCTAATCCTTTCATTAAGAAAAGAGAAAGCAATGATACTCCCTTATTTTTAATTGCATAATGAACGGCTGTTGATCCATCTTTTGAATGGATTGAAAAATCAGCTCCATTTTTTAATAGTCGAGTTACAATCTTCCTATTACCGTTCCCAGAAGCATAATAAAGTGGAGTGCGATTATTTAAACAGGTATCAAATAAATATCAAGGGCATTAACATCAGATCCATGAAGCAATAAATACTTGACATAATAATACTCAGCAATAATACATGCGTAATGAAGAGGAGTTCTTTGAATGATATTATCAGGTTTTTAGTGGAATAAAATAAAAATTGTCTGTTGAATGTAAATCAATTCCTTTTTCAACTAAAGCATCAAAGTACTGATGATCATTTTGATTGCATGCATAGTGAAGACAAGTTTTTCCAAAAAAACATATTAAAAACTAAAAAACAATATCCAATCTTATCTATGGATCTAATATCAATACCATGCTGAATAAGTAGCATGAATACAGTGAATTTCATATTTAATAGTGCTAATTGAAGGAGGGATCTACCATGAAATATATATAAAATTGATAATTCCTCAAAAAAAACCATCTGTTATACTCAAATCAATTCCTTTTGACAAAGTATCAATAAGTATTCTATCTGATCCATATCTAATCAATAATATGACAAGGGGCTCATTCTCATTTTCACCATTTTCTTCATGAATCATTTTAAAAATATCAAGATTATTCATCTTTGTGGCAAGAAATGAGGGCGTTTCCTTCTTAATTAAATCAAAAACCTCTGAAAAAAAATTGCAAATTGTTGATTGCTTTTGTATTAGCACCATTCTGTACCAAAAAACTAACAACATTGGTATGCCCAGATTTTGTTGCTTTGTGAAGAGAAGTAGATCTTTTGATAAATAAGAATTACCATTAGCTTCTGCATTAATATCAGATCCGTATGCAACAAGAATTTTCACAATACTAATGTGACCCATATTTGAAGCATAATGAAGTGGTGTCCATAGCTACTCCGAACACAAAACTTATACTTCTAAAAATTACACCATCTCGAGCATCAATTTCGCATCCTGTTTCAATTAAATACAAAACAACTTCAATATGATTATTCATGCTTGCCAAATGTAGAGGGGCTAAACCATAAGAGACACAAAAATCGAATCATTCTTCAGATTAATATCAATTCCATTTTCAATACAAAAACAGACAATTCTCTTTATCCCGAACCGGGAAGCTGCATGAATAACATGGTCACCATAAACAAACTTGATATACTACAAAAAACCGAAAAAAACGAGTCTTGGTATTTATACAGGCACCTTTTTCAACAAGAAAACGAAAAAATGAATAACAACCATTCTGAATTGATAAAACCATGCATTGATTTAAAAATACTTGATTAAAAGAATCAAGTTTATCAATAAAATACTCAATAATAAAATATTCAGGGCAGGTATCTGCAGCAAAGTCATGATTAAGCCATTTATACAAATCATATCTGCAATACTCGAGAGGTAATACCCCAAAACTATAATACTTTGGAATGTGGGGAATACACATGTGAATGATATCATAGGAACCTGAACAAATGGCACATTGTGTAGCTAGAACATGATCATTTTTTGACTTAATAAATAAATACTTGAAACACTTAATAGATCCAAAATAGGCAGAAAATGATAGCATATCAAGATCTATTTGATGCTTCGACCATTCAAATTCATTCCATTTAAGCAAAACATCGTTAGTCGAATCATTATATGCAACTTTTGCCATAAAACCATCATAATCATCATATTTAAGACAGTATTCTATTGAATCAAACCTAAAACCATATTTAATAAACTGATAGAACACTTCTTTTGGTTCATTTCGGATCCAAAAGGATCGTTTTGCCACCAAACGATCTGGTAAAATATCATAAAATAATATTCCTGATCTATAAATATTACCCCATTTAAGAAAATAGGATATATCATCCCTGGAATAAACAGATTTATCATATAATCTCCTTGCAATCATTGGACATTCCTTTATTGAATTGATCAAAAGCTCATTTTTAAAACTATCAGAATCTATACATAAATTAACACACTTATCAACAATGATGTCAAGAGAAAATGGTCGAATTTGTGGAATCAAAATAATCTGCTTTAAAAAGAATGTCATGTCATTTACATGATAAGAATTCAGACTATTTATATCTCCAAATAAGATATTCTGTAAATCTAGATCATTTTGCACGTCTTGAGGAACAACAAAATCCATTTAATCAACTTTATTACAAAGGTATTTTCAAAGCATTTGGGTGAACAGCATTCTTGGAAATCCACTCATGAATGATTTCATGGAGAAATCCTTTAACATGAATCTGGTCAAAGAGTTTTTCTTCTCCCCCCATTGAGAGTTCTAATGAAAAGCTAAAGTCGGGATGATTCTCGAAGTATATAACCAATGAATCTCCAAGGAACTGTATAGTTGCCTCGCCATTCAACCTGATGTTGATAAGATTTGCCCGAATTGGAAATCTTATACAACCAGGAGAGATTAAATCAACTTTTAGAGTAACAGTAAACACAGATGAAAAATCACTTTGCCAGTTGACCAAAATTGAAGCTTGAAATGGTGCCTTGAACTGAATCTCTGGTAGTTCGGACAAAACAATATCATGAGTTGATAAATTCCACTGTGTTGTGATATCAACATCTTTCATTGATGTCAACTCAACTTTAGGCGGGTTGTTACCAAATTTCAGTCTCTCAATTGCAAATCCCAAGCTAAAATCGTTTGAAACATTGGAAATATTATCTACCATTTCCTTGATATATCTTATTATTCTCTCTTCGACATAATGTGACTGTAAAGATTCCCAATTAATGGTTAAACTCATGGAATAAAATACACTTTATTAATGAGAAGAAAGTATGTTTGTTACCACAACAGGGTAGCCAATAGGCTGATCACATGATTGGTTGATTATATTCCTCATAAGCATTCCATTGAATTGAATGCTGAGTCTTTCGTTTGATACATTAGCAAGATAGAGAATTGTTTGAGCTTCGTTTACCCAAAACCCTCTGATAGCTTCACTGTATAGCTTAAATACATTCCAATTCACTGCAGATTGAGCAAACCTTATTATCAAAGATGGAGTGCTTTGATCATTCATTGTATAAACAGGAGATGATCGATCTTTAAACACGTCCAATTTAGATATGTCATTAAAAGATAGTGTTCTTGACTGATAAGACTCTTCAATGAACGTGAGAAAGTCAGGATCTGATGGCTCAGCTGACATCTGGACGCTATCGAGAAGTGCCATTATAATACCATACCTTATTATGAGAGAAACAGCATTCAAAAAATCTTGGTCGATTCCATCTTCATGTTTTCGATTATATAACGCTGAGAGCCGTTCAGGATGAAATGAGTTTCCTTCCCAAATGGTTCTTTCGATAAATCTCCAAATATAGCATATTTTTGACAATGCATCTGGATCTTTTTGGGATGACATTCTCTCAGAAAGCTTTTCATAGACTGACACCCATTCATCGTCAATATCGACATCAGATACAGAAGGGATCTGAATTTGATTCGATAGACAATAATACATTGCAGAAAATGCTATCCATGATTTGAATCTATCTCCAATAACACAATAAACAGACTCATTCACATCAATTTTTGACATGCTAAGCATATCAACCGAAACACCCTTGCTAACCAAGCGATACATGAGGAAGTAGTCAGCAATGGCATGTCCATAATTACCAAATTCAGTTTCTTCAAGAGCAATTTGCGTCAAAATGGAGCTTTCACCATCGTGGCATATTGTTTGACTTACATATTCTAATCCTCTGGCTTGAAAGAAAATACACTGGGGCTCAATGGATATTATATGTACCAAACACAAGAGATCATCAGACATAAATAGGTAAAATGAGTCATAATCAACAAATCCAATTTCACCTTTAGTAACTTTGTTAAATAAACTCTCTTGTAATGATTCTGCCATAGAAACATAGCTGGGAAACTCAATCCGATGTCCAGATTCAGTATGCAAAAAAGCTTCATTTTTGTTATATGAATACCCTTCATAGAAAACTGTTGGGCGAGGAGGAGAAAGCCAAAAAATACCTCCAAAGCTACTGATGATTTGTGCAGGCGCTCCTGTAAGTAAGGACCAAAACACAGAAGGAAAAGAAATTGCCCAATCATGCCTAATACTTAACACAAGCATGCTATTCAATATGGCCGAAAAATGGAAATTCCAGAAATTGTTGATTGGATCGGATAATACAGCAATATCTAATGGCCGAAGTCGGAAAACCATGGATAATATATCAATCATATGAGAAATTTTTTTAGAAGCAATCAAAGAAACAAAGAAAATGTTGGGGAAAGTTATGTTAAACTCAATAGGGAACACCCAAATACACAAAATCATCGAAAAAAAATGGATGTGAGGTTGACAAATTGAAAACCTATAGTTAAACAAAATTGTTAATAAATTGATAAAAAAGAACCCTTCATGAACACGAACAGATGTGACAAGAAACAATGATACGAATAGGGGACGGACAAATTTCCTAATCAACAAGAAGTTTGGTATCGAGTTTAAAATCTTTCCTCTAAAAATAATATACTGTTGAATTGTAGACATATATGGGATGGCTATTTCAAAAATAAATAGAACAATAACGGATATATAAAAAGAAAGTTGATTATTAAAATAATATGATACAAAAGTAACAATTGTCGAGACAATTGAATACAACAAAGGATCAAGTATCGAGTAATTCTTTAATGAACTAAAACTAAAATGTGAGAAAAAAGATCCATACATAACTAAAAACGACTGTATCAATATGTCAGGAATACCAATTTTGGAAATCAAATGCATAAGAATGAAATGAACAATAAAGATAAACATATTTATAATTGATTCCTTTAGAGATGAAGATCCACAAAAACCAAACAAATACTCTCCAATCACTTCGAAAAACCAGTGAATTGTGGAAATTGGATGACCAACAATCCCTAATAAAATCAATAAGGGATGTAAAGCACCAATAATTCCAAATAATCTTCTTAATAGTCTGATATAATCTGTGAAATCACTCAGAGCTGGTAATTCAATTGCTTTGTCCAGAGAAAAACAGACAAAAGAAGAGAGAATCAAACAAAATGATCTGGTAAATCTAATAGAAGGATCATTTAAAACAGTTGAATATGGATCACAGGAAGGAGAATGTAACAAAGAAAACACCGCAGATGAGCATACATATGCAACAAGGAGATTTGAGTATGGATTACGATTAAAATCAAGCCAGGAACATGTTAATGGAGATAAAAAGGCAAATATTACACATAGAATAACAAAAGTAATACTAGATGGTCTATCAAATGTTCGAGAAAGCGAGTCCCTATTAAACTTAATATCAAATGATTCACCAGTCAGTGATACACGCTGATAACGATTTGGAACAATTTGTTCAGATAATACTGTTCTAGCGGTAATCTCTCCATTAGCAATCATTTCAGATAACTGAAAAACCGAGTCGGGATCAAAACCTTCCATTATTAACATGAAAGCCCGCTGGTCCATTGGAATGCTATAATTAAATAAAACGCTTCTTCTTTCCCATAGTTGCATAGATATTCCTGGAGGAAGCGAAAAACCTAGATTGCTAGGGGTTTCAATAGAATTCTGATCTGGTGAGTCTATTGCTTGATCAAACATCTTATTCAACTTATAAACAAATGATTGAACCAAAAATACAATTAAAGCAATAATTATTGAGAAAAAAGAATTATAGATCAGACCTTTTTCATAATATACAACAGGAAACAGAAACAGAACAAAAAACACAATAAAAACTAATAATTTACATATATTAGGCCATTTATCATTTTTAATAAATATGAGTCCACCAGTAAGTGTCGAAATAAGATTGTTTCTTACATTATAGAGAAGCATCGATTATGTCACTTTTACCTGGGTAACTGGTACTATTGAGGTGATTTGGAATCATATTCGCTTAATAATATTACAAGAAAGCAAGTTATAAACTTATCTTTTACCACCCAATGCAATAAAAATCAACACCCCATGCTTCTCTTGCATCGTTAACCCTACAACATTTCTCACATTTCTTTAAACTCTCCATTTCTTCCATGGTGAGTTCAAAATCAAGCTTAATGTTGTCAGAAATTCTTTGTGGATTTGAGCTTTTTGGTATCACTGATATGTATGGTGATAATTGAAGTAAAAATGCAAGTGTAACTTGAGCTGGTGTTTTCCCTTTGATTCTTGCAATTTCTAGCAACTTTGGATCTTCCAGATCATTATGTCCATCCTTTCTAAACCTTGAATCCATTCCCAGAGGCGAAAAAGCAGTGAGCCAAATCTTGTTCTCTTCAAGGTACTTCATCATTGGGTTTTGTTGCATATACAAATGCATTTCGATTTGGTTGGTGTAGGGCTTAATTGTAATATCTGGAGAATATTTCATTCTTTCAAGCATTGAAATCGAGAAATTCGAAACACCAATACGTCTAACAAGCCCCTTGACAACCAAATTTTCCATCGCTTTCCATGTATCAAATAATGGAACATGAACCTCGGCAATTGTACCATCCGGGCGCCTTGGATGAAATTCTCCATTATCACGGTGCTCAAGAGAAATAGGAAGGTGAATTAAATACAAATCAAGGTAATCCAGCTGGAGATCATTCAAGGTTTTGCGTAATGCTGGTTCAACATGTTCGGGCTGATGATTTGTACACCAAAGCTTCGAAGTGACCCATATTTCTTCCCGACAAACTATATGCCTATCAAACAAGTCTTTGAGCGCGAAGCCTATATACTGTTCATTTTGGTATAGAGCGGCAGTGTCAATGTGTCTATAGCCAGCAACTTCAACGGCATACCTAATGGACTCTCTAGCACTCTCATAATCACCAGCAGTCATTGATCCGAGGCCAACGCGGGGAATCTCCATAATTAATATGATTTTGAATAGGTAGATTACCTGACAAAAAGAAGGTGGGGATTCTGTTTATTATTTGATCCTTTGTAATTCTTGAATGGATAATATGGCTGATTCTTTTCCGATTAATTCATGGTTCTCATTTTCAAGAACCATGTTATCAAGGAAGACTTCAATACCTTCCCAATTATCTTCCATCAGTTTCCATAAACACTTCAGACTCCTTTTATGGGTCCTTTTTATTAAACCAATACCCATATAATCATCGTATGCTTCAAGGATTGATCTAACAACAACCTTTAACAAAACACATTTAAAAATCCCAGTTATTACCCTAAAGGATTTAGATTCTTCTATCCTGAACTCACCAAGGTAATCATTGCATTTTTGTTTTTCTGTCCTATGTTTTGGTAAACCAGCAATCATTATTCTGCCATTCTCAGTAATTATTTGGCGGAATGAAAAACCACTTTTTGCTTGAATTCTTGAAAATTGTTCTCAAAAAGGTAATTCAGACATGGCAAAAATAATATAAACTACTTCTTTATATAGTGACCTATTTTACTGTGTAAATCCAATCTTTCGGTGTAAATTTTGATGTTTTTTTAAAATATTTGTTTAGCATTTTTTCCATGATACAAAGCACCCCAAGATCTAAAAATTTGTCTGAAGATAAATTTTATTCTAATATCATCAGAGAACTCTGAAATCTTTTTTTTTTATCATTTATTAGGGAAACAATTTTATTGGCAATTATCCAAAATATTTTCGGGATTCAAAGAACACAACTCGAAAGGGACCTAGTTTTAATCGAAAAAAAAATTGACAATCAGAAAAAGAAAACTTTATTATCTGAAGAACAAGAATGCAATGTCATAAACTTTATTTTTGAATCATATATATCATACTCTCCGGCTTCGCCTAAAGATATTATTGATTATGCATCAAATTTGATTAATTTGAGTTTATCTGATGTATGGTTTGTTTCTTTTTTAAAAAGGCATTCAGATCAACTCTCAAAGGTCTCATGCACTAGTATTGAGGATGCGAGAACGAAAGTTGATCTTCAAAGTATTGAGACTTAAATTGCTCAAATTCAAAAAGCAACAGAAGGAGTCGTTTCATCATTATTTTTCAATATTGACGAATCTGGCCATTCACCATCTGTTAATGAAAAAAATTATTCTGCAATTATTCCAAATGCTTTTAAAGATGTCCTTTGTTATTATAAGATGGTAAGGAAGGAAAAGAATATTACATCTCTTCTTTGTATTTCACTTGATGGTGATTTTTTGCCACCAGGAATTATCCTCCCCAGAAATACAATTCCTTCTGATGTGGATAAAACTGGAATCAGAGATGGAAAAGATGCAATTTTATTCGGATCGGATTCGAGTTATATTAATTCGAAGATATTTGCCACATATTTTTCTGAAGTGATAATACCAGAAATTATCAAAAGAAGAATTAACCTTGACATTGGGAATAGTCCAGCTCTGATACTAATGGATAATTGTAGTGCCCATTTGAGTGATTCTGTTCAGGAATTGGCTCTTCAATTCAATGTGAGAATAGTAACATTCCCACCTCATACATCACATTTGTTTCAGCCACTTGATTTGTTAATTTTCAGCCTTATGAAAAAGAGACACAAACAAAACAATCTTTATTCGGACTATTCCCAATGTATACAAAGAATTTCTTCAATCCTTTCAGCTATTCAAAGATCATGCAATCAAGATAATATTCGATTAAGTTTTCTTAGAGCAGGCTTTTTCCAAGATTTCTCTCTATCACCTCCAATGGTTAAAATGGATCCACAAATCATCCTAAATAAGATCGAGGGCCAAATGTCAATGATAGAAATTTTAAAAGAACATAATGAAAAGAATCCAGTCAAGAGAAGAAAGTCAAGATATGTATATTTTAATATGGCTCATTTCAGCTTCTATGAAGCAGGAATATGTCCTTTTTGTTATTCAACAATTAATTCAGATGATGAAGAATATAATCCCAATATTGAATGCGAAGAAGAATGATTAATGGGAGAGTAAAAATGAAATCTTTAAAAAGTTTAGAATAATTTTTAAAAATAAATTTACACCGAAAGATTGGATTTACACCGTAAAATAGGTCACTATAGTAATTAATTTGCTTATGAAACCTTTGATTCAAACATGATTTTTGATGGAATTCTTCCAAACATTTATAGTAACGGAACTGTAATCAGAATGATTAGGCTTGATTTTAAATCTTCTCTTAAAAAATCTTAAGAATTATCACTCAAATCTGAAATAAATAATCAAGTTTGACTTGAGAGAATTAGTATTATGGCCATGAACAATCTGAATGTCAAATTCTTCAAGAGGAATTAATGATGAAGTTATCCTTGAAACAATTTTGATAATGAACCAATTAACCATCTAGCAAGGGGCTTTCAGAAGAGACCCCATAAACTTAAAGCGGTTAATGTTAGTCCAATCCAATCATTTTTATGACAATCAAATGATTATATCCCAAAATACAATTATCACCATTTTAACAACAATCCTCCTTCTCATGGGACCAGTGATGAAGATGATATTGATACAAGATCTTCATATTCATTAAATTCCTAATAGGAAAGCTCAATTAAATATTGGCTTTCTTTTCTTTGCCGAAAAATCCACATTAAAAACAAAAAAATTCAATCAATTTTTCTTTGATTTTAAGTTAAGTTCATTGTTTCTGAACTTCTATCGAAATGATTGATAACTTGCTCTCTGTATCTTTTGTTTTTTCTTTAGGTGTACTATACTCTATTAAAGCAGTTAATATATTTCCGATTTGGTTACAAATTTCTGGGCATATCTCAGGGAATATGAAGATTGATAAATTGATTTTAATGTTAAAACATCAAAATAATATTAACTTCTGCCAATATATAATTATATTTCCCAATCAAGTGCATGAAAATTCTCCATCAGAGTTATGTCTAGCAATTCATATATTGCATTTCCAATTTTTGTTTGCTAATACATATAACAATTCCGTTTGGAAACTAATAAATCACGTTTTCAAATGGTTTCAAGTATAGAAATACAAAACAGTGTTTCAATTTTGTGATTTATTTTTATCAAAAAATTACTCATAGTTGACTTTTCACTCATATGCATAGCTTATAATTATTCAATTCAAAAAATGGTTGTTTTGGAATTGAATGATTCTAAGTTAGCTATATCAGTGCAAAGTGTGAGTAAGTGGTAAAATAATTGGGTCATTCTGAAGAAGTAGTGAAAATGGTCTCTCTATTGAGTGTGAGAATTTTCAAATTTTTCAAAATATTCACATAGAGTAAAAGTAGCTGTTTTGGAATTGAATGATTCTAAGCTAGCCATATTAGTGCAAAGTGAGTTGTGAGTAAGTGGTAAAAGAATTGGGTCATTCTGAAGAAGTAGTGAAAATGGTCTCTCTATTGAGTGTGAGAATTTTCAAATTTTTCAAAATATTCACATAGAGTAAAAGTAGCTGTTTTGGAATTGAATGATTCTAAGTTAGCCATATTAGTGCAAAGTGAGTTGTGAGTAAGTGGTAAAAGAATTGGGTCATTCTGAATAAGTAGTGAAAATGGTCTCTCTTATGAGTGTGAGAATTTTCGCATATTCTAAATATTCACTGAGAGTAAAAGTAGCTGTTTTGGAATTGATTGTATCTAAGTTAGCCATATTAGTGCAAAGTGAGTTGTGAGTAAGTGGTAAAAGAATTGGGTCATTCTGAATAAGCAGAAAAAATGATCTCTCTATTGAGTGTGAGAATTTTCCAATTTTTTACAATATTCACATAGAGTAAAAGTAGCTGTTTTGGAATTGATTGATTCTAAGTTAGCCATATTAGTGCAAAG
>Ga0074193_1001769_pt1 | contig 23530 bp, 15 predicted proteins | sample EPASupsiteHSE605_FD_64523 | JGI IMG/M metagenome (GOLD analysis project Ga0074193, IMG submission 64523) | Bioremediated contaminated groundwater from EPA Superfund site, New Mexico - Sample HSE6-05 | ecosystem: Environmental > Aquatic > Deep subsurface > Groundwater > Contaminated ... | reverse complement strand
GAAAGAGACCGCAGTGATGATATGCAGCAAATACGGTATCATCTCAATAGGGCAGAGAACATCTTTCTAGGGTCCTTACAAAAGGTGCACGACTTGAAAAAGGACTATAAAGATCGCCTAGATGCCTTAAAGGAAGAACATAAAGAAACTCAGGAAGCTCTTCAGAACAAAAATTCTTCGTTAGCCAAAGAATTGGAAAAGCTATCAACAGATCAATCAGAAACTGAAACCCGATTTAAAGAAATCGTTGCGCGTAACCAAGAGTTAGAAGAAACTAATCGAGGGAATCGCATGACCGTCGATTTACTAAGTCAAAAGATTGAGGAACTTGAGATTAAAGCTGCAGGGGTGGATCCGCTAAAAGCAGAAATTACGGTCCTTCAAGCTAAAACCCTCTCCCATCAACAAGAGCTTGCCCATCTCAATAGTGAATTAGGGACAGCTCAGCAAACAATAGCTAATCTCAAACAACATCGGGCTGAGACTGAAGAAGTTCTTCGCAAGCAAGTGGAAGACCTGAAGGCCGCTTATGAGAAAGAGATCCAGCAGCTTAAAGAAGTTCATAAACTGGAAGTGGATAAGACACTCCTTGAGTCAGAACGCAAAATTTTAGAAGCAATACAAAAAGTTAAAGAGGAGTATGATCAGAAGATTGAGAATTTATTGGCTAAAAACGACAATTTCAGAACTAAAAATCAAGAGCTAACAGAGAAGATCTACGCTTTAGAACTTGAGCGCTTAAGATCAGGCGATCAATCACAGACTGCTAAACCTACTGCATTCCCTTAAAGACTCCACTCTGTGTTTGTTCTGTCATTCTCCTAAACCTTACAACGAAGGATGATCCTTTTGAACTAGTATTAATATCAATTTTCGCATTGTGACGTGTTGCAATGTTATAGCATACAGCTAGTCCCAGACCCGTACCGCTATCTTTTGTGCTGAAAAACGGTTTCCCTATCATAGTAATATACTCGGTAGGGATTCCAATTCCCTCATCTTTGACGCTTAGGATCAAATCACTCGCGTCTTCAAAGGTCTTAAGAGTTAAACGTCCACCTACTTGCATTGCTTCCAACCCGTTGCGACATAGATTGAGAATAAGTTGACTTATTTCTTTCGGGTTCAAAAGGATAGGTTGTATATTCCCAGGTTCGAAGAGTATATCCATATTTTTTGTAAAAGCATCGGCTTGAATCAAAGGAAATAATTTAGCGATAATATCGTTCATGCTGTGCATTTCAGTTGCCGTAAGCTTTGTTTTAGAAAGTGCCAAAAACTCAGTAATAATCGAATTGCATCTGTCTATTTCATCGAGCATTAGGTCGAATTGGCTCCTGTAGATTAGCAATTCTTTGCGGCTTTGCAGCAATTGAAGATAACCCCGAACGGTTGTCATAGGATTCCTTATTTCATGAGCCAGTCCAGCAGCCATTTGTCCAACTAAATTTAATTGATCGATGCGATACATTTCTTGTTCAAGCCGCTTTTTTTCAGTGATGTCTATAACCATGGCGATGAATTCCTTTTTACCCTCGTGTAAATCCACAGGTAGTAATATCGAATACATACTCTTTTCAATACCTACTCTATCTTTAAAATTCCATTCTATTGTTTCATGGGGCATATCTGTTTCCTGAATTTTTTTTGACACCTCTAAAAACTTATTAATAACTTCTTGGTTAAAGAATAATTGATCTAAGCCTTTACCAATAGCCTCTGAGTTTGAGTAACCAAATAATTTTTCAGACGCCTTATTTGCAAATAGTAGTTTTCCGAATTCGTCATAGCATTGAATAGCTACATTAGGGGCATTATTTATAATCGCCTGTAACCTTTTTTCACTTTCTTCCAACGCTTTGCTTTTTGCTTCAATCAATTGAAGCTGAGCGAGCCCCATTTCTCCGATCATTTCTGCGAGTTGGCGAATTAAATGCATCACATTGTCTAATTTCTGTTTTGAATATATTGGGACCTTATTAAGAGCTTGAATATATTCTTGTTCAGCAAACCCATATCTTTTTACGTGATGGAGTACAAGTTTTAAGTCTTGGACCTCAAATAAAAATTGCCCATGAAAAATTGTAGCCAAATGTTCATTGCCTATTAGGATTGGTGCAGCTGCATCTAAAAATCCGTTTTTACATCTGTGGAATATATAGGGCACTGAATAACTAAGGTGATTTATTAAATAATCATCACTTTGTTTACATAAAAGTTTTGTTTCATCATTTATCCTATAAAAATTGGAACATACTTCGTTCCAGCCTACAGCTAGCAAAAGATTACCATCTGTATCGTGTAACCCGAAACTAAGGCCCGTTACTGAGGATAATGATTCTAAAAGATCTTGTATTTTAATTATATCTACTAAGTCGGAGAATTTATATTTCATAATCTTACCTCTATCTTTATGTTGTTATTGGCATTCTTTAAAAGCTAAAACATCCCCGGATAATAAGCGGTTTCAAAGTGTAAAATAATTAACCTTAAATATTCCACATATTTCCTTGGTTTCCTCCTAGATGCCTCATAGTACTGAAAAAAATTCAAAGTGATGATTGCTATGGACCTACAGTCTGCCGTTAGCAAATTTTGAGTCAAAATTCTTTTAACTAAAATAGCCCCTGTACTGCTCTGCAAGTACAAGGGCTATTTTAGTTTTATTTTTAGGCTATCCCATGAGGGAAATGCCACGTTGAGTCTTTGTTTTGCTCTCCGGTGCGAGAACAATAGGATTAACCCCGTCCTGGCAATGTGATATTTAAATCCCTCTTGTTAAATAGTTTTGAGTAGTATTTATAAGTCGTACCCAAAAAATACTTAGAAAGTGGCAATATACTTAATAACTGCATGATCTTCACGGTTATCACAACAGTAAGTATAAAGAGTATTAAGCCAGACAGAAGGAAACTCTTTATTGGATAGGCCTTGCTTAATACAGTTGCCACTGCTTGAAGAACGATAACGTGCCCTAAATATGAGGAATAGGAGTAGGCGGAGGTTTCTTTAAACAAGCGATAGAGCCTTGGTTTTTGAGTTATGTAACATGACAAATTATAAAATATAAATATTGACAAAATCATAAATGATACTTTTAGAACACAATATTTATATCCAGGAGGAACAATATTGTGTCCCGGAAGATGTGGGCTTATTTCAACGTAATAATTGTAGAGCAGCAACATTCCATAGGCGAGGGATATTCGTTTTTTACAACTACGAAGCCAGACCATAAAGTAAGGATATCCGAAAATTACATATGCTCCAATCACAAAGTAGATCGCCCACAGTAAAGGCGTTCGTTCAAGAAATCTTTGTTCGTTATAAGTTGAAGTACCAAATACGATCTTACCGATCCACTCAGTGATTCCATTATTCTTGAGTAAGAAAATATAAAATATGAAAAAAGTCACAAAGAAACCCACCTTGAAAAACCATGACTTTCTCAGTATTTGTTTGGACACCCATAATATTAAGGGAAAGAACAGATAAATCCTTAAAACCATTGACATATACCACAAATGATACCGGCCGGTTCCTGCTAAGAGTTGTCCGATAAATAGGCCATAAGAAGCCTCTCCATACTGTTTGGCATCTAAAATATTTATAACGGTCCAAACGACATAAGGTAGAAAAATATAAAGAAAACGCTTTTTATAAAACATTAGCGTATCCATTTTTTCTGAATGCTTAAGAAATAGGCCGATTGCAGTAATCATAACAAACATAGGTACGGCCGGTTGAGCGATGAGATATAACAGGCTTAAGATTAACGATTCAGTAAAGCCGGCCCCTTCTCTCCAGGCATATGCGCCAAAAATGTGCTGAGCAACAACGAATATAAAGCCAAACGCTCTTAAAACGTCTAATTCATTAATATGTTCTGTGTACATAAATTAACCACTTTTCATAGAAATTTAGAGTCTCCAGAGACTTCCTATTAATCAGTAATACTGATCGAAATTACCTCAACTCTGACCGTTTTTACTTGTCATTTTGTTTTTAGTCAGTTCTTCCAGCTGCTGTTTTGCTTCAGGAGACAATGCATCAATTAAGTAATTGCGGGCGCTTCTCTGTACTTTCTGAAGTTCCTGTATAATTCTTTCATTAGCCTCTTCGATCTCAACCTTCAGTTCTCTGGCGGATAATAAGGCGCATCCTGCCCCCCGGATAATGATCTGCTGTAAACCGTCTGACGTGGCAACGGCTATATTATACTTTTTTTGATTATCATGGGCAAATTTTTCAATATACTGGTCCGCCGTTTGGGCCTCCTTGGTATATACCATATGGACATTATGATAATTGATTACTTCCTCAAGACGCCCCTGAACAAGGTAAGCATCAAACACAACGATAATCTGACATTTTCGAATCCCCTGATAATTACTTAGAGTATCGAGTAATTTCATCCTGGCAGCGTCCATATTGTCATCGGCAAGCTCTTTCAGCTCAGGCCACGCATAGATAATATTATAGCCATCAACAAGGAGATACTCTTCCTTGGTTTCCTTCGGTCTGCCGACATAGGTAACCGGTTCATAGTAACTTTCGAGGGCTGTTTTACGTCTTTTCCAGGCAGACTTTCTTCCTTGGTTTGCATAGAAGGTGTTATTGATGATTTGGTCAATCTCATCTAAACTGATCCACTTCTCTTCTGTGTATGAAGCTTGGTTTGGCGCTGTTTCTCCCGATAAATCGTCTGTTTTCTGAAGATAGCTTTCAACATGCATGTAGTTTTTTACTTGATCCCAATCCACCAAAAAGCTTGAACCATGGGCACAAAATACAGAACTTGTCGGATTTTCTGTATCTCTTTCCGAATCATATCCGATACTTTCGATGACCTTTTCCTCATTATGGCATTGTTCATACCCTTTCAGGCTGCAAAACAGCCTGCCAAGACCTTTGGAATAGGCAACTACCTCTTGCTGATAATTCCTCATGGTAACAACAGGGGCACTCCCCACAAGAACCGCCATTTCGCTATTTGTCTGTGATATTTGGCATGTGCCATGCATTTTCTCAAGGTCATTCATAGCTCTCCCTACCATTTTTACAGGAAGTTCCAGATGAAAGGCGTAAAACGGCTCCATTAATATGGACTTAGCTTCCTTTAAGCCCTGACGCACTGCACGGTAGGTAGCTTCTCTAAAATCACCGCCATCTGTATGCTTATTGTGTGCTCTACCTGAGACTAGAGTAATTTTTATATCTGTAATTGCTGACCCCGTTAGAATACCTTTATGAGCTTTTTCCTCCAGATGGGTTAAAATAAGTCTTTGCCAGCTTTTATTCAAGATATCCTCACTGCATTCTAACCCAAACTTCAGACCACTTCCCGGCTCACCCGGCGTGAGTAACAGGTGGACCTCCGCATAATGTCGCAATGGTTCAAAGTGCCCTACCCCTTCCACAACATTGGCAATCGTCTCTTTATACACAATCCTTCCAGCATCGAAGGTCACCTTAACACCAAAACGGTTTTGTATAAGGCTTTGCAAAATTTCAATCTGCACCTCGCCCATGATCTGGGCCTGAATTTCCTGTAACTGCTCATCCCAGACAATATGAAGTTCCGGATCCTCTTCTTCAAGCTGACGCAGCTTGGGAATCATCACTCTTGGGTCACAGCTTTCAGGAAGAATAATCTGATAGAACAGTACGGGTTCCAAGACTGGTGTATTTGAAGCTTCCTCTATCCCTAAGCCTTCTCCCGGTCTGGTTTGGCTGAGTCCTGTTACTGCGAATATAGAACCTGCCCCGATCTCATTCACTGCCTCGAATTTCTGTCCGGAATAGATACGAATTTGATTAACTTTCTCTTCCCAGATGCTATTCGTTAAGACATCTTTCACCTTAAGTTTTCCACCTGTAAGCTTCATATGTGTAAGACGGTTTCCCTGCTCATCTCTTGTAATTTTGAATATTTTAGCACCAAATTCATTGGGATAGCAAGGTATCAAGGCATACTTAACAATGCCCTGCATAAATTGCTCAACGCCCTCTAATTTTAAAGCTGAACCAAAAAAGCACGGAAATATATTGCGCTCCTTGATAGCCTTTTTAATCTGCGCAGTTTCAACATGACCTGTATCCAGATAGGTTTCCATCATTATTTCATCACACATGGCCAGTTGGTCGTAGAAGCTGTCTATCTCAACTTGTTCAAATTCAAGACATCCATCATCCAGCTGCTTTTTAATGTCTTTCATTAACTTGTCCTTATCCGTCCCATTCTGATCCATCTTATTGACGAATATAAAAACAGGTATCTGATACATGTGAAGCAGTCGCCATAATGTTTTGGTATGCCCCTGCACCCCATCCGCTCCGCTTATTACTAGAATTGCATAATCCAGTACCTGAAGTGTCCTCTCCATTTCAGCTGAAAAATCTACATGCCCTGGGGTATCTAGTAAAGTAATCTGAGTCTCATCTATTTTAACTATGGCCTGCTTGGAGAAAATTGTGATTCCTCTTGCCTTTTCTAGCTCATAGGTATCCAAATAAGCATCCTTATTGTCAACTCTTCCCAATTTTCCGATTTTACCGCTCAGATAAAGTATACTCTCTGATAATGTCGTCTTGCCCGCATCCACATGTGCTAATATTCCAAGGACTAATTTTTTCATGATCTATTTCAAATCCTTCATTTGCCTGTTTCAAAAACCATAGCCCGTTTAGACCTGTATGTCGATTCTTCAATTATTATGATACCAGTAAGTTTGGACTTTAACAATTTTATGGTATTACTACTATTCATATTAAGAAATATAAACGCTTAAAGGTTTATTTTTTATATCATTATGTGTAGCTTTGTTATTTACACATTCTTAAAAAACGCAGTCTTTTAGCAAAACACCCTATATATCGAAAAAAAATTTAAAAAGGTAAGCTCGTGTTAAAATAATTTTCACACGAGCTTACTGCTTAATATTCACTAGATTCATAATAGAATGATAATCTAAATTTTACGTAATAATAACAGACCGTTAAGGCCTACATTTGGATTCTTCCAAGTGTAGGCCTTAACTTTTTTGAATTTACTTGACTTTGTTCAACTGGATGATGGCCTTGAACAAATCCCCATCTATTTCTATATTAAAGGATCCCTTTTGAATTTCTATGAGACTCTTAGCAATTGATAAACCTAACCCGCTGCCCTGACTGCTTCGTGATTCATCTCCTCGTTTAAAACGTTCCATAAGCTCGTCAGCAGAGATATTCAGTTCATAGGCAGAGATGTTTTTAATCGTTAGAATTACCACAGGGCCAGCATCAATAATATTGATATATACCCTTGAACCTGCCAAGGCATATTTAAAGATGTTTAATAACAGATTCTCAATAGCTCTCCATAATAATTTTCCATCTGCGTTGATGAATACTTTGTCAGGGGAGTTGATTTTAAAGTCTAACGCACTTGCTTGGATTTTATCATCAAATTCTCCTAAGCCCTGGGTTATTAAAGATACCAAATTAATCGTTTCAAAGTTCACAGGTATATTGCCACTGGCAGCCTTAGTTGCTTCAAATAAATCCTCGGTGAGTATTTTTAACCGCTGAGATTTCTGGTCGATTATTTCAAGATATTCTGCAGACCTAAGCTGATCCTTTTCGTTTTTCAACAAATCAACATAGGTAATAATGGAGGTCAGAGGGGTTCTAATATCATGGGATACATTTGTAATTAATTCACTCTTTAAACGTTCACTTTTGATCTCATTGTTAACTGCTTTATGGAAGCCTTCTGTTATAGAGTTTATATCAGCAGCCAGTCTGGCAAACTCTCCATCCCCAGAAACATTGATTGTGTAGTGAATGTCCCCTTCTTTTACCCGCTTTACGCCTGCTATTATAGCATTTAAATCCTTTACTTTCTTTAGCACTAGCCATGCAGCTGCACCTAAAGTTATAGGAAACATGAAGAGAGTTAAAGCAACTATGATGGGATAGCCTATTGTTAATAAAACCACTTTTATAGCCACACTGCCGCTAATATAGATTTCTCTGACAAATTCAAATAATTTATAAAAGATGCTATAAATCAAAGTATGCTTTATCAGGGTTCTGTTTTTTATGTGTTTCACAATAGACAGCACCAAAGTTAAACCCGAGGTAGCTATCAACAGAGTAATCATAAAAATTAATTCATTGATCCTGGCACGGCCCAATTCACTCATTATTCCAAGCCATATTGCGATAAGCACAATGCAAAGCACAACTTTGATATCATTATAGATCCTGTCGATAGAGTTTGTAGAGGCTCCTTGCTGCTCCTCAGGTTTTCTGCCTATCACGAATAATAGATACATGAAAGCTACTGCCAGGGCTATGGTAAATCCCGCTATTTCATACAAATCATACTTAATCAAGAGCTTGTTGGCTTCCCAGGCAACAATTCTAGGGTTTAAAAACTCATCTGTAAAGGCCACATACATAACATCCTGCGGTCCCGATTGATTAAGATCCGGCACATAGAAATTCTCTTTAACTTCTTCTGGAAACACCTTCTGTTCAGAGCTATCCGATATCATGTAGGCTGGTAATGATTTAAAATAATCTTTGGCCAGGTTAGGAGTTTTAGAAAATTCACTGGTACCACTTTTAATATAGTAGATCAGACCTTTATATTCAGCTAATCTTTGCAAAGATGCTCGATATTCACGGAGATCGTCCTGAATTAATTGATCTTTTTCTTTTAAAATCTTATCAGCATAATCTTCTTTGAATAGTTTATAGTTCTCCTCAGTATCTAAATTAGGATTATAGCTCTTGGAATTTCTTTTAAAATCTCTATACAAATCTTGTTCTTCATCTTCCATATCCTCTGCCGTAATTGATCCGCCATTGAGGATATTTTCTTCGTTCTTATATTTGCCAGTTATCGCTTTTAAACTTTGAACGACATCATTGCTGACAGTCCTATAATCGTTGCCTAGGTAATAGCTGTCTTCGAAAACAATTCCAAAATCACTATTGTGCTTACCCACAACAACGTTAACAAATATGGTTACTGCACTAGTAAAACATACTATTGTCATGACAAAAGCGGCTATCTTTGCTGTCAGCGAGTGGCTATATTTTTTCCACCTTATATCCAATTCCCCACACCACCTTCAAATATTTTGGATCCTTCGGGTTGATTTCAATTTTTTCGCGTATTCTTCTGATATGAACTGCAACGGTATTTTCCGCGCTAAAGGCGGTTTCTTTCCATACCCTTTCATATATCTCATCTATCGAAAATACCTTGCCCGCGTTAGCTGTTAACAGCTTTAATATTTTATATTGTACCGGAGTAAGTTTCACTTCTCCGCCATCAACAATTACTTGTTTACTCTCATCATCTATGACTAGTCCACCGCTATTATAGACATAGCTTTTGGTTTCTAGGCTACCCAGGCTGGTATATCTTCTCAGCTGGGACTTGACTCTGGCAATCAATTCTAGAGGGTTAAAAGGCTTGGTTATATAGTCGTCTGCCCCCATATTTAGTCCCATTATTTTATCAGTATCCTCTGATTTGGCTGATAGCATGATAACCGGAATATTTTTCTCTTCTCTGATCTTGATAGTAGCCTTTAAGCCATCCATTAGCGGCATCATAACATCCATAATAATAAGCTGGATGTCATTTTCAGCGACTACTTGCAAGGCTTCTAATCCATTCGAAGCTTTAAATACTTCATAACCTTCATTTGTTAAATAGATCTTTATCGCTTCTAATATTTCTTGATCGTCATCGCAGACCAGTATCTTTATGACGTATCCCTCCCTTGTATTAGATGAAACAAATTATATCACAACCTTTACTTTTTCTTTCAAGGCTATGATATCATCTAAATCTTACAGCAATATGATCCTATTTATTAAGAATTTCTTAATGTTAAAGGTCTTTCATGACAAGTTCATAACAAGAGAAAGGGGCGGCATTTGAGCCACCCCCTTACAATTTAAACTTAATTTGATAATTTTTCGAAAAAACTCCAGTGAACAAGGGGTTTCTTCAGCGGAATCACTTATTGTTTGAAAGCAAGGTTGATCCTAAGATAAGTCCCCCTCCAAGTATTTGATAGATTCCAAAGGGCTCTCCTAAAATGAGTACTGCAAAGATTATGGCAAATACCGGGTCCAAATAGCTAAATAGAGCGACGTTTGTAGAGGAAAGTTCCTTATAACTTGAAAAATACATTTGATACGCGAGTCCCGTATGTACAATCCCCAAAATAAGCAACATTACAATTCCTTGGAGGTCTAATGAAATCCACTGGTGAATTGGGTCTTCAAAGAGAACAAGGGGAAGTAAAATGACCGCTGCCATCATTAATTGAATAAACGTAGCTGATTCAATAGGAATATGAGTTCCAAACTTACGGTTAATAATAACGATGATAGCGTATAACATTCCTGACACTGCCCCGAATGTTAAGCCTATCAAGTTAGCCTCTTTTATATTTAACGATGTCGCTACGATTAAAATTAAGCCACAAAAGGCAATTATAACACTTAGAACTTGCTTGGATGAGAGTTTTTCCTTCAATAAAATGGGGGCTAAAATTAACACATAGATGGGACACATGTTGTAGACCAAGGTCGCATTGGCTACGCTTGTAAAGCGGTATGCCATAAAGAGAGCGACCCAGGCAAGTCCAATTAACATTCCACTTAGCATAACAGGCCTTGCATTTCTGTTTTTGAAAAACGAAAGTAATTTTTGTTTATCCTTCCTAATAAAAATGAAAACTACTGGTAGGGCGATGATCGCCCTGCTAAAGGCAAGTAGTATTGGGGAAATCGAAATATTTCGAGCAAAAACGCCTATGCTGCCCCAAAGAATCATGACAATTATTATTTTAAATCTACTGCTGTTCACATTTTCCCTCAACTTACTAATTATTCAATTTGCTAATACTTAGAGATTCGTTATTGCCCATCTGTACCATTCCGAACTAATGCCCCTTAAATACTTGTTAGCAATCGAGTAGTTCTGGCGAATACTGATACGCGTAATAGAGTGTGCAGTGAATCCTTCTAGTTGGTATCGAAATAGGATAAAGTCGAATAGTATACCATATATTTCCTTAAATTAACTTATGGAGGTGAGCAACTGATGCCTTTAGATAATATTCAACCACAAGGTGCTCCTAGTCAATTCGGAGGGGGTCATTATACCCAAATGATTAATCGAAATTATCAGAGTTTGTCGCCCATGACCGGAGGACGAGGCAGTTCCCAGATGCCAGCGGGACTTGGCCGATCGGTAAATAGTCTCGGAGGAGGTATGCCCGGATGGAATTCAGGTTGGGGTCAGCAAAATCTTGGTGGTCAAGGCTACCCTGCACCTGGTTATCCACCTCAAGGTTTTGGGCAGCAACAACCACAAATGAGGCCTATGCCCCATTCTCAGAGTTATCCGTTTCAGGGTTATCCGACTCAGAGTTATCCGACTCAGAGTTATCCGTTTCAGGGTTATCCGACTCAGGGTTATCCGACTCAGAGTTATCCGACTCAGGGTTATCCGACCCAGGGTTATGCACCACAGGGCTATAATCAAGGGTATGGAGGGCAAATGCCAGTTCAACCTGCCTGGGAGGGACCTAAAAAAGGTGGAATTAAGGGGTTTATCAGTAATCTCATGGCTAAACGAAAGATGTAATTTTATTATGCCCTTGACAATACTCGGCGGAACATGCTTGTGATTATATTGTCGTTCCGTCGAGTACTTCTCCCCACCCAGGTGTTCTCAGGTGACGTAATCCATAATCATTTTCTTTACGCATTCTTCGCAGTTTAGGATCACTTGTGAGTCTGGTAATTTGCTTCGAACTATGCAATCTGGGTAATATTGTTCGCACAAAGCATCGCTTACTTTACCCTTTGCAGACTCCATCAGTGTTATTCCTCGATAGAGTACTTCGCAGCTTTCGACACCGGCATCAATAGTCCAATCGTCAAAATCAGACAATGCTTCCGCTACGGAATTGTATTGATAATACTCTGGATATCTCGCGCGTTTGGGGCTCACAACGACCCAAATTTTATTAGGATTGTCTTTCACCTAAATGGCCTCCCACAATTTTACTCGCTTTTGCTGAACAAGAGTCAATGCATATTTTACATTATTTTTTTCATCCAGTCCACGCATTATGAACATCTAGCTCTGCAACTGACGCAGCAAATTTGCACGAACAATTTAATACTATCTGTCACAAAGACCTGTTTTTAAGGTATACTTATTTTAATTGACTGAAAGGAGTAAAGGAAATGGACCCCTACTGCAGATATGACCTTAAAGGCTTTTCAAACGATCTTGGCCTCCCTATTGAAGACATCGCCGATTTATTCTCTGATTTAATTAAGGAATTTAATTCAGAGATTCATGAAATAAAAACCTATCTCAAGAAAAAAGACTTAGAACAACTAAAACGGATCAATCATAACATTAAAGGGATTTCAGCTAATTATAGGATCCAAGACATTTATGAGGAAACATTGAAAATCAGTTATGCTTTAACAAAGAGTAATTATAAGGATATAGAAACTCTTTACGATAATTTCTTCGTGGTTTTTGAAAACGCGGCACGTGATATCACGTGCTACTTCAGGCGAAAAGGATCTTTAATTACATAATTATCATTTTCATAACTTAGATCTCTCTTCTATAGAGATTTTTATCACTGAAATGGGTCAACCTCAACTTAGGACTTTGTTATTGAAACGTTATCGTCATAAAAAAGTGTTAATAGTCTAATACCCCTCGGTTTTATTATGGAAACGATTATAATTTATTTAAAAGAGGTTTTCTTATGTTAAAAGTTTTAATTGCGGATGATCAAAAGCTTTTGCGGGAAAGCTTTAAAACGATTATAGAGAACAATAGTGACATGAAAGTAGTTGCCAGTGCTGCTAATGGCCTAGAAGCTTATGAATTATGTGGCAAATTTAAACCTGATGTAGTGTTAATGGATATTTCCATGCCTGTGTGTAGTGGAATTGAAGCTACTAAAATGATCAAATTAGATTACCCGCAGATCAATGTTCTCATTGTCACTGCCTCCGATGATAAATCAGATGTCAGTGAAGCAATCAACAACGGAGCAAACGGCTATATATTAAAGAATGTTGGCACAGAAGAATTGATTCTTTCAATTAAAAGTGCCTTCTATGGATTACAAATTATGCATAAGGATGTGTTTAGACCTGCCACACTCCATATGAACCCCAAGGAGACAATAAACTTCAACAGAAACAAAGTTTCCGTCGGGGGCATTGATGTAACTATTACTGATAGAGAGATAGGTATTATTCAAATGATAGTCGATGGGAAGGACAATAAAGAAATAGGTGCCTCCCTGTTTATCGCTGAAGGCACCGTCAAAAATACAATAACGACAATTATCTCAAAACTTCAGCTTAAAGACCGAACTCAACTTGCTGTGTTTGCAATCAAAAATTCCCTTGTATGATTTTGGTTCTATTTCTCTTTTTTCGAAAAGGTTGGGTGAGGAGCAAGGTGCTCATCTCATATTCGCTAACTGGTTTACTAAAAAAATACCCTTGCATAATATCACAACCAAGTTTTTCGAGTAATTCAACCTGCTGTTCTTCTTCAACACCTTCAGCGACTGTTCTGATATTTAAAGTGTGAGCCAGTTCGATGATATGTTTGACAATCTCATAATCAACTTTCTGAGTAACAAAATTTCGAATAAAAACTTTGTCAATCTTGATCTCATCAATTGGATAATTTTTCAGATAGGCTAAGGAAGTCTGGCCTGTTCCGAAATCATCGATGGATAATTTAAAGCCCTTTTCTTTTAAAGTCTGCATTATTTTTTGTGATTCTTCAGAGTTAGCGAATATCGCGCTTTCAGTGATTTCTATCACTATTCTTTTAGGATCCAGATCATACAACTTTAATAGATTCAAAATCCTACTCTCTAGACTTGGATCATTAAATTGCAAGGCTGATACGTTGATCGAAAGATTTGAAGTCACACTCATTGTCTGGGCAAGTTTGGCTAAATACCTCATGGAGTCTTTCAATACCCAATTTCCTAAATTTAAGATAGTCCCATTTTCTTCCGCCGAGCGAATAAAGAAGTCTGGAAATACAAAACCATACTTTTTACTATCCCACCTGACAAGAGCCTCCATTCCAATAATTTCTCTATTATTTACTCCAATTTGAGGCTGAAAATGGAGTAACAATTCATTTTTATCAATTGCATTATACAGATTGGCGGCGATCTCCACGTTATTCTGTAAGGACATTTCAAGCTCTTTGTCATAAAAATGGATATTAGATTTTTTGTTTCGACTTTCTTTGTAGGCAAGTCGGGCATTACTAATAAGCTCATTTCCTGAAGAACCATTTTCTGGGTATAAAGAAATTCCTATTTTGCAGTATAGTAGTATTTCACCGTCCAAATATTCGACAGGTCTGCTGAAAGCTTTTACCAACTCTTCAGCAAATTTGGTCGCTTTTTCCGGCCCTGCACCGTCAAGCAAAACGATAAAGTATCCTTCCCTGTTATAAGAAATTATCTTTACTTCGGCTCTTTCGATTTGGAATTTATTAATAATTCCCTTGGACATTTGTTGGTCGTTGGAAAGGTAATTATTTAAAAACAGTGAATTGCTTAATTTTATAGCAAACACAGCAAACTGTTCTATGCTATCAGAGACTCCTCTACTGATAATATTATCGATATAGTCAATAAATAGCATTTCATTCGGAAGACCAGTGGTTGGATCATATAGTAGTCTTTTATAACGATATAGTTTTAGAACCGTGCTTACCCTTGCTTTTACTTCTAACGAATTTAGTGGCTTACTAAGAAACTCATCCGCCCCTGCTTGAAACCCTTGTAATTTCGAATTTTGATCATCGAGGGCAGTGACCATAATAACAGGCATTAGAGAAGTATAAGGATTGCTTCTAATCATCCTACATACCTCAAAGCCGTTCATATCAGGCAGTATCACATCTAGCAGTACTAAATCAGGCTTAATCTCTAAGGATTTTTCCAGTGCTTGCTTGCCATTTAAAGCAAATTCAATTTGGTATCCCTCTTGTTTCAGAATTGCATTGAGCATGTTTCGCCACGCTAAACTGTCATCAACAATTAAAATGCAGTTCTTTTCAAACATCATTATCCCTCCTTTCGACTGTCAAAACGTGCTACCAACGCATTATTTCGGTTCGATTTATCTAAGTACTGTAGTGCTCCTAAGGCCATCATATCATTAACACAAAATATTACTCCTATTTTTTCTATTCTAATAACTTTGCAGCTAAAATTTAACATTAGTCTAAATCATATTTGTCTTACCTAATTTAATTTAATTTATTTTATATGATAATTATTGACTACAACAATATCAACTAGCACAAGTTCAAAGTGCCGAAGGCACAAATTTCCTTACAGCACAATAAAATGGTTTAACCTCGCGTTAATTAAACGCGTGGTTAAACCATTGTTATTTCCTCAATGAAGAAATTGATACGTTCCTCTGTGGTGGTACTAATTAGTACAAATATTTCGCAAGCATACCCTCGAGTACTATCAAAGTAATTGGCTTACTAATATAGTCATCCATGCCCGCTGCAAGACATCTTTCTCGATCACCCTCCATGGCATGGGCAGTCATGGCAATGACCGGAGTATTCCTATTTAAAATACTCATTTTTCTTATTTGCTTCGTCGCTTCATAACCGTCTATTAAAGGCATTTGGCAGTCCATTAAAATGAGATTATACTTTTTGGTATTGCATTTTTCGATGGCTTGTTTCCCATTAATAGCCAGTTCCACACAGTGACCTAGTTTTTCTAACATGATCATTTCTAACCTCTGATTTGCTAACATGTCTTCAACGAGTAGTATGCTAACTTTTGGTACCTGTCGGCTTGTTTCTATTTTTGGATCTCCCGCTACGGGATTTTTCATAAAATCAGGAACCTCTAACATCGCGACACTTGAAATTATGTTCATTAATTCCATTTTTCGAACAGGCTTGGAAAGATAAGCAGAGAATCCAAGATTTCTGACTAACCTGGCATCTCCTATCCGAGCTGCCGGGGTGATTAAAATGAGCAGTATATCCTTGAGCCTCTCGTTCTTTAATATCTGTATTCTAAATTCATGGTCACTCATGCCAGACATCTCATTACCCACAAGTACTATTTGTGGCAAACTTTCCAAAGCTAGACTATTAAGAATTACGAGACCTTCGCGGCCATCATAAGCACTAATAACCTTGCACCCCATTTCACTGAGATACTCGCTTAAGACCATCCTGTTACTTTCATGATCATCAACTATCATTACCGTGAGATCAGTTAGTTTATTGGACTTTGACCATATTTCCTGCTCGTTATTATGGTGCGTTTTCTCTAGTTCTAAAGTAATCATAAAGGTACTGCCAATGCCCAAATCACTGACAACTTCAATGTTGCCGCCTATTAGTTCTATTATTTTTTTAGAGATGGCCAGGCCAAGGCCGGTTCCTTCATATTTTCGTGTTGTCGAAGCATCTGCTTGCATAAAAACTTGGAATAACTTGCTCTTAGTTTCATCAGAAATACCGATACCTGTATCCTGAATGTCAATCTGGAAAAGAACCTTTTCCTCACTTTCTTTTACCGTTCTCACCTTAACTGTCACCTCACCTTGATCAGTGAATTTGACAGCGTTGCCAATAAGGTTATTTAATACCTGCCTCAATCTGCCAGGATCACCTCGTACTCCGCTTGGAACTCCAGTGATATGAGAAACGATTTCAATACCTTTTCCATGAGCTTTGGGCGAAAAAAGAGAAACCGCATCTTCCACAAGACGATGAAGGTTAAAGGGAATATTTTCAATCAAGAACATCCCCGCTTCAATCTTCGAGTAATCTAATATTTCATTAATCAATACAAGCAGCGCGTCGGTAGAAGCCTTGACTTCTGCTAAATAACTTGCTTGTTCTTTTTCCAGTGGCATCCTAGAGAGTAATTCTATGAACCCGACAATCCCATTCATGGGTGTCCTTATTTCATGAGACATATTTGCCAAGAACTGGCTTTTGGCCATATTCGCAGCTTCAGCAGTTTCTTTAGCCTTCTTTAATTCCAGTTCTGTCCTTTCTTTTTGTTCTTCAATCTCTTTACGTTCGGTAATATCAGTCAGAGATTTAAGCAAGCAAGGGGTCTCTCCAAGCGTGATAGAATCGGCACAATAAATACAAGTATGCACCGAACCATCCCGTCCCTTAATAGATACCTCAAGATTATGAATTCTACCAACTGAGGCAAGAGCTTTTTTAATTGCATTCCAGTCCTTGTCCAAGTAAAGATCGAGCTCGGATGATCTTTTCCCAATAACTTCTTCTCGCCTATACCCCAGCGTTTCGAGAAACGTATTATTGACATCAAGATAACGCCAATCATCAAGTGTTGTAATGGCCATTAAAACCATCGCCGAATTGAAAGCTTGGGAAAACTTTTCTTCTGATCTGGTTATGGCTGATATATCCTTCATAACCTCAAATGTTGCTGGTTCTCCGTTCCATTCGCCCGCAATGATACGTGTTTCCACTGAAATTTCCAGTCCATTTTTGGTGATCGCTGGTATATGCAAATAACTAACTTTGCCAGAGAGCAAATCTGGCACCTTGTTCTCAACTTCTTGTCTTCTGGATTCCGGGTGCACCACCTCCAACACAGGTTTCCCTATAAGCTCATCTTCTGAATACTCCAATCGTTTACAGACCGTGCTATTCACATGTTTAATTATGCCTTGTAAATCAACAACATATAAGAGATCATCAATTGAATTGAAGAAAGTCTTAAAGTTATTATGAGCTTGAATAAGGGTATTTTCCAGAACCTTCCGATCAGTAACGTCATTGATAATAGAGTATAAGAATACTTGGTTATTAACTCGTATGGGGCTGGAAAAAACCTCAACCTCTCTAACCTCTCCCGAAGCCAATCGATGCTGAAACTCAAAATACGAACATTCTTGGGTTTGAGCAAGGGTCATCTTTTGTAATATTTCTGGTTGTCCCAAGGAATTAATTGCTGAAATATTCATAGTAATTATCTGCTCAATTGTATATCCATAAAACTCGCAGGCTGCTTGATTGGCATGGACTATTTTTCCTGTTTCTCCTTCTAAAAGAAGCATAATCGCCTGACTTTTATCGAACATATCTTGATAGGTTGTTTTAACCCTGACGATTTCTTCATTAGCAACGACTAATTTGCGTCTTTCCTCTTCGACGACCTCATTTTTAATAAAAATCCTAAAGAGAGCCAAGATCAATAAAAATAGGGTCAACACAATGGCACCCGCCTGCGCTTTGTACTTAAGAACGTTACAACTCCACATTCTTGCCGGATAATCCATGGCAAAGACAGCTATGATCTCGTTTGTATCGGGATCTCTTATTGGTACGAGAGCACTTACCCATGTTCCCCAATGATCGGTTTCCGGATGGGTGATTATTGACTTTCCATCAGTAAACGGTTCCCAATATACTTTAGCCGCTTCAGTGTACTCCTGCCCTGGAGGTGAATAGTCCTTGGAGTCCACTGGTTCAGAATCGGCCATTAAATATAATTTGCCGCCTTTTTGAACATATATGTAAGCAAACCGGACAGCATGGTTAACCCTCACAATATTCTGGAGGCTTACTTTGAGATGTTTGTATTGAAGCGTATCGATATCATCAGGACTAGGATCCTTCAGTACGCTGATTGCATTCTTTGGAAATGATGTCTCTGCTGTTTTAGCTATTGTTAAAGCGTAATTAGAGGCAGATTGATTGACTGAAATCCAGCTAAAACGCAGATATACTAAAGCAAAAACACCTAAAAGTACTAACAACAGTACCAGCAGACGTTTTTTTTCTATCACGGTTAATGAGTTTAGCAAGGACTTTTTATTTATTTTTGAAATACTTATTCCTCCTCTAAACCGTTTTTTTAGTATGAAGAGCCAATTCACCGAAGTGGAAATCGGAACAACCATGTATAGAAGTAGGAGTTTCGGAATTGATATAACAAATACCATATATTAGCATTAGTATTACTTATATGTCTTTTCACTATTTATTATAAGCTACTAGCAACACGAATTCTATCTAAACGTGGCAGTTATTGACTAGTTATCAGGGTATATTTGAAAATTTGTCCTATTCTGTCTCCTGATTAATGGAAGCAGTTTCACAATGAGATTCCTATTGAAGCAGAATAAAGAACACCTACTTATTTAGAAGGTGTTCCTTATTCCTATCTTGTCTATCATATATTATTTGTTAAGATTTTTTTGTTTTCTTAACTCATTTTTTATTGTCTCTAAACTGAACCCAAGAATAGATAATAGGTTCGATTGAAGCAATGATTATTAAAGTGAAGTAGGCAATCGCACTTCCTTTGCCTGGCAAAAATGCCAGAACACTCATTACGAAGCCAATAAAAAACCATACGAATCCACCATGGCGATGAGATTTTGTCCATACAACCTCATTCGCAAGAGTCCAGGGGGTTTTAATGCCTATAAAATAATTCTGTTTAAATTTCGGCATTAAATTTCCGAGGACTATAAAAAGAATACCTACCAATAATTTAACGATTGTATCCACTTTAATAAAAGTGGCTCCCAAACTTATTGAGATGATCATCATATGCATGATAGCGAAGAACACGACTAACATTAGTCTTATGATAAAGTATTGCGGCTTAAATCGCTCGTAATTTTCTTTCTTAGGATCAATTCTTGGTAATACGGTTGCCATAACGGTAATTATAATACCGATTACAGGAATTATAAAAACCCAAGGAAATTTTGGGTACCAGGCATCAATCTCACCATAGATATTCCAGTGCATCGGTATTTCCGCCGGGAGGCTACCAAACACGAAGAATGTAACAACTACCGGAAGCGAGGCAAATGCCCACATTAATCTCACCATCATCTTTTCACTTTTCACTTGGATCAACCCCTCTCAAATCAATTAACCAGGCCATTATTTCCTCAATCACTGATGTATTCAGCTCATAGAAAATGTATTTACCTTCACGTCGATCTGAAACCAGTCCCCCATCTTTCAAAACAGAAAGGTGATGTGACACTGTTGCTTGGGTCATAGAAAAGCGGGAGGCAATATCTCCTGCAGTCATATCACCATCTTTAAGCAAGTTTAGGATTTCCCTTCGAGTTTTGTCTGACATTGCCTTGATCGACTCATGAAATCCCATGCTAACCCCTCTTTCATTTAGAATATCATCTAAATGAAATTGTACTCTATCTTAGGGAAAAACACAATAGACATTTAGATGGTATTCTAAATGTCTATTTTTCAAGACGCCCATTAAAGAGGTGTTCCTTAATCCAATAGATATTCCTCAGTTGTCTACGCCGAACTTGCTCCGAGTTAATATGAGTTCAGTAGGCTTCCCTATTTTAGAAGATCATAGGAATATTTGCTTCTATAATACTAAACATCGTGTCAAAATTTATAGGCTTGCTGATATAGTCATCCATCCCAGCCTTGAGGCACTTTTCCTTATCTCCCTCCATTGTATTTGCAGTCATTGCAACTATATAGGTATGGTTTTTATCTCCTTCCATCTCCCTTATTTTGGTTGTACTTTCGTAACCATCCATCACGGGCATTTGGCAATCCATAAAAACAATATCATACTCTTTTTTTGCTAGTGCTTTTAATGCTTCAGATCCATCAATTGCGATATCACAACTCATATTTTTTTTCTTGAGCATTATTTTAAAAAGCTTTTGATTCATTTTACTATCTTCAACTAATAAGATTCTTGGCTGAGGTTTTTCTCTGAGTTTTTCAACTGCAGTACTTTCTTTAAATTTTTTGGATATTTGTGTTAATATACTAAATCTAAAAGTTGAACCTTTTCCTTCTTCACTATCGACATAAATATTACCCTGCATAAGCTCGACTAGTTCTTTTGAAATGGCAAGCCCCAACCCTGTCCCTCCAAATTTTCTAGTCGTTGAAGCATCTGCTTGTATAAAAGGTCTGAATAATTTTTTGAGGCTCTGCTCACTTATTCCGATCCCTGTGTCTTTTATTTCAAAACAAATTAATGCCTTCCCATCAATTTGTTCGACACTGTCAACCGTTACCGTTATTTTTCCTGTTTCTGTAAATTTAACGGCATTGCATATCAGGTTGTTTAAAATCTGTCTTAGACGGTCAGGGTCTCCAATCACTTCTTCAGGTACACTGTTATTAATGATGCTCTTCAGTTCAAGCTGTTTTTCGGACGCTTTCGGCATTAGAATAGACACTGCATCCTCAACTGCGGTTCTAATATTAAAGTTTACGTTTTCAATGGTAAGTTTGCCAGCATCAAGCTTTGAAAAATCTAAAATATCGTTAATCAGATACAAGAGCATTTTTGAAGCTGTCTTAGCTTCTCTGATATAGTCCATCTGCTCAGAAGACAAGCTGGTTTTTTGCAGCAAGTCCAAAAAACCTTGGATCCCATTCATGGGTGTTCTGATTTCATGAGACATATTTGCAAGAAACTGGCTCTTCATCACATTGGCAGTTTGTGCCTGTTCTTTTGCCCGGATAAGCTCTAGCTCGACTTTCTTTCTCTCCGTTATATCAATAATAAAGCCTCTCAAACCACTAGGATCACCGTTATTCATAATCACCGCGGTGAATCCCATTGCCGGAAAGGTACTGCCATCCTTCCTCATGGCTGTATATTCCAGATACCCATTGTCAATCCCCTGGATTTTTTCCTTGATTCGCTTTACGATTAGTTCTCGATCATTTTGCGCAACTAAGTTGATGATATTAACACCATCTTTAAGATCGTCCCTAGTATATCCAAAGCATTTACACGCATGATCATTGGCGTAAGTAACTTTACCCAGCAAGTCTGATTCATAGATGGTTTCAGGGAAAAGTTCAGCAAGCTGTTTAAAACGCGCTTCACTTTCCTTTAAAGCATTTTCCATTTCTTTTTTCTCTGTGACATCCTCAATGACTGATGCAAACATTCCTTTTTGCGGACTATATATAAACGTGCTGAGATACCGATGTAAGGTTGTTGAAAAGCACTCTAAATGAAGCGGGGTTCCCGTTAATCCTACTTCACAGTATTTTTGGATCATTTCTCGATCAGCTGATGGATCAATTTCCAGGATAGTTTTTCCAACAATATCGTCAGATTGCTGATTCATTTGTATTTCATAGGCCTTATTCAGCAGAAGATAACGATAATCAACGGCCGCACCCTTATCATTCACAATTACTTCGTGAAGTGAAAAACTGTTCGACATATTTTCAAAAAGAAGCCTAAATTTCTCTTCGCTCATTCGGAGTTTTTCTTCCATCGCTTTTCGCAAGGAGATATCTCTAGAGATACCAATGATCCCTGTGACATCCCCTTGGTCATTATAAATGGGTGTCTTTATTGTTTCAAAATCAGCAAGTCCATTCGCTGTTGATATGCTAAGGTAATTGAATTGAGGTTTTTGCGAATCCATAACTTCTTTGTCTTGTCTAACATTTTGACGAGCCGCTAATTCATTGAAATAATCAAAATCTCCTTTTCCTAGCACAGATTTTTTATCTGCTTTTGCAACTCTTTCCGCGAAAATCTTATTACAGCCTATAAATTTACTATTCCTATCCTTGCAAAAAATCACATCTGGAATGGCATCAATAATCGAATTTAGAAATTTATTATCATTTTCGAGTTCATGTACAAGTCTTATCTTCTCAGAAATATCTCTTCCAGTAACATAAATCATATTCGCATAAGGCTGTAAGTGCCATTCAATATCTCTATAGGAGTCGTCTTTGCATCGATATCGATAGGTGTAATTTAACACCTGCTTGTATTCTTTAAGAACAGACATTGCTTGTACTGTCGCATCAATATCATCAGGATGAATGAATTCCAGGAGGTTTCTGCCTTCAAGCTCTTTGGTTGTATACCCAAGCACACTTTCCCAGGCTTTGTTGAATTCAAGTAAAGTTCCTTCGCTATCTGTTATGCATAATAAATCAAGACTTAGTGTAAAAAAATTTTCGAATACTACCTTTTCGCTGTTTACTTCACCTGATCTATGCATCTCCAAATGCCTCCAATAGCTGTTCTTGTTGTTCATTTATTTGTCGCATGCATAATCGTCTACTCAACCGCTGTTGCTTTCGATATCTTGCCTTCATAATATGTAATATCTCTATTTGGGGATAAAAGGTCTCTATATGGTTAGTTTACCTAATCTTATCTTATTAGTTAGACAGGAAATAGTGCATTTGGCATTTCTTTTCATGCGAAATGCATAAACAGACTATACAAAGAAAACACATGAATTAACATGAACATAAACAAACCAGAGCGTTTAAGTATAAAACGATCTGGTAGTGGTTTTTACCACTTGTTGCCGTAAAGCCCCTAGTTTCAACTATGGGGATATAAGGCAAATGTAAAGACCTTGTGATATAATTAAGTTAATCCATCATTCGTGATGG
>Ga0074193_1001766_pt1 | contig 23548 bp, 19 predicted proteins | sample EPASupsiteHSE605_FD_64523 | JGI IMG/M metagenome (GOLD analysis project Ga0074193, IMG submission 64523) | Bioremediated contaminated groundwater from EPA Superfund site, New Mexico - Sample HSE6-05 | ecosystem: Environmental > Aquatic > Deep subsurface > Groundwater > Contaminated ... | reverse complement strand
AACAAGGCATTCGCTCATTACCGCTGGTAATCAGGAGTATATATATGCCTAGAAAAGTATCCCTAGAAAAAACCAGAAATATCGGTATTATGGCTCACATCGATGCCGGAAAGACAACGACCACGGAACGCATCCTGTATTATACGGGCGTCAACTACAAGCTCGGCGAGGTTCACGACGGTACGGCTACCATGGACTGGATGGAGCAGGAACAGGAGCGCGGAATAACGATAACCTCCGCCGCAACGACCTGCTTTTGGAAGGACCATCGCATCAATATCATCGACACCCCGGGCCACGTTGATTTCACCGTTGAGGTCGAGCGTTCCCTGCGCGTCCTGGACGGCTGCGTTACAGTCATGTGCGCAAAAGGCGGCGTGGAACCTCAGTCCGAAACCGTCTGGAGACAGGCAGACCACTACAAGGTCCCCCGTATGGTGTACGTCAATAAAATGGACATCATGGGAGCGGATTTTTTCCGCGTGATCGATATGATTCACGACCGTCTGAAATGCAATGCAGTTCCGATTCAGCTTCCTATCGGAAGCGAAGATACCTTCAAAGGTATCATCGACCTTATCGAGATGAAGGCCGACATCTATTACGACGACATGGGCAAGGACATGAGAGTTGAGGATATTCCCGAGGACATGCTGGAGCTTTCCCGGGAGTACCGCACGGTGCTCATTGACGCAGTCTCCAATCTGGATGACGAACTCATGGAACTCGCTCTGGACGAAAAGCCCATTCCCGTTGAACTGCTGAAAAGGGCCATCCGCCGCGGGACCCTCGACAACGAGTTTATTCCCGTTGTCTGCGGAACCTCCTATAAGAACAAGGGCGTCCAGAAGCTTCTTGACGCTATCGTCGATTATCTGCCCGCGCCGACGGACATTCCCCCGATTAAGGGAACGATTCCCGACACGGAAAAAGAGGCCGAAAGACCTGCGGACGACGAAGCCCCGTTTTCGGCTCTGGCATTCAAGATCATGACCGATCCCTATGTCGGCAGGCTGTCTTTCTTCCGTGTCTATTCCGGAACGCTTTCTTCGGGCTCAACGGCGCTTAACAGCACCAAGGGTCACAGAGAACGCTTCGGACGCATACTTCAGATGCACGCAAACCACCGCGAGGATATCGATATGGTCTATTCGGGGGACATCGCCGCCGCCGTCGGACTTAAAAACACGACCACAGGCGACACTCTCTGCGACGAAAAATCGCCCATAATCCTTGAATCAATGGAATTCCCCGAGCCGGTCATCAGGGTGGCAATCGAGCCGAAAACCAAGGCAGGTCAGGAGAAAATGGGCGTAGCGCTTTCAAAACTCGCGGAGGAAGACCCCACGTTTAAGAGCTATACCGATGAGGAAACAGGCCAGACCATCATTGCCGGAATGGGCGAGCTTCACCTTGAGATCATCGTCGACAGACTTCTGCGCGAATTCAAGGTCGAGGCAAATGTCGGAAAGCCACAGGTCTCCTACAAAGAGACCATCCGCAAGTCGGTTGAGCAGGACACCAAGTATGCCCGTCAGTCCGGCGGCAAGGGTCAGTACGGTCACGTCAAGATCCGCGTCGAACCTAACGAATCGGGAAAAGGCTACGAATTTATTGACAAGGTCACGGGCGGCGCAATACCGAAGGAATATATTCCGGCGGTCAACCAAGGTATTCAGGGTGCAATGCTGGCGGGTGTTCTCGCCGGTTACCCGGTCGTTGACGTCAAGGTCACACTGTTTGACGGTTCGTTCCACGAGGTCGACTCTTCCGAAATGGCGTTCAAAATTGCCGGCTCCATGGCTTTCAAGGAAGCCTGCCGCAAGGCGGATCCCGTTTTGCTCGAGCCGATTATGAAGGTCGCGGTTATTGCTCCGGATGATTATCTGGGCGACGTTATAGGCGATATCAACTCGCGCCGCGGTCAGGTCCTCGGAATGGAGAACAGAAACGGTTCGACTCAGGTCGACGCAAACGTGCCTCTTTCCACCATGTTCGGCTATGCAACCGATCTGCGCTCGAAAACTCAGGGCAGGGCAAACTATTCAATGGAACCCAGCCACTACATCGAGCTTCCGAAGTCGCTTCAGGAAGAAATAGTCGGAAAACGCTGCAACTGATCGCGAAACAGTAAAATTCCTGTTGCAAAGAGCGGCGGAATACTGTAATATTGTAACGCAATTCCCTTGAGCACTTTATTAAACGTAAATTATTTAATGTAAACATATTTAAGGAGGATGTTCCAAATGGCTAAGCAAGCATTCGACAGATCCAAGCCCCACGTGAATATCGGCACCATCGGTCACGTTGACCACGGCAAGACCACTCTTACCGCCGCTATCACAAAGTACCTCGCTCTGCAGGGCAACGCAGAATATACCGACTACGCCAGCATCGACAAGGCTCCCGAGGAGCGCGAGCGCGGTATTACCATCAACACCGCTCACGTTGAGTACCAGACTGCAGCGCGTCACTATGCACACGTTGACTGCCCGGGCCACGCTGACTATATCAAGAACATGATTACCGGCGCTGCTCAGATGGACGGCGCAATCCTCGTTATCGCCGCCTCCGACGGTCCTATGGCTCAGACCCGCGAGCACGTTATCCTTGCCCGCCAGGTCGGAGTGCCTGCAATCGTTGTTTTCCTGAACAAGTGCGACCAGGTCGACGACCCCGAACTTATCGAGCTCGTTGAAATGGAAGTACGCGAGCTTCTTACAAAAGAGAAGTTCCCCGGAGACGATATCCCCATCATCAAGGGCTCCGCTCTTGAGGCTCTTAGCTGCGAATCCAAGGATGTTAACGATCCCGCTTTCGCCTGCATCAAGGAACTTATGGACGCTGTCGACACCTATATCCCCACCCCCGAGCGCAAGAGCGATATGCCCTTCCTTATGCCTGTTGAAGACGTCTTCACAATCACCGGCCGCGGAACAGTTACCACGGGCCGTGTCGAGCGTGGCCGCGTCAAAGTCGGCGACAAGGTCCAGATCGTCGGTCTGAAGGATACAAAGGAAACCACAGTTACCGGTACCGAGATGTTCCACAAGACTCTTGAGTACGCAGAAGCAGGCGACAACGTCGGTACGCTTCTCCGCGGTATCACAAAGGGCGAAGTTGAGCGCGGACAGGTTCTCGCTGCTCCCAACTCCATCAAGCCCCATACCAAGTTCGTTGGTCAGGTTTATGTTCTGAGCAAAGAAGAAGGCGGCCGTCATACACCGTTCTTCAACAACTATCGTCCTCAGTTCTATTTCCGTACCACCGACGTCACCGGCGTTATTTCACTGCCTGACGGCGTTGAAATGTGCATGCCCGGCGACAACATCGACATGAAGGTCGAGCTCATCATGCCCATCGCTATCGAAGAAGGTCTCCGCTTCGCTATCCGCGAAGGCGGACGTACCGTAGGCTCGGGCGTTGTTATCGCTGTTGAGCAGAAATAAGTAAACACAAATTAAAGCTCCCGTCGGCTTTTGCCGAGGGGAGCTTTTTTCATTTCCGGCACAGCCCGTGCATGAACCCGTCAAGCGCCAGCGAATGAATATCTCCGCCGATTACCTCGTAGTTCATCACATAGAGATCGGCAACGACATTTCCGTTATAACCCGAGTAGTTCGTAACGGTGTATGTATAGATAGTCGCTTCAAGCCCCCGGAACTGAGAAAGATCGTAACCCTGCTCACGCTGCAGCTTATTATATTTATCGTAGACATCGGAGAATTCCTTCGGTATAACTACCAGTTCTTCGCTGACCGGCGTTGAATCGACCTCCCAGCCCAGATTACCGAGGAACTCAACCCGGTCCTCATTCGTCTTAACCTTCTGAGAGCTTGCCACGCTGCTGCCGTTTCCGCCGGCACCGATGAAAAGAATGACTGCGCAAAGCAGGACCGCGGCGACGATTACGACCAGCAAAGCGATTTTTTTGTTCCATTTGAGCGTCATTACAAACATAAACTTCCCCCTTGAGCAGATACAGATTCATCCTGATAGAGGGTATTCATTTAATGACCCGGATATGCTATAATAATCATCAGTCCGTACGCTGTTTTTGCGCGGCACCGCTTAAAAGCCCTTAATTAACGGAGGTCACATGAATATATTCCGACTGGACAAAATCATATGCGACAGCGGCGCCGCCACCAGAAGCGAGGCCAGAGCGCTTATTGCTTCGGGCAGAGTAAGGGTCGACGGGAGAGCCGTTACCGACGCCGGCTATAGGACCGATGCGGAAGGCTCTGCGATAACAATCGACGGAAGGGCTGTAAACGCGGGGGAATTTCGCTATCTCATGCTGAACAAGCCGGAGGGGGTTTTGTCGGCAACGGAGGACAAAGAGCAGAAAACCGTTCTCGACCTGCTGCCGCCTGAGTATAAAAAGCTCGGGCTGTTTCCGGTCGGCAGGCTTGACAAGGACACGACGGGGCTTCTCATCCTCACAAACGACGGAGATTTCTGCCATGCCGCCACTTCTCCGAAGCGCCATGTCGAAAAACTCTATGAATTCACAGCCGAGGATCAGCTTGACCAAGCTGATGCTAAGGCGTTTCTTGAAGGAATTGTGCTGAAGGACGGAACAAAATGTCTGCCCGCCGTCCTTGAAATCGACGGAAACGACTTGAGCCACGGGTTTATAACAGTACTTGAGGGCAAGTACCATCAGGTTAAGAGAATGCTTGCCGCAAGAGGCAGGCATGTCAGAACTCTCAAACGTCTCGCAATCGGCGGGCTCAGGCTGGATGAGTCGCTTGAACCCGGCAAGTTCAGGGAACTCACGAAAAACGACGTCGATAAGGTCGTTAACAAAAACGTTACAAAATAGCAACAAATTATGATAAGAACTTACAAGCTTTGCCGGTCAGCTTTGTTGATAACGTGGATATACAAGCTGTTTCATTTTATGTTATTATACATAGGTATTCTTTTGACTTAGTGGTTAAGCAGGTCTTTATCGAAGAATGCAGCTGATTACCGTAGTTATTGGAACATTGCATAAAAATGATTTGCGTAATTGTACTTGGTGCTTAAATTTCAATAGTCAAGGGATGCGCTCCAAATTGCGGCGGATATCAGCGGTTTTATGGAATATCAACTATTTTGAATAGTTGCAAATGACAAAAACAGAGAATAACATAACGCGTTTTTAAAAAATTTTACAAAATATCCTCAAAAATATATTGAAAAAAGCAATAAAATAGGCTATTATGTTAAACGGTTAGTTTTCATTGCTTTTTAATTAGGAGGAGCAACCATGTCAAGTAGGATTTTTCAGAGCGTTATTGTTCAGATGAAAGAGGCTACTGACAGATGTCTCGGAGTTATTGACTCCGAAGGCTTTGTCGTAGCTTGCAGCGAGCTTTCCCTGATTGGCACAAAACTCGAAAATTTGCAGGGCATTTCGGGCAGCGAGCTTTCCGATCAATTCTTTACCTCAGGCACAAGGACTTACAGGATTCTTGGAAGCCCCAACTCCCGCTTTGACTATGCCGTTTTCGTCGAAGGCAGAGATTCCCTTGCAAGAAGCATCTGCATTTTGGCAGCGGTTGCCTTCAACGAGGCAAAAGCGAATTATGATGAGAAGTACAATAAGGTAACTTTTGTAAAGAACATCATTTCCGACAATATTCTTCCCGGCGACGTGTATGTCCGTGCAAAGGAACTGAACTTTGTAACAGACGTTCCCCGCGCCGTTCTGCTCATTCGTCAGCTTGAAAAGTCCGATATCGCGACTCTGGAGCTGGTGCAGGGCATGTTCCCCGACAGGCAGAAGGATTTTGTTCTCAGCATGAGTGAGACCGACATCGTTCTCATAAAGGAAATCGAGCAGGGCGTCGAGGGAAGAGAGCTTTGCCAGCTTGCGGACAAGATCGGCAACACGATCAATTCCGAACTTCTCGTCAAAACGGTCATCGGTATAGGTACAGTCGCAAAGCATCTTCGCGAGATTGCCGACCGCTACAAGGAAGCTCAGGTCGCCATCGAGGTCGGCAAGGTCTTTGAGACCGACAAGGGCGTCATTCATTACGAGAGCCTCGGCATCGGCCGCATAATCTATCAGCTTCCGACTACGCTGTGCGAAATGTTCCTCAGCGAGGTTTTCAAGAAGAACCCGATAGAATCTCTCGATCAGGAAACCCTTTACACAATTAACAAGTTCTTTGAAAACAACCTTAACGTATCGGAAACCTCCAGAAAGCTTTTCGTACACAGAAACACGCTGGTCTACCGTCTTGAGAAAATTAAGAAGCTCACTGGGCTTGATTTGCGCGAGTTCGACCACGCTATTGTTTTCAAGGTTGCGCTGATGGTTAAGAAATACCTCAATTCCCAGAACATCAAGGGTTAGCGTTTACTTTTGGTTCACCATGAGTGGAGCTCACGGACCAATAATCGGAGGAAATCAAAATGGTCTTAATGAACAATGTTTCAATGGTTTATGAAAACAGCGGCATGGTTGCCGCCAATGGAATCGACCTTGAAATCAATGAGGGAGAGTTTGTCTTTTTGGTTGGACCTTCCGGCTCAGGTAAAACGACAATTATTAAGCTTCTTACCGGAGAGATTACCGCTTCGGACGGAGAAATATATGTCAACGATTTCGACCTGCGCGCAATCAAGCAGCGGAAGCTGCCCAAGCTGCGCCGTACTTTGGGCGTAATCTTCCAGGATTTCAGGCTTATCGAGGACAAGTCCGTCTACGAAAACGTTGCTTTTGCAATGCGCGTTGTAGGAGCGAGCAACAAGGAAATCGCAAAGCGTGTTCCCTATGTGCTTGAGCTGGTCGGTCTTGAAGGCAGAGAAAAGCGTCTTCCGCAGGAGCTTTCCGGCGGAGAGCAGCAGCGTGTCGCTATTGCCCGTGCTCTTGTAAACAGCCCAAGCCTCATCATAGCGGACGAGCCGACGGGCAACCTTGACCCTGTCAAAAGCCTCGAGCTCATGCTGCTTCTTGAAAAAATAAACGAACTTGGAACCACGGTCCTCGTCGTGACACATGAAAAAGAGCTTGTAAACTCTTTTTCCAAGCGTGTTGTTGCATTAGACCAAGGCTCGATAGTAAGCGACGGAATGGATGGGTATTACAGCTATGGGATTCATGAATAAAGTCGGTTATCTTTTTAAGGAGGGCTTTAGGAGCATCACAATCCACGGCTTCATGTCCTTCGCGTCGGTTACAATTATTGTTGCATGTCTTGTAATCATGGGCAGTTTCTCTCTCCTCGCCGTCAATATTGACGCGCTTATCGACAAGCTGGAAAGCGAAAACGAGATGCTGGCCTTTGTCGACGAGAGCTATACAGAAAATGAGGCGACTGCGCTCCAAAGCGAACTGGAGGCGGTGCCGAATGTGAGCAAGGTCGAATTTGTCACTCGCGAACAGGCGATGGAAGAGTTCAAAACGGGCTATGAGAACAGCTCCTTGTTCAACGAAATAGACGCCTCCGTTTTCCGTGACAGATATGTTATCTATCTTGACGATATCAGTCTCATGCCAGAGACCAAGACGCAGCTTGAGCAGGTGGAAGGCATCGCCGATGTCAGCGCCCAACTCGAAATATCCAGAGGCTTCGTTACTGCAAGAAACATTGTCAGCGCCGTCTCGCTGGTATTGATAGTGATACTTTTTGTGGTTTCGGTATTCATAATGTCGAACACCATTAAGCTCACAACCTTCGGGCGAAGGGAAGAGATCGCAATTATGAAGATGGTCGGCGCAACGGACAGCTTTATCAGAACGCCCTTCATAATCGAAGGTTTGACCCTTGGCGTCATCGGTTCGGGACTTGCGATACTGCTGGAATGGGGCATATATACGCTTATAACGGACAAGGTCATGGCCAGCATCGCCGGCTCCTATGTGAACGTTCTCTCGTTTTCCTCACTGGCGCTGCCTCTAGGACTTGTGTTCCTCGGCGTGGGCGTCGTCGTCGGAGCCTTCGGCGGAACCATTGCAATACGCAATTATCTTAAGGTCTGATTTTTTCGCTTCGAATACCGAAGCTTAAAACTTCTCTGTTTCCGCAGACAAAAATACTGAGCCTGTCTTGCGGATGAAAGGTTTTTCAAAGCATGCGTCGCGTGCGGGAGGTATCTATGCAGAAAAACAGAAAAAAAATCGTATCCACAATATGCGTTGTTCTCGTGCTTGTTCTGCTTGTGACGTTGGTTTTGGGAGCGATAGGCAGCGCGATGGCTGTTTCGCAGTCCGAAATTGATGCGCTTAAAAACCAGCAGACTGCCATACAGCAGCAAAAGAAGGAGCTTCAGTCAAAAATCTCCGATCTACAGGGACAGCAGGACTCGGCGATAGACCAGAAAGAGGCTCTGGACGAGCAGAATGAGCTTGCGCGGCAGGAAATCGAAATAATAAGCGAACAGATCGATGTATATAACGGTCTGATAGAAGAAAAGGCCAAGGAGCTGGAAAAAGCCAAGGAAGCCGAGGCCGAGCAGAAAGAAGCTCTCCGCGTCCGAATGAGGGCGATGGAGGAATCTGGAAGTCTTACATATTACGCAATCCTCTTCGACGCAAGCAGCTTTTCGGACCTGCTTGCTAAGATCAGCGATATTTCCGCGATAATGCAGTACGACAAAAAGCTTGAGGATTCTTACATAGCCGCCAGAGAGAACGTTGAAACAGTCAAGGCGGAATACGAAGCGACTCTCAAGGAGCAGGAAGGAAAGAAAACCGAGCTTGAGGCCAGAAAAGCTGAACTGGAAGAACAGATAGCGGCGGCGGAAGCCGTTATCGCCGACATTGAGAAGGACATCGAGAAATTCAAGACCGAGTATGAGGCAAACGCAAATCAGGAGGCCTCTATCCGCAGCGCAATCGACGCAAAGGTCGCAGAGCTTGAAAGGCAGCAGGAAGCAGCCAGAAAAGCGGGTCAGACCGTAGTTACGGGTTCCGGACAGTTTATGTGGCCGGTGCCGTCCTGCACCACTATCGGCTCCGGTTTCGGATACAGAATACACCCGATTTTCGGCGACAAGCGCTTCCATTCGGGCGTTGATATTTCGGCTTCAGCTGGCGCGACTATTGTTGCCGCGGACTCCGGCACAGTGGTAACCGCAGTCTACAGCAGCTCCTATGGCAACTATGTCGTTATCAGCCACGGCAGCGGCACCACAACCTTATATGCGCATATGAGCTCTATGGCTGTTTCGTCAGGTCAGACCGTTACCAAGGGACAAACCATCGGCTACGTCGGTTCGACGGGCTGGTCAACAGGTCCTCACTGCCACTTTGAAATTAAAATCGGCGGACAGCTTGTAGACCCCATGAGTCAGTTCTGAAAGCAGTTGACATGATTATCGCCGGGCAGTAAAGTAATACTGCCCGGCTAATTTCAGCTTTTGCGGCATAATATACTGTCCGCCCAGCCTTCTTAACGAGAGGGACAGGTATGCAGCAAGGTCCGTAAACCCATTTAGGAGGAGCCTATGAAAAAACGTTTTAGTACCTTGGCCCTTATCATTGCCTGCGTTCTTAGCTTTTTGCTTGCAGGTCTTTGCATTACCGGCATTTTCGTCATTAAATACGGCGGAATGGACAGCTTTCCTTACGCTTCGAAATTTGCCGCGATTTACAATGCCATTGACAGCGACTTTGTCGGCGGCGCGGATATGGAGAAGGTTTCCGACGCCGCGTACGGCGCAATGATAGACGCGATTGACGACCGCTGGAGCTATTACATGACGGCGGAGCAGTACGAAGAATACAAGCAGTATCAGAACAACAGCTACACGGGTATAGGCGTTACAATAGGGAAGGATGAGGACAGCGGCCTTTTCCGCGTGCTGACGGTGCTCGAGGATTCGCCCGCACAGGAGGCGGGAGTGAACGTTGGGGAACTCATGTGTGCTATCGACGGCGAAGACCTGAAGGACATGACGTCATCACAGATTAAGGAGCTTATCTCCGGGAAAACCGGCAAATCCTTTGAGCTGAAACTCAGGACGGACGACGGCACAGAAAGAACTGTTACGATTGAAGCTGAGGTCATCCGTTCAAACCCCGTGGAATACGAGATGCTTGACGGGGCAGTCGGCTATGTTAGGATTAAGAACTTTGAGAGCGATTCCGGCGATGAGATAATCGCAGCCGTAGACGACCTTGTTTCGCAGGGAGCAAAGGGTATTGTTTTCGATGTGCGCAACAATCCGGGAGGACTTCTGAGCGAGCTGCTGAAAGCGCTTGACCACATTCTTCCCGAGGGCGACATTTTTGTTTCCGCAGACAAGGAAGGCAACGAGCGTGTCAAAACCTCCGACGCCTCGTGCGTGAAGCTGCCAATGACGGTGCTCATCAACGAAAACAGCTACTCGGCGGCGGAATTCTTCGCGGCGGCGCTCTCGGAATATGACTGGGCGAAGCTCGTGGGAGGCAACACCACCGGCAAAGCACGCTCGCAGGTGACATTTGAACTTACGGACGGAAGCGCGATTCATATCTCGACGAATAGCTACCTCACTCCGAAGAGGGTGGACCTTGCCGAAACGGGAGGACTTGTACCGGATGTTGCTGTTTCGCTCGGGGACGAGGACGAGGAAAAACTGGAGTCCGGACTTCTGGAACACAGTGAGGACGGGCAGTTGTCGGCGGCTGTTGAAGAAATAAATACTCTCATCGACAAATGATTGCCGCTTTATCTTCTTGACACGCCGTTGTTTTCTATCTATAATACGTAAATATGATGTCATTCTATATTAAAATGTATAAATGAGCTATTATTATAAGTTGAAGGGGCGAACACTATGGCCAACGAAGCAAAGTTCAAAATGAGTCAGGAACGTCTGAACGAAATTCGGGAGGAGCTCCACTATCTCGAAACAGTTCGGGAGAAGGAAGTTTCCGAACTTATCAAAGAAGCGCGTTCCTTCGGCGACCTTTCCGAAAACAGCGAATACGACGAGGCAAAAACGGAACAGGGCAAGCTCTACTCCAAAATTGCCGAGCTTCGGAATATCCTCGAGAACGCCGAGGTTATCGAAACGCGCGAAACCACAAACTCCATCTCTCTGGGTAGCAAGGTCAGGGTTGAATGCCTTGATGACAGCGGGGAAGAGGAGTATCAGATCGTCGGTTCGCAGGAAGCGAACCCCATGCAGGGCCGCGTTTCGGACGATTCGCCTTTCGGACGCGTGCTTATGGGCCGCAACGTAGGCGAGACTGTTACCGTAATCGCGCCCTCGGGCGAGTTGAAATTCAAGATTCTAGCCATCGAAAACTGATGAGAACCAAGTCTCCGCGGTCTTAAAGCTGCCCCTCGGCGGGGAGTTTTTCGGCAGCGGCCTCCCTTGAGCGGGAGGAACTTTTTATACTGTTTGCCCGGAGGGGCAAAAGCGTTTGGGAGGACAACTGATGAGCCAGGAAATAACACCTGAAGAAACCCAGGACATATCCGAGATCCGCCGTATCCGCCGCGATAAGCTCTCGAAGCTCCGCGACGAGAACAGGGACCCGTTCACCGTTACGAAATACAAAAGAACGGCGTACTCAGAGGAAATAAAGCAGAATTTTGAAGCCTGGGAAGAAAAGGATGTTTCCATGGCCGGACGCCTCATGTCCAAACGCGACATGGGCAAAGCCTTCTTCGCAGATATTCAGGACGACAGGGGCAGACTGCAGCTCTATGTCCGCGTTGACGATTTGGGCGAGGAGGCCTTCGGCGAATTCAAAAAATGGGACATCGGCGATATTATCGGGGTAACGGGCTTCGTTTTCCGTACACGCAAGGGCGAAATCTCCGTCCACTGCAAGACAGTGAAGCTGCTTTCCAAATCGCTTCTTCCTCTGCCCGAGAAGTTCCACGGACTGACCGACCTTGAAACCCGCTATCGCCAGCGCTATGTCGACCTCATTGTTAACCCCGAGGTGCGCCGTAACTTTGAAATACGCAGTCTCTTTATACGCCATGTTCGCCGCTTCCTTGATGACCGCGGCTATATGGAGGTCGAAACGCCCGTACTCAATACCATTTCGGGCGGCGCGACGGCGCGTCCTTTTATCACGCACCACAACACTCTTGATATGGATATGTATCTCCGCATTGCAACGGAGCTTCACTTAAAGCGCCTTGTCGTCGGCGGTATAGAGCGAGTTTACGAAATCGGGCGCATATTCCGCAACGAGGGCATGGATACAAAGCACAATCCCGAATTTACAACGGTAGAGCTCTATGAAGCCTATGCCGATTTCAACGACATGATGGACCTTTTTGAGGACCTGCTCTCATCAGCCGCGAAGGATATACTCGGAACCTATGACGTCACCTGGCAGGGCGAAGAGATTTCACTCGCTCCGGGCTGGGAGCGCCTTTCGATGGCGGACGCCGTCAAGAAATACCTCGGCGCCGACTTCATGCCTGTCACTTCCGATGAGGAAGCGGTTGAGCTCGCCAAATACGTCGGAGTCGAGATTCCGAAGGAAAAGGAAAAGACCTGGGGCAACGCCCTTTACGAGTGCTTTGACCAGAAGGTCGAAGAAAAACTCATCCAGCCTACCTTCATCACGCTGCACCCGGTCGACGTATCGCCGCTTGCAAAACGCAGCCCTTTGGACCCGAGGCTGACGGAACGTTTCGAGCTTTTTGTCTGCCGCAGCGAAATGGGCAACGCCTTCTCGGAGCTTAACGACCCTGTTGACCAGAAGCAGCGCTTTATAAAGCAGGTAGAACTTCGCAAAAAAGGCGACGCGGAAGCCGGCATGATGGACGAAGACTACGTCACCGCTCTTGAATACGGTCTGCCTCCGACGGGCGGTCTCGGCATCGGCATCGACCGCTGCGTAATGCTGCTCACGGGCGTTGACTCCATCAGAGAAGTTATTTTATTCCCGACTATGAAACCGATAGACGCGTAACGCGAAACAGGCTGTGGCAGGGTGTTTGAGCCTTGCCGCAGCCTTGCCATGTGAAAAAGATTGCCTTTCGGAGGACGATGTGGAACATATCACGTCAAGAAAAAACCGAATAATAACGCACCTGAAGGACCTTTCGACGGACGGAAACTACCGCACGCAGGCGGGGGAATTCGTCTGCGACGGTGAAAAAATGCTGAAAGAAGCCCTCTCCTTCGGCGCTGAAATAAGCTGTGTCCTCTGGGGCAATGCGCCGTCCTTTGAAATTCCGGAAAGTATTGCCCAATATTCGTGTCCCGACGACCTCATGCAGTACGTTTCTCCGCTTAAAAACTCTGCGGGGCCCGTATTCAGCGTAAAAATCCCTGACAGGTCAGCGGAAACGAAAGCGGTTTCCACCGCGCTCGTGCTTGAGAACGTACAGGACCCGGGAAACGTCGGTACGGTCATCAGAACAGCGGACGCCATGGGAACGGACGTTGTAATCCTCGTCGGCAGCGGAGCTGATCTCTATAACCCGAAAACCGTCCGCGCGACTATGGGCGGAATTTTCCGCCAGACCGTCATAGAGACTGATATAGGCGGGCTACTGAATTATGTAAACCAATATGGGCTAAAACTCTATGGCGCGGCCCTGAGCGAGAACGCTGAGGATATAAGAAAGACTGATTTGAAAAAAGCCGCGGTCGCAATCGGAAGCGAAGGCAGAGGGCTGTCGGCAGAGCTGCTTGAAATCTGCGGAGCGCGGCTCATTATTCCGATGTGCCCCAGCTGCGAATCCTTGAATGCGGCGGTCGCGGCGGCAATCGTTATGTGGGAAATGTCGAGATAAATATAAAGGGGAAGTTTTCTTGTCAACACTGAAATACTGGGTGTGGCTTTCCGCCTTGACGGGACTGAAACCGAGAAAGCGGTATGAGCTTCTGGACGCCTTCGGCGACCCCGAAAAAGTGTATTATGCGGACGAAAGGCTTTTGAGAGAAAAGCTTGCTCTGACGGACGGCGAACTGCGTCTTGTTATGAACAGGAGCCTTGGCAGGGCGGAAGATATTCTTGCAAAGTGTGGCTCCGAAAACATTTCAATCGTCAGCTTTCAGGACGCGCAGTATCCGCAGCGGCTGAAGAATATCTATGACCCGCCTGTTGTGCTCTATGTCAGAGGCAAACTCCCCGTAATCGACGAGGAGGCGGCGATAGCCGTCGTCGGTACGAGAAAGGCGACACCCTACGGAATAAAAATGGCGAGAAAGCTCGGGTTCGAGATTACAAAGGGCGGAGGGCTTGTCGTAACGGGTCTTGCCGAGGGCATCGACAGTGCAGCGGCGGAAGGCGCTCTGCGAGCGGGGGGAGCCTGTGTCGGAGTTCTGGGCTGCGCAATTGACGAGGTTTACCCAAAGTTCAACGACGCGCTTTACGCGGACGTTATGCTCACGGGCGCGCTTATAAGCGAATATCCGCCGGGTGAGCCTATCGGCAAAAAGAACTTTCCCGAAAGAAACCGCATAATCAGCGGTCTTTCGCTCGGCGTGACGGTCATCGAAGCGCCGATAAAAAGCGGGGCGCTCATCACGGCTTCACTTGCGCTAGAGCAGGGCAGGGAGGTTTTTGTCGTACCCGGAAACGCGGACGCCCCGAACTGCTTCGGTTCAAACGAACTGATAAAAGACGGCGCGCTGCTGGTCTCAAAGGGCTGGGATGCGCTCTCGGATTTCGCTTCACAGTTTCCCCGCAAACTGTCCGAGCCCGACCTGCAGAGGACTCCGGTTCTTGCCTATGAGAAGCCGGAGGAACCTGGGTTTTACGAAGCTAAACGCGCTGAGATAATCCGGAAGACGGTTCCGGAAACAGGCAAAGGCTTCGCAAAGCTGAGGGTTAGGACCGACAGAAAAAGGATTGACAACGATATAAAGCGGGAATATATTGATTTGCGGGAACAGCTTTCCGGCCTTTCAGAGCGCCAGCTCAAGATTGTTTCCGTGATAAACGGAAAGTCGGTGCACATCGACGATATTATAGATTTGAGCGGATTATCCGCGCCCGAGGTGCTTTCCGAGCTTACGGTACTCCAGATTAAAGGCTTCGTTTCGCAGGAAAAAGGAAAGAGATTCACGCTGAATGTTGCTTCGCGCTGAACTTGAAAGCAGCGCGGGATATACCTAAAAAATTTATGAATAGAGGTCATTTATGGCAAAAACTAAGACGGATCTGGTCATTGTCGAATCGCCGGCAAAGGCGCGGACGATCGAGAAGTATCTTGGCCCGAATTATCATGTTGTTGCCTCCATGGGACATCTGCGGGATCTGCCGAAGAGCACCATGGGCGTAGATATAGAAAACGGTTTTGAGCCCGACTATCAGCCCGTACAGGCACGAAAAGATGTTATAGAGGATTTAAAGAAGCGCTCGCTGACGGCCGACATCGTCTATCTTGCGACCGACCCTGACCGCGAGGGAGAGGCAATATCGTGGCATCTAAAGGAACTGCTTGAACTGCCCGATGAAAAAGCCAAGCGCGTCACCTTCAATGAAATCACAAAGAAGGTTGTCAGCGAGAGTATCGCGGCTCCGCGCGAAATTGACCAGGATCTGGTCGACGCTCAGCAGGCAAGACGTATTCTTGACCGCATCGTCGGCTATAAGCTCAGCCCTCTGCTCTGGCGAAAGGTCCGTCGCGGGCTTTCCGCGGGGCGCGTGCAGTCCGTCGCAACACGCATGGTGGTCGACAGGGAAAGGGAAATCAAGGCCTTCACAGCCGAGGAGTACTGGCTTCTTGACGTAACGCTCGACCGTACGGAAAAAGAGGGCAGCTTCGTGGCGCGTTTCCACGGCACCGAGGCGAAAAAAGTCGAGCTTCACACCGAGGCGGAAGTCGATAAAATCGTCAAGGAAATCTCCGGGGACGAGTTTTTCATCAAATCGGTCAAGCGCGGCGAAAAGCAGCGCTCGCCCTCGCCTCCGTTCATCACGTCGACTCTCCAGCAGGAGGCGTCGCGCCGTCTAGGCATGACACCGAAGCGCACAATGTCGATTGCACAGCAGCTTTATGAAGGCGTCGATATTACGGGCGAGGGAACCGTTGGTCTTATTACCTATATGAGAACCGACTCTCTGCGCCTTTCCGACGACGCGACAGGCGCCGCGAAGGATTTTATAATCAAGCACTACGGACGGGAATACTATCCCGATAAGACCCGCTATTTCAAAACCAAGGCCGGAGCGCAGGACGCGCATGAAGCTATCCGTCCCAGCAACGTCGCCCTTACGCCGGAGGCAATCAAAAAGGATTTGACCGCCGACCAGTACAGGCTTTACCGCCTCATATGGGGGCGCTTCACCGCCTGCCAGATGGCGAACGCCATATACGACGGCGTCACAATCGACGCAGTTGCCGCAGGCTATCTTTTCCGCGCCAACTATTCCGAGCTCAGGTTCGCAGGCTATACCGCCGTGTATGAGGAAGCTAAGGACGAGGAGGAAAACGGAAGAGAAAAACCCCTGCCCGATTTGCGCGAAGGCGAAAAGGTGAAGCTTGCCAAAACCGATAAGGAACAGCAGTTCACCCAGCCGCCCTCCCGTTACACGGAAGCGACGCTTATTCGTGCGATGGAGGAAAAAGGCATAGGCCGTCCGAGCACCTACGCCCCGACAATCAGCACCATAACAAGCCGTGAATATGTCGTCAAGGAAGGAAAATACCTCCGTCCGACGGTTCTGGGCGAAGTTGTGACGGAGCTTATGGAGGAACGCTTTCCCGATATTGTTGACCTGAAGTTTACCGCGAGAATGGAAGACACACTGGACAGCGTCGAGGAAGGTAAGCGCTTCTGGAAGGATATCCTTTCCGAATTCTATAACGATTTCGATATCGAGCTCAAGGAAGCCGAAAAAGCTCTCGAGGGTCAGCACATAAAAATTCCTGACGAGGAGTCGGACGAAATCTGCGAAAAATGCGGACGCAAAATGGTCGTCAAAACAGGCCGTTTCGGACGTTTCCTGGCCTGCCCCGGCTATCCCGAGTGCGGTTTCACGAAACCCATCGTCGTGGAAATGCCCGGAAAGTGCCCGAAGTGCGGCGCACGTATCCTTAAGCGTACATCCAAGAAGGGCTACGCATACTATGCCTGTGAGCGCGGGGCCGAATGCGGCTTTATGACCTGGGATGTTCCGGTAAAGGAAAACTGCCCCGAGTGCGGAAAAACCCTTTTCAAGCTCTCCGGCAGAGGAAAGAAAACCCCCTTCTGTATCAACGACGCCTGCCCGAACTTCCTTCCCGAGGATAAGCGCGGCTACAAGAAGAAAGCCGCCGCGGAGGGCGACAGCGTGAAAGAAGGAAAGACGCCCGCGAAATCGACCGCCAAGAAAGCGCCCGCAAAGGCCGCGTCGAAAAAGGCAGCAGGTGTGAAGACTGCTACAGCAAAGAAAGCGCCCGCCAAGAAAGCTCCGGCAAAGGCTGCGTCGAAGAAGCCCGCGGCTGCCAAAACGGCGACGTCGAAGAAACCGGCGGCAAAAACCGGCGCAAAGACAAAATAAATTAGAAAACCGGCATAAATCACGCGGAGGACTTGAAATTGGACAAAGTTACTGTGATAGGAGCGGGGCTTGCGGGCTGCGAAGCGGCCTGGCAGCTTGCCAAACGCGGCGTCGGTGTACGGCTCATTGAGATGAAGCCAAAGAAAATGACGCCTGCCCACGTTTCGGAGAATTTCGCGGAGCTGGTTTGTTCAAATTCCCTGCGCAGCGACGAGCTTACAAACGCAGTCGGACTTCTCAAGGAAGAACTCAGGCTTCTCGGCTCGCTCATCATGGAATGCGCAGACGCGACGAGGGTCGCGGCAGGCGGCGCACTTGCTGTCGACCGCGAGGGCTTTTCCTCGATGATAACCGAAAGAATCAAAAACTGTCCGAACATCGAGCTCGTTTCCGAGGAGGCGCTTTCAATCCCCGGGGGCGAGGTCATAATCGCGACAGGTCCGCTCACAAGCGACGGTATGGCGGAGAAAATCGCCGAAAAGTGTCCCGGCGCAGGCTTTTTGAACTTTTATGACGCCGCCGCGCCTATAGTGACGCTCCAGAGCGTCGATATGGAAAACGCGTTCTACGCCTCGCGTTACGGTAAAGGAACGGCGGACTATATAAACTGCCCGATGACAAGGGAGGAATACCTCGCTTTCTGGGAGGAGCTATGCGGCGCAAAGCAGGCGCAGATACACGGCTTCGACGACGCCGGCGTTTTCGAGGGCTGTATGCCGGTTGAAGTCATGGCGAGAAGAGGAGAGGACACTCTGCGCTTTGGGCCGCTGAAGCCCGTCGGTCTTATTGACCCTCGTACAGGTAGGGAAAACTACGCCGTAGTCCAGCTGCGGCGCGACAACGCCGCCGGCACGATATACAACATCGTCGGCTTTCAGACACATCTGACCTTTTCGGAACAGAAACGCGTGTTTTCAATGATACCAGCGCTGAAAAACGCGGAATTCGTCCGCTTCGGTGTTATGCACCGCAACACCTATCTGAATTCACCGAAGCTTTTGGACAGATATTACCGCCTGAAATCGGAGCCGCGCATCAGCTTTGCCGGACAGATAACTGGAGTGGAGGGCTATGTCGAATCCTGCGCGTCGGGTATGTGCGTCGGGCTTGAAACCGCCGCCAGACTTCTTGACGAGCCGCCGCTCGATTTTCCCGCAGAGACGGCAATCGGCGCGCTTGCGCTTTACGTTTCGGATTCTTCGGTGGGCAGTTTTCAGCCCATGAACGTTAATTTCGGCATTATAGAGCCGCTGGGAATTAAGATAAGGGGAAAGCGCGACAAAAACGCCGTCATTTCCGAAAGATCGTTAGAGATAATCAGAAAAAAATGTTCCGTGGGAGGCAATATATGAGGATAATAATAGACGCTATGGGAGGGGACCACGCCCCCGACGAAATCGTTAAGGGTGCTGTTGAAGCCATACGCGAGTTCGGAGTATCGGTAACGCTGGTCGGCAGGGAAAAAGATGTGAGAGCCTGCCTTGAAAATGAGGACGCGGAGAGCCTGAGTGAAAAAATAAGCCTCGTTAACGCAAACGAGACAGTTAACATGGAGGACGACCCGACGACGGTTCTGCGCTCGAAAAAGGACTCCTCGATGGCAGTCGCGCTTAAACTCCTTAAAGACGGAGAAGGCGACGCCTGCATTTCCGCGGGCAGTACAGGCGCGCTTCTTACCGGTGCGACGCTGATTGTAAAAAGGGTCAACGGTATCCGGCGGGCGGCGCTTGCGCCCGTGCTTCCAAACGGAGGCAGAGGCGTCATGCTCATCGACTGCGGCGCGAATGTCGACTGCACGCCCGAATATCTTTTGCAGTTCGCGTTCATGGGCTCGTTTTACGCAAGAAATATCCTGGGCTGCGAAAAGCCACGCGTCGGGATTCTGAACGTCGGTACGGAGGATACCAAGGGCGGCGACCTTCAGATTGAGACCTACAAGCTGCTCAAGGTGGCGGGCGAAGCCGGGCATATCAACTTTATCGGCAACGTGGAAGCGAGAGACGTTCTTTTCAACACCGTCGACGTCGTGGTGACAGACGGTTTTTCAGGCAACATCATGCTCAAAACCATCGAGGGCACGGGAATGTTCGTTTTGAATAACCTTAAGGAGATATTCACAGCCAACAGACGCTCGAAGGTTGCGGCTCTGACGATGAAGAAGCGCCTCGGGGAATTCAAAAAGAAGATTGATCCCTCCGAAGTCGGCGGGACAGCGCTTCTCGGCATTTCAAAGCCTGTCATCAAGGCACACGGTTCCTCCGACGCCAGAGCTGTGAAAAACGCCGTTTTGCAGGCAATCAACTGCGTGAACACGGACGTCGCGAATGAAATAGCTAAAAATATTGAGTTTATGACGATTGGCAAGGCGGAATAGACTTGACAAGTATATACTTTATGAATATTATCAGTTTTAGCAATATAGTTGGAGATGTTAATTATGGTATTTGAAAGAATTCAGAAACTGATCTGCGAGCAATTTGTAGTCGACCCGGAGACAGTCACAATGGAAACGGCCTTTGTCGATGACCTCGGCGCAGACTCACTGGACGTTGTCGAGCTCACAATGGCTCTGGAGGAGGAGTTCTCTCTTCCCGAGGTGTCGGATGAGGAACTCAAGAAAATCGCTACGGTCGGAGACCTTGTCGAGTATGTCAGCCGCTTTGTTCAGGACTGATTTATAAGACAAATTTGAGCGGGAAAGGGGGCGCCTTATGGATGAACTCGAAGCAAAACTTGAATATCGTTTTCACAACAGGGCGCTCCTGCTCACGGCTTTAAGCCACAGTTCCTACGCTAACGAAAACAAAAGCGCGGGACTTGAGAGCAACGAGCGTCTGGAATTTTTAGGCGATTCCGTTCTCGGGCAGGTGGTGGCAAACCACCTGTATTTGTCGTATCCGAAAATGCCCGAAGGTCAAATGACTCGTCTTCGCGCAGAGCTTGTCTGCGAAACCAGCCTTTTTGAAGTCGCAAGGCTTCTGGACCTCGGAAAGTACATCAGACTCGGCAAGGGCGAGGAGCACACGGGCGGAAGATTGCGCGAGTCCATCCTGGCGGACGCCGTGGAGGCTGTTATCGCCGCGATGTACCTTGACGGAGGGCTGGAGGTCGCAAAGAGCTTCATCGGCAGGTACATACTGTCAAAGCCTGAAGCGAAGGATGTTCATCCCGTGAGCGACTATAAGACCGCTCTTCAGGAATTTGTTCAGCGCAAATCCGGACAGACCCTCACATACAAGCTTTTATCCGAGACGGGACCTGACCATCAGAAGTGCTTTACGATGCAGGTCTTGCTGAACGGCAGGCAGATTGGTGTCGGAAGCGGACACACAAAAAAGGAAGCGGAGCAGTACGCCGCGAAAAACGGACTTGAGGAGATTTCAAAATGAGAGCTGCACGGAACATTATACCTGTATTTGTTCCGCACCTCGGCTGTCCGAATAACTGCGTTTTCTGCAATCAGCGCAGGATTTCGGGGCAAAGCGCTCCGGCAACTGCAAGTTCCGTCACGAAGGCGGTTCTGGAGGGTATCGCAAAGATACCGGAAAATTCAAGAATACAGCTGGCGTTTTACGGCGGCAGTTTTACGGCAATACCGGTCGAAGAGCAGGAAGTGCTTTTGGACGCGGCTTTGCCGTTTTTGCGTGATGGAACGGTTGAATCTCTGCGGCTTTCCACGCGTCCCGATGCAATCGATGCGGAAACGCTCGTGCGGCTTAGGGAATACGGGGTGAAAACAATAGAACTGGGCGCGCAGTCCATGTGCGACGAGGTACTCAGACTTTCGGGCAGGGGACACACGGCACGGCAGACGGAGGCTTCCGCCCGGCTTATCAAAGAAAACGGCTTTGAGCTCATACTCCAGATGATGACGGGGCTTCCCGGGGACACGAAGGAGCGCACACTTGAAACGGCAAAAGGCATCATCGCCCTAGATCCCGACGGCGTACGCATCTATCCGACGGTCATCATCGAGGACACGCCGCTGCGTGATATGTGGCGAGCCGGAAAATACAAAGAGCATACGGTGGAGGAAGCGGTCGACTGGTGCGCCGCCGTACTGCCGCTTTTCGAAAAAGCGGGAATACCGGTCATACGCCTCGGGCTGAACCCGACGGAGGAGCTTTCAGGCGGCTCTGCAGTCGGCGGTGCCTACCACCCTGCTTTCGGCGAGCTCGTTAGGTCAAGGCTGTTCTTGGAAAAGGCGAGGGGGCTGTTATCCGACACTCCCCACGGTGAAAAAGTTACTTTGTGTGTGAACGCGTCGGAGCTTTCGGCAATGATCGGTCAGAAAAGGTCGAACATATCGTTGCTTTGCGCAGAGTTCGGGCTCGCGAGCCTGAAGGTGTCTCCGGCGGACATACAAAAAGGCGAGCTTGCTTTGGCATAATTATTCCTTGTTTTATTGCAAAATGCTCGTATTTATAATATAATTTTACGAATATAACTAAATGACACCGGCACTTTCCCCGCAAACAAACAACAGAGGTGAAATATGTATCTCAAAGCGCTCGAAATACAGGGCTTCAAGTCCTTCCCGGATAAAACGAGGCTGACATTTGAAAAAGATATAACGGCAATCGTCGGCCCCAACGGGAGCGGAAAATCGAATATTTCGGACGCGATACTCTGGGTTATGGGCGAGCAGCGTTCAAAAACGCTCCGCGGCGGAAAGATGGAGGACGTTATTTTCGGCGGAACGGAAAAGCGCCCAAAAATGGGTTTTGCACAGGTCTCGCTGGTGCTTGACAACACGCAGCGCGTTTTTAACACCGACAATACCGAGGTTATGATAACACGCCGCTATTACAGAAGCGGCGAGAGCGAGTACTACATAAACCGGGAGTCCGTACGCCTCAAGGACATAAGCGAAATGCTGATGGACACAGGGCTCGGGCGCGACGGTTATTCAGTCATCGGTCAGGGCAAAATCACCGAGGTCGTTTCCTCAAAGGGCGTCGACAGACGCGAGCTTTTCGAGGAGGCTGCTGGTATCTCGCGCTATCGCTACCGCAAGGACGAAAGTGAGCGCAAGCTCATGCATACTGACGAAAACCTCGTCCGTATCAACGACAAGATCGGCGAGCTGAAGTTATCTCTGGACCTGCTCAAGGAACAGGCGGAAACCGCAAAAAAATACCTGCTTCTGCGCGACGAGCTGCGCGGACTGGAAGTATCCGTATGGATGGAGACTCTGGACAGACTCCATGAGCGCGCCAAAACAGTCTCGGACGACTGGGAGAAAGCAAAGAGCGAGCACGAAAAAGCGCAGTCGTCGCTCGATGAGCTGTACGCCGCCTCCGAAAACTATACGGATAAAATGCGTGAAAAGGAGCTGGAGGCGGAAAGCCGCCGCACCGAGCTTGCCGGGGTCGAGACCGCCTGCGCGGAGTGCGAAAGCGAGCTTGCCGTCCTTGAAAACAGCCTCGGACACAACGCCGAGCGCTTTGCACAGCTCCAGTCGGAAATCGAGGAGCAGGGCTCGAGAGCCGCGGCTCTCGAGAACCAGATTGCCAAAAGGCACGGGCGTGTCGACGAAATCAAAACAGAGCTTTCCGAGCTCGACACAAAGGCCCGGGAGCTGACCTCAGTTATAAGCAGCAATTCCGAGGGCGAGGACGGAACGAAGCTCGAAATATCCCGGCTGATTACCGAGAAGGGCGAGAAGCAGGCGTCGCTTGCCCGCTCCAACGCCGTGCTTTCCATGCTCGCGGACGCGGCAAGGGAGCAGCTTGAGACGGACGAAAAGCGCAGCCGCGAGAATGCGGAGACGGCGCAGCGCCGCGAGGAGCTTGTTTTACGTCTTGCCAATGCGGAAACGGTACACAAAGAGGCAAAAGACAAGGCCGAGGAGTTAAAAAATATCATCGACGGCTACTCTATGCGCATGGAGGGCCGCGAAACAAAGGTCAAAGCGCTCGAGGAAAAGCAGACAAAGCTAACGATAGACCTAAACTCCGCCCGGAACCGCGTTTCCATGCTCACAGAAATGGAGAAGGAATACGAGGGCTTTACTCTGTCGGTCAAGACCGTAATGCGCGAGCATGACAGGGGAACGCTGAAGGGCATAAACGGACCGGTCGCAAACCTAGTCAAGACCGACGACCGCTTTACGCTCGCAATCGAGACCGCCCTCGGCGCGTCGCTGCGGAG
>Ga0074193_1001765_pt1 | contig 23557 bp, 20 predicted proteins | sample EPASupsiteHSE605_FD_64523 | JGI IMG/M metagenome (GOLD analysis project Ga0074193, IMG submission 64523) | Bioremediated contaminated groundwater from EPA Superfund site, New Mexico - Sample HSE6-05 | ecosystem: Environmental > Aquatic > Deep subsurface > Groundwater > Contaminated ... | reverse complement strand
ACAGCAGCAGCATCTATTTCATTTAAAAATTTTTGTGAATTTGTATAACTTTCAGTAACTATTGATTCTGAATGTCCAGTTCCATATTTATTGATGTGGTCAATTGCTTCTTGTACATCATCAACAACTTTTACAGAAATTATATAATCAAGAAACTCTTTGCCATAATCTTCTTCTGTTGCGGGCAAAACATCCTTACAAATGTTTAATGTTTCTTTACATCCTCTTACTTCAACATTTTTCTCTTTTAACTTCTTAATAGCTTCAGGTAAAAATTTATCTTTTATATTTTTATGAACAAGTAAACTTTCACATGCATTGCATACAGAAACTCTTGATGTTTTAGCATTTATCAAAATGTTAGACGCCATGTCAAAATCTGCAAATTCATCAACAAATATATGACAATTTCCAATTCCTGTTTGAATTACAGGAACAGTTGCGTTTTCAACTGCAGTTTTAATGAGGGAAGCTCCTCCTCTTGGTATTAAAACATTTAAATAATCATTTAATTTCATGAAGTTAGTAGCAGTTTCCCTCGAAGTATCTTCAACAAGTTCAATAGCTCCTTCACTTATTCCTTCTTCTTTTATAGATAGCTTCATAATTTTAACAAGTTCCTTGTTTGAATTAATAGCATCTTTAGAACCTCTAAGCATAACTGCATTTGATGATTTAAGGCATAAAGCTGCAGCATCAACAGTTACATTAGGGCGTGATTCATAAATTATTCCTATTACGCCTAATGGCACTCTTTTTTGACCTATCACAAGACCATTCGGCCTTTTATTCATATGTAATACTTCTCCAACAGGATCCTCTAAATCTGCAATTTGTTTAACGCCTTCTGCAATACCTTTTATTCTATCTTCATTTAACATAAGCCTGTCAATCATTGATTCACTCATACCATTATTTCTTGAATTATCAATATCTAATTTATTTTGTTCTATAATTTCAGCTTGATGCAAAATTAAATTTTCAGCGATTTTTAACAATGCTTTGTTTTTTATTTCAGTGGAAATATTCATAAGCTGATACGATGCAGCTTTAGCATTTTTGCCCTTTACTATCAATTCACTCATATTGTTTCAACCTTCTTTCTCATAAACAAAGTGCCAACATGTTTACCATCTAAAATGTCATATAATGATTCTGGACTTTTACCATTGCATATAACCATATCAATTCCGTTGTTTACTGCAATTTTAGCTGCAGAAATTTTCGTAGCCATTCCGCCTGTTCCAACTAAGCTTTCTGAATCACCTGCTGCATTTTCTATTTCTGCAGTAATTTCTTTTATGACAGGAATTAATTTTGCATTTTCATTTAATTGAGGATTTGTATCATAAAATCCATCTATGTCGCTTAATATTATAAGCATATCAGCATTTACTAACGATGCAGTCACTGCTGACAATGTATCATTATCACCATATACAAGTTCATCTACTGCAACAGTATCATTTTCATTTACTATTGGTATAACTCCATATGATAAAAGAGTTTCAAAAGTGTTGATTATATTGTTTCTGTACAATTCAGTATCAGTTATTGCTCTAGTCAAAAGGATTTGAGAAACCATTTGCCCATATTGTGAAAAAAGTTTATCATAAGTAAACATAAGCTCGCACTGTCCTACTGAAGCAGCTGCTTGTCTTTCCTTTACTGATTTAGGTCTTTCTTTTAACCCTAATTTAGATACACCTGCAGTAATTGAACCAGATGTTACAAGCACAATATCAGTTCCATTTTTTTTAATATCGCTTAATACCATTGCAAGTTTATCCATAATTCTTAAATTAAGACTTCCTGTATGATGTGTTAAAGTTGAAGTTCCTACTTTTATAACTATTCTTCTTTTGTCCTTAATCTTTCCCTCGAATGATCCCATATGTCTGTCCACCTTAAAAAATAATATAGTTTATATTCTATCATCATGTCAGAATAAATCAAGGTTTTTTTATTATTTCATTGAATTTTCATTTATAAAGCTCTTTATTTTCATTTTTTGTTCAAAACCGCTTACTCTCATTGCTTCAGAAGCTTCATTTTCAAAATTTTTAAAATATATGCTCATTTCTCCATCTTTAGTGTCATCATACCTTATACATCTAAAACCATTTTCATACATTTTTTTTATTTTTTCATATTCATTCATAATTATCTCCCTAAAAAAATAAGATTAGTTTTATTAACTAGCCCTATTATTACCAATTTAATTTAAATTATAATGAATATATTTTTATTAATAAAAAAAATGGCAACCACATAATGTGATTGCCATTTTTTTATGCCCCTTCTTTTAGAAACTTATATTGTGAAATATAAAGTTTATAATAAAGGCCTTTAAGGTTCATAAGTTCGTAATGAGAGCCAACTTCAGAAATACAGCCTTCATCAATAACCATGATTTTATCACAGTCCCTTATTGTTGAAAGTCTATGAGCTATTACAAAAGATGTTCTTCCATAGAGAAGCTTTTGAATGCCATTTTGAACTAGCCTTTCAGTTGCAGTATCAATATTTGAGGTTGCTTCATCAAGTATCAGTATGCGTGGATTAGCCAACAATGCTCTTGCAAAGGATACTAGTTGTCTCTGCCCAACAGATAATCGAGAGCCTCTTTCATTAACTTCAGTATCATAACCTTGTGGTAGCTTTATTATAAACTCATGAGCATTTACCGCCTTAGCTGCGGAAATAACTTCATCGTCAGTAGCATTTAATTTGCCATATCTAATATTTTCCTTGATTGTTGTTGAGAATAAAAAGGTATCCTGAAGCATTATGCCCATTTGTGATCTTAAAGATTCAAGATCTACTTTTTGTACATTCTTTCCATCAATGAGGACTTCTCCTTTTTGACAATCATAGAATCTACTTATTAGATTAACTATTGTGGTTTTACCTGCACCTGTAGGTCCAACTAGGGCTATTGTTTCTCCAGAATTGACTTTAAAGCTTACATTATCCAAAATTGGAACTCCTTCGTCATAAAAGAATCTAACATTTTTGAACTCTACGTTACCTTTAATCTTAGGCATTTTTGGAGTATTAATGCTACTTTTTATATCAGGTTTTATATCTAAAATCTCAAATATCCTTTCAGCTGCAGAAAAATTAATTATGAGAGTATTATAGAAATTACTTATATTCATTATAGGTCTCCAAAACATGCCTATATATGAGGTAAAGGCTATTATTGTACCTATGGAAACTCCCTGTCCCATAAGCTTTACGCTGTACCAAAACAATATAACACAGCCTGCACCCCAAGATATTTCAACCATTGGCCAAAATAAATCATTTAATTTAACAGCATGGACGAAGGCATCCATCATTTCTTTAACTAGTATATTAAAAGTATGAGAAGTATTTTTTTCTGAAGCAAAGGATTGAACTACCCTTATCCCAGAAAAGTCTTCATGAGTGAAGGCATTTAAATTTGATCTTTTTTTACGATGAAGCTGCCAACGTTTCCTGCTTGCAGATTCAACCCAAAACATACCTACTGCTAAAAAAGGCAGTATTATTAGTGAGCATAGTGCCAGTTTATAGTTCATGTAAAACATCACTAAAGTTACACATACCAAACTTAGAAGTTCAGGTATGAAGCTGGCTATGGAGTTTGAAAAAAGATCTTGCAAAGCGTTTACATCTCCGACAACCCTTGCTAGGATTTTACCCACAGGTCTGTTATCAAAGAAAGAAAATGACAATTTTTGTATATGAGTATAAAGATCATGGCGTATATTAACAAGTATTGTATTAGTTACTGAAGCCATCATATTTATTCTTAACCTTGCAGCAAACATAGCTATCATATTTAGGATAATCATTACTACCCCTATTATTATAAGTCCTTTGATGTCTTTATTTATTATATTGTCATCTATAGCCATTTTGAGAAGATATGGATTTAATATATTGCATATCAGGACAAAAATCATGAGAGCAACAACTATAGACACTTTTAACTTAAAGGGTTTAAGATATTTTAATAATCTTTGCAATATTTCACTGTTAGAGTGTAACTTAATTTCTTCATCTTGCTTTACTGAGTTTTTAGACATTATACAACCACCTTACTTTCTATATCTTGAAAATCTTTGAATTGATCGCAATAAATGCAATAGTATTTTCCCTTGAGAGCTAAAAGCTCTTCATGAGTACCTCTTTCTACTATGCTACCATTTTCCACATAGATTATCTGATCTGCATTTTTAACTGCAGATATTCTATGGGCAATTATAAAAGTTGTAGTTTTATTTTTTATTGCTTTTAAATTTTTAAGAAGTTCATATTCTGTTTCCATATCTAGAGCTGAGGTAGCATCATCAAGTATGAGAATTTTACCCTTTCTGACTAACGCCCTAGCTATAGAAATTCTTTGTTTTTGACCGCCGGAAAGCCCTATGCCTCTTTCACCTATAACTGTATTAAAACCATCTTCTAACTCACCAATGAAATCTAAAGCGCAAGCATTTTGACAAGCCTCTCTGATTTCTTCCATTGTGGCATTCTGATTTCCAATTTTAATATTTTGTTCAATAGTATCAGAAAACAGGAATGTATCTTGCGATATTACAGCCATTTGGCTTCTTAATGTGTCTAATGCTAGATCCTTAACATTTATATCATCAATGTTAATGGAGCCTTCAAAAACATCATAGTATCTTCCTATGAGATTGATAATAGAGGATTTTCCAGAGCCTGTTGTACCCATAATTGCTATTGTGTTGCCTGGTTTTACATCTATATTAATTTCTTTGAGTATGATTTCTTCATTATATTTGAAACTCACATTATTAAACATAATATGACCTCTCATATTTTCAAGGTGTATGGTATTTTCTTTATCCTTTATTTCAGGGATGATATTAAAAATTTTAAATATTTTTTTTGCAGAGGCATTAGTTTGAGCTAGCATATTTGTAAGCCAACCTAAATTTCTCATTGGCCAAATCAAGTTCCATATATAACCGTAAAAAGCAACTAAAGTTCCAAGTGAAATCTCACCGTTTATTACTAGAATACCTCCAAGTGATATCATTGCTACTATGGCTATATTTGTAAGCAAATCAATGAGAGGTATATACTTAGCCATTATGTTTGACTGTTCCATAGCCAGAGAATAATTTTGCTTATTAATTTCTAAAAACTTTAGTATTTCATGTTTTTCTCTTGCAAAGGCTTTTACCAATCTTACTCCGGCAATATTTTCTTGAGCAGTTGTGTTTAATATAGCACCTTGGTCACTAAGCTTTTCATAGGATATCCCAATTTGTTTTTCGAACTTGAGAGCAATATGTGCTATAGGTGCCATTATGAGAATACAAACTAAAGCTAGCTTCCAGTTCAAGGAAAAGAGAATGACAGCAGATATTACAAAATAAAGTACATTCTCTACAAAAAGCCTTAATCCAAATGAAATGGTTCTCCATATATTATCAACATCTTCCCCTATACGTGACATTAATTCTCCTGTATTCATGCTGTCAAAATAACTAAAGGAGAGGTTTTGTATATGATCAAATAAATCTTGTTTTATATCAATATTTATTTTAGCTGATAAAACATCGAATGCATATTCTTTAAAATATCCTAATAACGACCGCGAAATGGATATACTCGCAAGTCCTGCTAATACTATCCATAATAAATTAATTTCTTTGTTGCCTAACACATTATCTACCATAATTTTATTGAGATATGGGTTAAACATATCTATAATTATGCTTATGAGCATAGCTATAGATGGTATAATTACAAGTGCTTTGTATTTCCATATATATTTCAAAATTCGTTTCATAAAAGCTCCTTTCGATGATGAGTGACGATAATTCAGTGTCATTCATAAAAATGATGATAAAAAAACCATGGAATCCCATGGTTAATTTTTTTACAAAAAGAGCGTGCACTACTCCTGATGCAATATAAAAGGCCATGGGACAGATAGCCCATGACCTATATTTTCATGTTATGAAAACAAGTCAATTTTTACTGTTTACTTATCCGTAGAAAGCCAGACAGTAAAGAGATAGAGCTATCACAATTAAATTTGGGCATAAATATTCCGATGCTGCTGCCATAATTAAGACTAATGTTCTTTGTAAACCCAAAATTAATATTTAACATAGAAACTACCTCCTTTTCATAAATTTGTAATAAATACCATTTAATGATATAATATTCACAGCTACATGTCAAGAATTTTTTTTAATTATAAAAATTTAATTAAATTTATATAATCATTATTTAAAAAAATAGACGAAACTTGGTATTAAAAACTTAACCTCTGGAGAAGATTGTGGATTTTTGATAATTTGAGGGACAGAAATTATAAATATAGAACAGGTGTGGAACTTTCTGTTTGAAAAAAATGTAATGGAGTACTATAAAACAGTAAAATTAAACGAATAGAATAGGTAAATGAAAATGGCAACCACATAATGTGATTGCCAAGTGATTTATTATACAAACATAGGTATTACTAATAATCCAATCGTAGTTACTACGCACCAGAATAACCAGATAAATGCCATGTAACCCCAAACATCTTTTAATTTCATTCCAACTACTGACAATGCTGGAATTACATAAAGTGGTTGCAATAAGTTAGTTGCTTCATCACCATAAACAAATGCATTTATTACATGAGGTACATTAGCATCTAATCTTAATGCTGCATCCATAATTATTGGTCCTTGTACAATCCATTGACCCCCTTGAGATGGAATGAACAAGTTTAGTATTGATGCAGACAAATATGAGAATGTTGGCAAAGTATAAGCTGTTGCTAATTGGCAAAGACCACCAACTATAATTTGTCCAAGACCAGAGTCAGCCATCATTCCTGATATACCACCGTAAAATGGAAACTGTATCATAACATCTGTTGCAAGGCTCAAATTATCTCTATATGCATTAATAAATTTTGACGGTGTATTATATAATAAGAAATTTGCTGTTAAAAACATGAATATAACAAAGTTTAAACTTAATGATCCTAAGAATCCTTTTTGCATAAATGTATATATAATATTAACAAGACCTGCAATACCAACAGCTGTCATTATAAGTCTACTGCTGTTCATTTTATCAGCAATTGTCTTTCTAGGTTGTTCTTCTTCTACTTCATCTACTTCATCCTTAGCCTGAAATTCAACTATTTCATTTTTAGGAGGCAAAGTTTTAAGAGTAAGAATAATTGTACCAATAGCAAGTATGAACCACAATATAACATTCATTGTATTGTATGTAGTCACATCTTGAGTTAAAACGCCTATCTTGTCAACTAAGAAATGGTCTTGACCTGCAAGCAAAGCATAAACTGATGCGCTTGGTCCCATACATTGTCCTAAGTTCATTGTAGAATATCCTGCTGCAACTAGCATAGGGAAGTGTAGACCTTTTATATTTTTAGATAATTGCATAGCTAATATTGGAGTTACTATTGTACAAAATGCCCAGTTTAGAAAACTTGAAGCATAGCCAAAAGCCATTAACAATATTATTGCTGCTGTAGGTGTACTAACTAGCTTTGCTAATTTTTTCAATAATTTTTTTACTTGTTTAGATTTTGCTGTTATAGCACAAGTTACAACCATAAATGACATTTGAAATGCAAAAGCTATTTGAGACCAAATACCATTAAACCATGAGTTAAGCATTCCAATAATTCCTGTATCAGTAAATAACACTCCTGCTATAAAAACTAAAATGGTAAGCAATAAACAAAATACTAATGGGTCAGGTATTATATTTTCTGCTGCAAATTGAAATTTCTTACTAAATCTCCATAAAAACGATCCTTTGTTTAAACTTTGAGAATCTTCTCTTGACATGTTTTTTTCTCCTTTTATACTATATAATTTTTAGAAGTTTTTAATTGCATAATCAATCTTTTATTAAATTCATTTTTAATTTCATTTACTTTTTCTTGAGGATATTCAAAAAATCCTTCTCCTGATTTAATTCCCAGTTTCTTTTCTTCAACTTTTTTACGTAAAATTGGATTTGCTTCTTTTCTGTTATCCATTACAGAAAGCAAGTTATCGCCAACTGTGCACCAAATGTCAAGGCCACCCATATCTGCTACTTCTAATTGACCTGCTGTTGCATATCTAAATGCCGGGCCAAATTTAAGTGCTTTGTCTATATCTGCTGGCTCTGCCACTCCCATTTCAATTAAAGAAAATACCTCTCTTGCAATTCCTTGCTGTATTCTGTTAGCTACAAGTCCAGGCACATCTTTCAATACTTTTACTGTTTGCTTTCCAGCTTTATTATATAATTCTTCAACTTCTTTATATATTTCTGCTGGCATATTACCAAAACATGAGAGTTCCGCTACTGGCATTAAGTGAGCCGGATTATACCAATGACATACCATCATTCTTTGTTTCCTATCTTCGGAAACAGCTTTCATCATTTCATTTAAAGCTAAACTTGAAGTATTACTTGCAAATATTGTTTCTTTATTACAGTATCCATCTATTTCTTTAAATAAGTTTTGTTTTAATTCTATAATTTCAGGTGTTGCCTCTATTACATAATCAGCATTTTCAACTGCTTTTTTAAGATTATCATGTAAAGTTATATTACTTAGTATTTTATCAATTTCAGATATTTCGATTAATCCATTTTCAGCTACAAAATCGAGTTCAGTTCTTATAATATCTTTTACTTCATTTCTCAAACTTTCATTAACTTCATATAAATTTACAGGATATCCAAACATTGCAAATGTTTCCGCTATTCCATGTCCCATAGTCCCTGCACCAAGCACTGCTATATTTTTAATCATTTAAAACTAACCTCTTTTCTTTAAACCAAGTATTTCTCTAGCATCATCACAAGTTGCAACTTCATTTCCTGATTCCCTAATAAGGTTTGCAGCTCTAGTAACTAATTGTGCATTTGAAGTTGCAATAACTTTAGGTGCAAATAAAACATTATCTTCCATACCAACTCGCAAATGTCCTCCAAGGGCTATTGCAGCAAGCATTATTGGAACATGTCCTTTACCTATACCTAATGCAGACCAAGTTGAACCTTCTGGAATTAAGCTTTTTAAATATACAAGATTTTCAACAGTTGCAGTAGTACCTCCAGCAGCTCCTAAAACAAATTGATAATGTAGTGGTGCTTTTAAAACTCCCTTTTTTAAATAATACAATGAATTGTAAACCATACCTGCATCAAATATTTCAATTTCTGGTTTTACTCCATATTCCTGCATTGTAAGTCCTAATTCCTCTAAAAATTTAGGATGGTTTAAAAACAAGCTGTTATTCATCCAGTTCATAGATCCGCAATCATAAGACGCCATATCAGGCCTAATTGATTTTAAATGTGCTTGCCTTGTTTCATCTGTTGCATTTAAATCTCCAGAAGTTGTGCAGTTAATAATAATATCACATTTTTCTTTTATAAGTGCTACTGTTTCCTCAAACTTTTCTTTACTCATTGTTCCTTTACCTTCATCATCTCTCATATGAAGATGTGCTATTGCAGCGCCTTTTTTGTAACAATCAAATACGTCTTCTGCTATTTCCACAGGTGTCATTGGTAAGTTTGGATTGTCTTTTTTTGATGGCCATGCCCCAGTTGGAGCAACAGTGATAATTGTTTTACTCATTTCTTCCTCCTAATTTATATTTACATAGGTATATAGAGCAAAAGTCGTGCCAACTAAATAAATTTTATAATATTAATTGTAATGTTCAATTCTCAAGAGTTTTTATTTTTTTATTATTTATACTGATTTTCTTTATTGAGATTTGTTATAACAAAAGTTATAAGTCTATATTATTTTTCAAAATTTATTTTTAAATTTAATTATATATCTTTGATTTATAACGATTTCATTGTTAGTATAAGTTGTTTAACAAAAAATAACAGCTATAACATAAGTTATAACCGTTATAACTATTGTTATAGCTGTTTAATAATTTCTAATTTGTATCTATATTTATATTTAAAACTTTACATTTTTTCCACAATGCAGGTTGGCTTAATCCAAGCTGTAGAGCTGCTTTATTTACAGAACCACATTTTCTTATTGAATTCATTATCATTTCTTTTTCCAAACTTTGCACTGCTACCTTTAAGGTAAAATTGTTATCATTCATAAGCATTGAAAAGTTTACATTTTCCATATCAAGAATTGATAAAATACTGTTGTATTTAATCAAACCATCTTTATTTATTACAACCATTCTTTCAATTAAATTTTTAAGCTCCCTTATGTTTCCCGGCCATTTATACATCTCCAGAATTTTCAATGAATCTTTTTCAAGTTTAGCTTTTTTACCATATTTTTTATTGTATCTATTTAAAAATTCTTGAGTTAATTGTGAAATATCGTCTTTTCTTTCTCTTAAGGGTTTCAATTCTATAGGAACTACATTTAGTCTGTAGTATAAATCTTCTCTGAATTTTCCTCTTTTTATCTCTTCTTGCAAATCTTTATTTGTAGAAGCAATAACCCTTATATCAAGCTTAATTGATTTATTGCCCCCTATTCGTACAATTTCTTTATTTTGCAATACTCTAAGAAGTTTTGACTGAAGATTTAGCGACATATCACCTATTTCATCTAGGAGTATTGTCCCTTCATTTGCAAGTTCAAACAATCCTATTTTACCTTTTTTCTTAGCATCTGTAAAAGCTCCGCCTTCATATCCAAACAATTCAGATTCCAAAAGTTCAGCTGGAATTGCTGCACAATTTACTTTTATGAAAGGCTTGCTTTTTCTTTTGCTTTTAAAATATATCTCATCAGCAATAACTTCTTTTCCTGTTCCTGATTCTCCTGTAATTAATACAGTAACATCTGTAGGCCCTATAGTTGAAACTAAGTCCATTACTGCATTCATATTTTCACTTTTATATACAACATTATTATTTGATATTTGTTGTTTCCTTAAAAACTTTATTTCTTCACTTGCTTTTAATTTTTCTGTATGAAGTTCTGCAATTTTATGTTCAAGTTCTTTTAAATCGCTTATATCTCTATTGTTTATTACAACAAGTCTAACGTTTCCTTTTTCATCAAATATAGGTGAGCCGGTAACTAGCAGGTCTTTTCCATTTTTAAAGCTTAGCCCGAGAGAGTTAACCATTTCTTTTCTCTCTATTACATCCATAGTTACAGCACCTTTAAAAAGTTTTCCTTCTTCAGTAATCTCTTTTACAGTTCTACCTATTACTTCTTCTTTATTTATCCCAGTTATTCTTGTATAAGCTTCATTTATATAAATTGTTTTTCCTTTTCCATCTGATATGTACATACCATCATATAAATTATCACTTATTTCTTTAAAATCCAAATAGCCATCAATAAAATCAGCATAAATTTGTTTTATATCGTTATACTTCTCATTTATCAACGTTTTAATGCTTGGGCTTAGTTCCAATTTCTTTATAGTACTGTATATATCATCAACTTTTTTTACTAGTTTTTTAATTTTAAGTTCATCGCCCATATTTACTCCTATTTAATATAGTTTTAAATTTATATTATAAATACTAACATTTAATTGATAATCTGTCAAATATGGCATTACAATACAATAAGATAGTTTAGAAGTTTTATAGTATAAATTTCTTTAAATTGTAAATAATACCATTAACTTATGTTGAAAGGTTGTGATTATATGAGAATACCTAATCATATCGGACTTATACCCGATGGTAACAGGCGCTGGGCTCAAGATAAAGGATTCGAAAAACAAGATGGTTATGAATATGGATTAAACCCAGGGCTTAATTTTTTAAAGCTTGCTAAAGAATATGGAATAAAAGAAGTTACATATTATGGCTTTACAACAGATAACTGCAAAAGGCCTAAAAAGCAAATAGAATCTTTTGTTAAAGCATGTGTTGATGCCATTAATTTAATTATAAATGAAAATGTATCACTGCTTGTAATAGGAAATACTAATTCACCAATGTTTCCAAAGGAATTATTAAAATATACTAAGAGGACAAATATAGGCAGCGGTGGTATAAAAGTTAACTTTTTAGTTAATTATGGCTGGGATTGGGATTTATCAAGTATTACCACCGAACAAAACAGCAGAAAGAGCATTATGGACTGCTTGCATTCAAAAGATATATCAAGGATTGATTTAATATTAAGATGGGGCGGCAGAAAAAGGCTATCAGGTTTTCTTCCTATTCAATCGGTTTATTCTGACATTTATACAATTGATGATATGTGGCCAGATTTTAAGCCTGAGCAATTTCACGAAGCTATGAAATGGTATAATCAGCAGGATGTTACATTGGGAGGTTAATTATTATTACGATTTTAAGGCGGGTTTGCCCGCCATTTTTAATACAAAAAAGCCTTCAAAGTTCATATATATACTTTTCAGGCTTATATTTCTTTTAAATTTATATGTTATCTTGGTATTATTATTAGCTTTTCTTTTGATTGTCTGTATATTACAAATCTATTTCCTATGCTTTGCACGTACTCTGCACCTACTGATTCAGCAATCTCTTCAGCAGTTTCTTTAGCTTCTAAAGGGCTGTTTGATAGAACATTAATTTTAATTAATTCTCTTGCTTCTAAAGCATCATCAATTTGTTTTATAACAGTTTCTGTAATACCGCTTTTACCTATTTGCATTATAGGATCAAGCCCATTTGCTAATCCTTTTAAATAACTTCTTTGTTTTCCAGTTAACATTTGTCCTCCTTTCGATACAACACAAGTTTCTTTTTATTCAACAAAATCAAATTCTACTCCACAAATACTTATGAGATCTCCTTCAACGGCACCAAGTTCTCTAAGTTTCACTATGACACCTTTGTCAATGAGTACTTTTTGGAAGTTGCTGAAAGATTCAAAGTCATCAAAATTAGTTGATAAAACTAATCTTTCTAAGAATTCTCCTTCTCCTAAATAATATCCATCTTCTTTTGTAACTACAATAGTATCTCTTTCTTTTCTATCGTAAAAACTTTCTACTAAGTTTTCATCAACAAATACTATTTCTTCTTCTACTTTAAGCAATCTTTCATATGCAACTTTTTTAAGTTCATCAAGACCTTGACCAGTTGCTGCTGAAACTTCAAATATTTCATAGTCTTTTTCAAATTCATCTCTTATTCTTTGCAAGTTTTCCTTTGCTTCTGGTAAATCCATTTTATTAAGCACAATTATTTGTTTTTTGCTTGATAATTTTTCACTGTATTGCTTTAATTCATCATTTATTTTATAGAAATCATCTACAGGATCTCTATTTTCTTGTCCAGAGGCATCAATTACATGCAGTAAAAGTTTTGTTCTTTCTACATGTCGTAAAAATTCGTGACCGAGTCCCGCTCCTTCAGATGCACCTTCAATTAATCCAGGTATATCTGCTAGAACATAACTGTGTCCTTCTCCAATACTAACTACTCCGAGATTTGGTTTTAAAGTTGTAAAATGATAGTTTGCTATTTTAGGTTTTGCACTTGTTACTTGAGATAATATAGTTGATTTCCCTACATTTGGGAAGCCTATAAGACCTATATCTGCAATTAGTTTAAGCTCTAACATTATTTCTCTTTCTTCACCTTTTGTACCAGGTTCAGCAAATCTAGGTGTACGTCTTATAGAGTTTTTAAATTTTGTGTTACCTTTGCCACCTCTACCACCTTTTGCACATACATATCTTTGACCATCTTCTTTTAAATCAGCTAAAACAATTCCTGTTTCGTCGTCTTTTACAAGAGTGCCTATTGGTACTCTTAATACAAGATCTCCTCCATCAGAACCAAATTGTTTTTTACCTCTTCCGTCTTGACCGTTAGTAGCCTCATAGTGTCTTTTATATCTAAAGTCCATCAATGTACGAAGTCCTTCGTCAGCTTCTAGTATTATACTTCCGCCATCTCCGCCATCTCCGCCTGCAGGTCCACCCATAGGTTCATATTTTTCTCGTCTAAATGCAACACAACCGTTTCCGCCTTTACCGGCTTTTACACTTACTTTAGCTATGTCTATAAACATTTTATCACAACCTTAATCTAATTTGATTTCTTATGTTAATTTGTTACTATATTTTATATATTTATATGGTCAAATATATTATAATTCTATAATTTTCTATAATTATCCTTATTATATAAAAAACCTACCTCTTACGGTAGGTCATTTTATTATGCTTCTATTTCACAAGGATATACACTAACTTGCTTTCTTGTTTTGTCTTTTCTTTCAAACTTAACTTTACCGCTCACTGTAGCAAATAATGTATCATCGCTTCCAATGCCTACATTTAAACCTGGATGAAGTTTAGTTCCTCTTTGTCTAACAAGAATATTACCAGCTAAAACAAATTGTCCGTCAGCTCTTTTAACACCAAGTCTTTTAGCATTGCTATCACGACCGTTTTTTGAGCTACCAACACCTTTTTTATGTGCAAATAATTGTAAATTTAATTTCAATAACATCTTTTACACCTCCTCATAATTGAGTGTAATATAATTATTATAATCTTCTAACAACAATTTAATTCCTACTAAAAAATTCCTATATATTACATCTGTTTTTTCATTATTTTTCTTTGTAATAAGTTTCAAAAACCCTGTCTCTTCATCAACATCATAACTGATGTCTTCAGGAGAGATACCTGCAACTAAGTTCATTGAATTTAGTGCAGCATATGACAATATGGATACTGATGCACAAACTATATCTGTGCCAAACTCACCGTATTCTGAATGACCTTTTACTACAAAACCATCAAATACATCTTTGGTCTTATGTATAGTAACTTTAATCATTTAATTAACCAACTATTTTGCCAATTTTTAATTGAGTAAAAGGTTGACGATGACCTTGTTTCTTTCTGTAGTCTTTTTTAGCTTTATATTTGAATATTATAATCTTTTTAGCTTTACCTTGTTTTTCAACAACAGCTTCAACTACAGCTCCATCTACATATGGTTTCCCAACGTTTAATTTTCCTTCTTCAGCTACCAATAAAACTTTATCAAATTTTACTGTTTCACCATCAGCGATTTCAAGTTTTTCAACTCTAACAACATCGCCTTCTTGAACTCTATACTGTTTTCCACCTGTTTCAATAATTGCGTACATAAATTTACCTCCTCTTACCAGTCTCGCCATTGCAGGTACTAAAAAAGTTTAAACCTGTTCCGTGCGGCTCTTACGAATGTTAATTTTATCAAAATATCAACAGTTTGTCAACCTATTTTTCAAAATTAATATACTCTATTTTTCCCATCTTTTCAACTACTATATCTTCAGTTAAAATATTTTTGCTTTCTGCAAAGTATATTTTTACTTTATATTTCTTTTCAATTTTGTTTATGTTATCCATACAACTATTCGAAATTTTATTGTACATCATACTTCCAACACTGAGAACAACAGCTTCACAAGAAGTGTTTTTCTTGATTTTCCTTACAATATTTTCAACTTTTATAATAATTTGTACTTTGGAATTAACTCTTCCTGCACCTTTACAATGCTCACAGTCTTCAGTCATTAGATTGAAAAAGTTTTCTTTATCTTTTTTTCTGGTAATTTCCATTAGATTAAGCTTTGTCATTCCTATTACTTTAGTTTTAGCTTTATCGCTTTTAAATATTCTTTTAGCATTTTCAATAATTAAATTTGTATTAGTTTCATTTTTTACATCTATGAAATCAATAATGATTATTCCGCTAATATTCCTTAATTTAATTTGCCTTGCTATTTCATCTAAAGCATGTAAATTTAATGCAAGTGCCGTTTCTTCCATGTTGTCATTTCCGATAAATCTTCCGCTGTTAACATCTATTACTGTCAAAGCTTCAGTCACATCAATAAATATCGAACCACCATTATCTAATTCAACTTTCCTTTCAAAGAGCATATCTAGTTGTTTATCAATATTGAACAGTTCAAATACATTGCTTGATTTATCAATTACTTTTATATCCTTTAATTCATTTGATATATTATAATATTTTAAAAGTTCAATTATTTGAGTTTTGATGCTTTTATCTTCAACATATATTTCATCAACAGAAGAGTCAACATAATCTTTAAATAACCTCTCTATTAAAGAATTGCTTTTATATAACAATTTAGGTGCATATGAATAGTTGTATTCTTGCTGTATTTGATTAAATAAAGAAGACATCATTACATATTCTTTTTTTATTTCTTCATCATTTCTATTTTCAGAAAATGTTCTGATAATCATACCATTTCCATCAGTCATAATGTTCTTGCCTATTTCCTGCAATCTTTTTCGTTCATCTTGATTTTTAATTTTAGTTGAAATATTCACTTCACAACTTTTAGGAATGAGAGCAATGAATTTTCCAGATAAAGAAATATCAGTTGTAACAGATATATCTTTTTCTCCAATGGGTTCCCTGTTAATTTGGACTAAAATTTCTTCGCCTTTTTTTAAAATCTTGCTGATGCTGGTAACTTCTTTTTTGGTCATTTTTTTCTCTTTGAGAAACTTATCTGACAGCAAATCATCTTTATGTAAATATGCGTTCTTTTTTAAACCTACATCAATAAAAGCAGCATCCATACCCGGTAAAATATTTTCAACTCTTCCTTTATATATATTCCCTAAATAATTCTCATTGTATTTTTCTTCATATAAAAAATCCTGCAGCTTTCCATCTTGCAAAATCGCTATTTGATCGAAAAATACTGAATTACTAATTAATATCTGCTTAATAAAAATCACCCCCTAAAATGCAATTAATAATTAAGAATGCAAAATGCAGAATTATTGATTGGATCTTATCATTACTAGTAAAATAAAATTTAACGTTTCGCGGTGTACATGAAATGCTCGTTTCAATTCTGAATTCCTGCATTCTGAATTCTGTATTATTCTAGAATTGGTTTCATATTTTTGTCTAATGATTCCATTTTCATCATTGTGAAATATGTTATATTAAAACCTTTATCTTCTATAAGTTTCATAAATTCATCAGTTTTCATGCTTCCAGTTTCTGTTGTTAAGAAAACAACTTCAATACAAGCTTTATTATCGCTTGTATTTTTGGCTTTTAAATATTTTATATAATCACAAGTGTTAATTTCTTTTTCAACAATTTTATTTTTTTTGTTTTTCTTTTTCCTTTTGTAAATAACACCTGTAGCAAGCATTTCTTCAAAAAATTCATTAAGTTTATCAATATCGAGCTCATCATATTCAATGTTTATTAAATATTCTACAAATGCGCAACGTGACATTATCGATTCTGTATTTTCTGTATATTCCGCCTTAAGTATTTTCATTTCCTTAGGAAGAACATTATTCATATTGTTGATAAAATCATTTATATCTATTTTTTCATGCACTTCTAATTCGAAATATTCCCCTATACTTTCATTTCCAAGTGATAAAGGAAATCCAAATGATGTTTTCATGTGAGGATTGAAACCCTCGCTGTATTTTGCACGAATATTTGCTCTTTTTACTGATCTTTGTATAAATCTCAACACATCTAAATGTGATATATATTTTAAGTTTCCAGTTTTACTGTATTTACTAATTATTTTGCACATGAGGGCAAGCACCTCCTATTAATTTTGTGTTAACACCGCAATTGCTGCACACTTGTCTGCAATCAGGAGTTGTTACAGCCTCCATAGACTTTTTATATTCTCTTATTAAAAATTCTTTTGTAACTCCGCAGTCTATAAAATCCCATGGTAATACTTCATCAAGTTCTCTTTCTCTGCTTGCATAAAAATTAGGATCTACATTTAATTCTTCAAATGTTTCCATCCATTTGTTATAATCAAACATATCATACCATCCGTCAAATCTGCATCCTTTTTCCCATGCTTTAATTAAAACATTAGAAAGTCTTCTATCTCCTCTGGCAAAAACAGATTCAAGGTAACTTAATTTAGGTTCATGATAGCTAAATGAAATTTTATTATCTTTTATTTCTCTTTGTAATGACTTAGCTTTATCAAAAAATTCTTCAACATTGTCTTGTTTAACCCATTGGAATGGAGTAAATGGTTTAGGAACAAAACATGACGCACTTACATTTACTTTTAAGTTCCCTTTAATATTTTCTTTTGGTCTTTGGAAAAACTTATCTTTAATTTTATAAGCAAGTTCTTTGATTCCTAATACATCTTCCATTGTTTCTCCAGGTAAACCAATCATAAAGTATAATTTTACAGTTGACCAGCCTAAATTAAATGCAGTTTCTACAGGCCCAAGTATTTGTTCTTCAGTTAAATTCTTGTTTATTACATCTCTCATGCGCTGAGTTCCAGCTTCTGGTGCAAATGTAAGTCCTGATTTTCTAACTTCTTGAATCCTTTCAATAATATCAAATGTCATTGAATCAAGTCTAAGAGATGGTAATGACAAACTCACCTTTTGTTCTTCATATTTATCTAGAAGCTTAACCGCTAAGTCAGGTAAGCAAGAGTAATCTCCAGAACTTAAAGAAGTAAGAGAAATTTCATCGTGACCTGTTGATGCTATTAAACTTTCTGCTTGATTGTAAAGTGTGTTCACTGTTTTTTCTCTTACAGGTCTATAAACCATTCCTGCTTGACAAAATCTGCACCCTCTTGTGCATCCTCTGAAAAGTTCAAGAACAACTCTATCATGAACTACATCAATATATGGAAGTATGCTTTTATCTGGATAATAACTTTTATCTAAATCTTTAATAATTGTTTTTGTTATTGTTTCTTTAGCATTTTCATTTAGAACTTTTCTTTCTTTAATAGTTCCATCTTCATTGTATATAACATCATAAAATTCAGGTACATATATACCATCCATTTTTGCTGCACGTTCTAAGAATGACTTTTTATTCCAACCTTTGGCTTTTTCCTCTTCATAGAGTTTCATCAACTCTGGAAGCATTTCTTCGCTTTCACCAACAGTAAATAAATCTATAATATCATGAAGAGGTTCAGGGTTGTATGCACATGGTCCACCTGCTATTACAAGTGGCATATCATTTCCTCTGTCCTTAGACCTTATAGGAATATTTGCAAGATCAAGCATATTCAAAATGTTTGAAAAGCTCATTTCATATTGTAATGTAAATCCTACAAAATCAAAATCCTTTAATTCATCTTTACTTTCTAATCCATATAGAGGAATGTTGTTATCTCTCATAATTTTTTCCATGTCAATCCATGGAGTAAATACTCTCTCACACCATATATTGTCAATGCTGTTTAATAATCCATATATAATTTGCATTCCAGTATGTGACATACCCACTTCATATACATCAGGAAATGCAAAGGCAAATCTTACATCTACGTCTTCTTTATTTTTAATGACAGAATTTAATTCACTGCCAACATATCTAGCAGGCTTTTCAACTTTTAAAAGTTGTCTGTCCAATTTTTTCATATCAATCATGTTAACTCCTTTTTATTTTAAATGTTATTGTTTTTCTACCAGCATTTGTAATTCAGTTAAATATTCATCTACAACACTTGTTTCATGAACATCTATTCTATAAAGTTCAATAGGATCTGCTAAAATTTTATAATTATTCTCTTTTATAAATTCCATCATTTTAGGCAAAAACTCACTTGTTTTATCATAACTTCCTTTATAAGATAATGTAAGATATTTGCCTCCTGGGATAACCATGTCATAATTTTTGTCTTCTTTATCAAGAATAAAAAATACAGATGTATATGCATTATATACTTTGTTGTACACATTAGATAGGTCCATTGTTATTCCAACATAATTATTTCCTAAAAGATACAATTTTTCCTCATGCTTTTTTTGAAGCTTCTTTATTAAGAAATCTGCTTCTTCATCACGGCTAAAATTGTCATTAAGCTTTATTATCTTTCTATCTTCGATTTCTACAATATTTATTTCTTCAAGTTTTAAATCAGCTGCATCTTCTTTAAGAGATTTTATACGTGCACTGATTGTTGACTTTTGAACTTTTAATTGTTCAAGTTTTTTATTAATAATTGCTATTTCTTCATTTAAAATATCTAATGTATTTTTAATTGTTTTGTTTTCCAAATAATCCTTAATTTTTTCCATTGGGAAATTTAAATTTCTTAAATCTTTAATAATATTAAGCTTCCATATATCTTGTATGCTGTAAAGCCTATATCCATTTAGATCTCTTTCTGGCTTTAATATACCAATTTCTTCGTAATACCTCAGAGAATCTTTTCCAATATTATACAAATTAGAAATTTCATTTATTTTATAATAATTTTTCATTTATCTATCCTTTCAAATAATTCCTTTAAATTCATTACATATGATACATTTTCTAATGTTTTTAAATCATTAATGATATTTTCATACTCACCATTCACAAAATCCCTGTCTTTGCTGTGAAGGATGATTATATGTTTGTTTGTTATATCTTTAATCATTTTAATGTTTTCGAAATTTCCCCAGCCTATTGCAACATCTGTTATTATTATTACATTTGATTCATTTATATATTCTTTGCACTTTGCAATATTTTCCACTGAAAAAGTTGAAAAGGGATGTTCTTCAACAAAATTAATACCTAAATTTTTGCACAGTTCTAAGTCAGTATCACCTTCATTGAGTATGCCAGCACTTATGTGGTACCTTTCTGAATACAATTTTTGTATGATGTATTCTCCAGTTCCTCCACCACAAATAATATGTACTTTTATGTTTTTATCCTCATGTGATTTTCGTACCCTTAAAGGTACTATTTCTTTAGCAGACAAAATCTTATTATCCCTGATTATCATCTCCATATTATATACTTTTTTTATAATATCTTCTTTTAGAACTTCCTCTGGAGAACCTTCTACGACAACAAAACCTTTATCTAAAAGTATGAGCTTATCACTGAAGCGTGAAGCCATATTTAAATCGTGCATAACTGAAACAACTGTCAAACCTTCTTCTCTGTTTAGCCAATGCAAAAGTTCCAATATATCAAGTTGATGATGAATATCAAGATTTGAAGTTGCTTCATCTAATATTAAAATTTCAGGTTCTTGTGCTAAAGCTCTTGCTGTTACAACTCTTTGCTTTTCTCCACCGCTTAAATTATTGAAATTTTTATCTTTATACTTAAATGTATTTGTTTTTTTTAATGCATCTTCTATTATTAATTTATCTTTATTTTCATTTTTTCCAAATCTTTTAGCATATGGATTTCTCCCCATACTAACTATATCATAAACAGTAAAATCAAATGTTACATTAAATTCTTGTGGTACAAAACCAATTATTTTTGCTTTATCTTTAAAAGAAATACTGTTTAAATTTTTACCTTTTATAAAAACTTCACCGCTACTTAAGTCAATATTCTTATTTATACCTTTGAGAATTGTTGACTTTCCTGATCCATTGGGCCCAATAATACTAACAAATTCACCTTTTTTAATATTAATATCAACACCTTTTACAACTTCAAAGTCACCATATTTTATTTTCATATTTCTTATTTCAATTATATTATCATCCATAGGTACCTCATTAAAATGCTTGTTTTTTATTGTTTCTAAGCAAATATACAAAGAATGGTCCACCTAATATTGCCGTAATAATTCCCACGGGTATTTCCTGGGACATGACACTTCTCGACAAAGTATCACAAATTACCATTAATATTGCTCCGGCAATAAAAGACATAGGTATTAAAGTTTTATGATTAGGTCCTATTGCTATCCTTACTATGTGTGGAATTACAAGACCTACAAATCCAATTATACCAGAAACCGATACTGCTAAAGCAGTTACAACAGCGCTTACAATCAATAATATTTTCTTAGTTTTCTCAACATTAACACCTAAATTATTTGCAGTGTCTTCACCTAATAAAAATATATTTAAATCATTTGCAAAATAATAAATGACTAAAATTCCAGCTAAAATATATGGTGCAACGGCAATAAACTGTTCCCAGCCCTTGCCAGACAATGAGCCCATTGTCCAAAGCATAATTCGCTGCATGTCTTTGTTTGAAAATATCATAATGAGTGAAGTTAATGCAGTAAGAAATTGACCTATTGCCATACCGCTTAATAAAAGAGTTGTCATAGGTACTTTTTTTCCCACTCTTGCAATGTTGTATACTGTCAATACAACTGCTACAGCAAATATAAATGCCATAATTGAAGTAAAAGACAATCCAAGTAAAGAAAATGAAATTTTACTTACAATCCCTATAGAAGCCCCTAAAGCAGCTCCAGAAGAAACACCTATTACATATGGATCAGCCATAGGATTTTTCAAAAGGCCTTGATATGTGACACCAGATACACTAAGTGTTCCTCCTACCAATGCTCCTACTAATACTCTAGGAAATCTAATTTGCCATATTATAGTTTGAGATGAATTTGGAATAGAAGATGTATCAATATTTAAAAATGGAATTTTTTTTAATATTATTTTAATTGCATCCATATAGGAAATATTAGCAGTGCCTATGCAGCTGCAAATTATTAAAACCATAAATAAAATTATTATAGCAATTATATATATTAAGTTCTTTTTTTTCATAATAATAAAACCCCACTGTTAAATATCTATATACAAGTTAAAAAGTGGCACGGTGTTCTGTGCCACATTCTTTATGTCCTTATTTATCTTGAAATTCCTCAGGATGAATTGCTCTTGCTATATTTTCTAATGCTTGTACTATTCTAGGTCCTGGCCTGATTGTTATATCAGGGTCAAGAAAATAAATTCTTTCGTTTTTAACTGCTGTCAATTCGCTGTAACCAGTTCTAGCTTTAATGTCTTCTACTGTTTTAAATCCATCATCAACAGTTAAATAAACTTCAGGGTCTCTTTCTAAAACTAATTCTTCACTAAATTCGCCATAACTTGATTTCAAATCAGAAGCAATATTTTCTCCACCACTCATTGTGATCATTTCATCAATAAAGCTTCCAGGTCCTACTGAACTTAAAGGATCATGCCAGTTTTCAAAGAAAACTCTTTTACTTTCTAACCCTTCTACCCTGCTCAATATAAACTCTGTTTTATCTTTCATATTTGTTACTAATTTACTAGCTTCATCATTAGCATCGAGAATTTTTCCAATAAGTTCAATTTTTTCATAAATAGCTTCATATGTAGAAGGTGCTATTACGATGGTTTCAACTCCCGCTTCTTTGAGCTGAGCCCTTACTCCATCATCAATCCAATCAGTAATAAAAAGGTCTACTCCAAGTTCAATAATCTTTTCAATATTAGGTCCATTATAATCGCCTGTAACTTCTTTTTCTGAAACTTCTTTTGGATAATTACAATATGATGTAACACCAACTAACAAATTTTCCTTGCCTAAAGCATATATTATTTCTGTATTTGCAGGCGCACCAGATGCAATTTTCTCTGGAAGCGATTCAATTGTTATTTCAACACCTGAATCATCAGTAAATGTTATAGGGAACTTTTCATCCTTATTTTCTTCATTATTAATGGGTTCTGTATCTGATACTTCTTGCTCATTTTTTTTGCATGCACCTAATGAAAGTACAATTAAAAGAAACAACATTATGTATATTGATTTTTTCATTTGATTACCTCCTATTTTAATAAAA
>Ga0074193_1001763_pt1 | contig 23592 bp, 24 predicted proteins | sample EPASupsiteHSE605_FD_64523 | JGI IMG/M metagenome (GOLD analysis project Ga0074193, IMG submission 64523) | Bioremediated contaminated groundwater from EPA Superfund site, New Mexico - Sample HSE6-05 | ecosystem: Environmental > Aquatic > Deep subsurface > Groundwater > Contaminated ... | reverse complement strand
GAGCACTCCTCAGCTTTGCTGAGCGAGTCTCCTTCGCTTCTCTTTAACTTTATTTTGAGTATCCTACTCAATTACAGTTATTGACTGGCATTTATTTACCTTAATTCTGTTTAATTTTCAAAGACCAATAATAATTATGCTTTTTAACATTAGTTATTCTATAGTATTTTGTTCACTGTGTCAATATGACAAAATAATTAAATTCATTTCTAAATTTATTACTTGTTTTAAAAGACATTTGCTATTTTAACAAATTATTCACAAAGTAATAAAATATGAATAGCCGAAAAATACATTTAAATCGCTGTACTTAATTATTAATTCTTTTTTCTACGCTTTTCTTATATTGACACAGGTGGCAATGTTGACGTTTATTTTTAATGTGTAGCTATATTAATAGCTACACATTTTTTTTAGAAAAAATCAAAGTTTATAAGTTGAAATATTCTGCTATTTCTTCTGAAGCATTCTCATCAAAATTACCAATAAACCTACTCATACCTTCGTGTGATTCAATATAAAATCCTTCATCCTCAGTTACCATATCCATTCCTAATAATTCTTTTGCTGCATTACCACTAAATAGAGCATCCCACTCTCTTAAAGTAAAGAACTCTGAATAGTTTTCATAATCATTTTCATCTAATGTTGTATCAAATTCTCCATCGTAAAAAACTACTAATTCATTATTATTATTTGTTACTACTATTTTCTCGACCCTAGAAATAGCAGGTCCATCTAGCTCATCTGTTACAATGAAAACCATAAGATCCTCTTTTTCTCTAACTAATTTGCAACATTGTACTTTCCATAATCCTGTATCGTTTTTTATCCATCTTTTATTTTTTATAATACTTTCTATTTTGCTATTCCAATCCATCTTATAACACTCCTTTATTAATTGTTCTTTTTCTCTAATTTATTATTACCCAATAATAAAAAAATAACTAAAAAGCTGATATTAATTTCTCAGCTTTTTAGTTATTTTAGTTGGAAAGTCTTAATTAAAGCACATTGAAAAAAATTAAAAATAGCAAAATTATTCCTATTAAAATTCTATACATAGCAAATACCCTCATTGGTCTCTTTTGTAAAAAATTTATAAACTTATCCACAACGATAAGAGCAACAGCAAATGACACAATAAACCCTACTATAAGAGCTATAATTTGCATACTAGCTAAGGCTGCAATATTAATATCAAGTAGCGACTTTAAAGTTACACCTACCATTACTGGTAATGCTAAAAAAAATGAAAATTCAGCAGCAGCAACTGTTGAAAGTCCTGCTATCCAAGCACCAATTATGGTTGAAGCTGATCTTGACATACCTGGCCATAAAGCTAAGCATTGAAAACATCCTATGAAAAATGCTTGCTTTATGTTAACGTCATCTATAGTTTTAGTAGTAAATTTACCTCTATATTTCTTTTCAGCAAATATCATCCACAAGGCACCTATCAACAATGCAGAAGTTACAGTTATAGGATTAAATAGTTTTTCTTCAATCCAATCATTAAAAGTAAGTCCTAAAACAGCTGCTGGAATACATGCAATAAAAATATTAAACCAAAATTTAAAGCCTGATTTTGGTTTTTTAGGTGAAAAATTTTTTAAAGTGTTCATAATCTTCTTCCAATAAAGAACAACTATAGCTAAAATAGCTCCCAGCTGAATTATCATAGTAAATGCATCTATGTATTGTTTAGAATATAATGCTGCTGGAGCAATTCCTTCTTTAAAACCAATTAAATTCCCTACTATTATCATATGTCCTGTTGATGAAACTGGTAAGAATTCAGTGATACCTTCAACTATACCTATTATAATTGCTTTCAAAATAAATATTAAGTTTTCCATTTAACTTCACTCCCGCTTCCCTACTGTCATAATTAATATAAAAAAATCTATTTAAAATTATACTCTCCTTAAAGGTTTCATGTCCACATTTATTAAATACTATTTATCCTTATACTCAAATATAACCTCTCTTAAAACCTTTTTACCATCTTCTGATAACTTAATACTATTAAATCCTGACTTTATATCCAAATTAAAATAATTATTAACTGGATTAAAAGTACCATTGTTAATACTAATATAGTACTTATCTACCATTGTACTGTCTTTAAAAACTCCACCTAAAAACTGCATTTTAACATCTTTATCCTTAACTGTACTTGAATTACCATTAGAAAATATCATTGTTGGTAATTTATCTTTATTTAGATTCTTACCTTCTTCTTTAGGAGACATTTCAAATACCTTTTTATTGTTAGTAAAAATTATTGGATGTTTTAAAAAGACATTGACAGAAATTCCTTCATTTTTGCCTTCTGATAAATAACACAAATAAGAATTACTATTTTTTGTGCTATAAATAGTGTTATCTATTTTCATTGTGTATATTTGAAAATATTTCCCCATCTTTTTGTTATACTTTTTAATGTTGTCTACAGAAATTACTTCTAACGAATCTAAACCTTTATCTATTATTTCTGTTGCACTTAAAGGTGTTTTATTATATGTAATATATACTCCATTTGAGGGATCAATCATAATCCATTTATTAAGTTTTGTACTCCAAATTTCACAAATAGTAAATTGGCTTTTTTCTGAATTTGTATACTTTTCAAACTTACCTAATTCACCAATTCTTGAAATGATTCCAATGGAATGTGCCAATTCATTAAAAACAATGCTTATCTCCTTTTCGGAATACTCTTTTTTTGTACTTTTATCTTCTAAAATATCAAAAATACCTCTGCTATCTTCTATATCTTTAGAGTTTTCCTTGAATTTCATATTACTTCTTGTCCATTCCATTAACTTAATAGCTTTATCAAGTTCAGTATCAGCACCTACTACTATCTCATCTACTTTATATTTTGATTTTATTTCATTTAATATTACTTTATCATTAGCACCATAATAAAGTTTCAAATTGCCTTCATTGTATATATTATCCCATTTATTAACATTGAGCCCTACAGTTTTTTCCTTTTCTTTTAAATATATGCCAATCATAAATCCAATAATTATTATAAGCAAAAATATACTTATTTTTATTAACTTTCTTCTCATAGTTATCACCTACTTCTTATTAAATAAACTTTATATTAATAAAATCATTTTTATTCTCTCTTATATACCACTCTTCCATCTATTATTGTATAAAGAGTATTGGTAAATACCTCTAAAGGATTACCATCAAAAATAGCTATGTCAGCATCCTTTCCTTTTTCTATACTTCCAACACGATTTGAAATTCCACAAATTTCAGCTGCATTTATCGTAATTGCTTTTAAAGCTTCATCAACTCCAAGCCCCTCTTTTGCAGCAAGTCCTGCACATATAGGCAAATATTGTATTGGAATTACTGGATGATCTGTCATTATAGCTACTTTTACCCCCTTTTTACAAAGTACTCCTGAGGTTGAAAAACTTTTATTTTTGAGTTCAATTTTAGAACGGGAAGTAAGGCTAGGTCCTATTATTGCAGGTAATCTAGATTCTTTAACATAATCTGCTATCAGGTGACCCTCGCTGCAATGATCTAAGGTTAAGTTTACATCAAATTCTTTAGCAATCCTTATAGCAGTCAAAATATCATCGGTTCTGTGACAATGAGCTTTCAAAGGAATTTCTTTATTTATAACTGGCAATAAAGCTTCTAGCTTGAAATTCTCTTCAAATTCCTTTCCTTCTAAAATAGCTTTCTCCTTTTTATTCTTATAATTTTTTGCCCTCATCAGTATTTCCCTAAGGAGAGCAGCCGTCGCCATTCTTGTGGTAGGCATTTTTTTCCTATCCTTATATACTCTCTTAGGATTTTCCCCAAAGGCTACCTTTACAGCAGCTGGCGAAAAAATAGTCATTTCATCTACATTTTTTCCATAGGTCTTCATTGCTACAAATTGTCCTCCTACAACATTAGCACTACCTGGTCCTGTCATTACAGTTGTTATACCTGCTTTAATAGCATCATCAAATGCTGTATCCATAGGATTAATTGCATCAATTGCTCTTAGTTCAGGAGTAATTGGATCCGTTGCCTCATTAACATCTAAACCTTCGAATCCCATATCCTGCTCGTATAATCCAATATGGCAATGAGATTCAATTATCCCAGGGATAACCCAACCACCCTCTACATCGATTACTGGCACTTTATTACCTACTTTAATTTCTTCGTTAATTTCTACAATCTTTCCATCATCTATAAGAATGCAACCATTTTCATAATTTTTTTCACTCATAGTAATAATCTTGCCGTTTTTTATTAATAACAATTTTATTCCCCCTTAGAGTAATCTTCTTAATTAATCTTACCATATTATAATTTATTTGACTAAAAAAGACTATGTTTATAACATAATCTTTTAATAGTAGCTTTTATATTCTCTTTTTATTCCTATAAAATACTGCTAATATTACAATTAACAGAATAACTGGCAAAGAAAAAATAAACTTAAATACATTTAAAATTAGTCCTATAATTGCAAAAACAAAAGCAATTGAAAGAGCTATTCCAGCTATAGGTAAAAAAACCACTCCTAATATTGCAAGTACTGCAATCATAATAATAATTGCAATCAAAATTCCCAAAATTGTTCCCATTTATTTCCCCCCCTATTAAATTAATTTTATGTATTATCCAAATTATAACTTTATATAATCAAACAAAGGCTCCACATATACATCTTTTATCTTAGCTTCTGGAAAACCCATTGCTCTTGTACTTATAAACCTTCCATGAAAATCTGAACCTGCTGTTGAAATTAGATTTTTTTCTTTACAAAACTTTAAACATTCAGAAATAATTATATTATTATGATTAGGGTGAAAACATTCAACTCCTTGGATTCCAATTTCTAAAAATGCATTTAATTTTTTGTCAACAGAGCTAATATCTTTTTCATAGTATGGATGAGCTAATATTGCAATTCCACCAGCTTTTTTTATAATGCTAATTACATTTTCCGTATTCAAGAATATAGGATAAAGAATATGTTTTTCTTCAGAATACAATCTATTGAAGTAATCATGTATGTCTATACATATCTTTTTATCTATTAGATAGTTTAATGCTTTCCATCCTCCTCTTTTAGGATCATGTTTGTATTCTTCATAATCTAAAAAATCTATATCATATCCTTTATCTATTAAATATTTAATAGATTCGCTATTTCTATGCTCTAATAAATCTCTATTGTATTTTAATAAATTAATTAATTCAACATTAGCATTATCAGTTCCATATGCTAATATATGATATAAGCTTCCATTAAATGTACTAGATATTTCAATTCCAGGTAAAAAGGCTATATCATTTTTTATAGCAACCTCCTGAATTTCTTTAGTATTTTTGATCTCATCATGATCTGTTAATGATATTAATTGTAATTCTTTATCTATTGCTTCTTTTACTATCTCCTGTGGTGAAAGAGTCCCATCAGATGCATTGGAATGAATGTGCAAATCTATTTTAGAGTCTCTATTCAAATTAATCATAGCTATCCTCATTTCATTTTATCAGAATAAACATAATAGAAATTTTATATTATTTAATAAACCTTTTGTTATAAAAAAGAATGACAATATTTTTTTGCCATTCTTTATTATTTACTTATTTATTTCTTCATATTCAACATCAACTATTTTTTCATTGCCTGTATCGGTAAATGCTTCTGTCTCCACTTCAAAGCTTTCAACTTTTGAAGCTTTTATAGAATTAAAATGCTTTATTTTGATATCTATATATCTAAAAGCTTTATAAATACCTATGGCTAATAAAGCAAAAGGTATCAATACTAGAACTCCTTTTAAGATAAAAAGTAAAATAAAGAATATCCCTATAAAAATAATCATAGATCTTAAGGCTTTTTTTATTGATAAAATGTGAGTTAAATAGTCCATATTTATCCCCCTCTTAGTATGCAATCCTTTTGAAAAAATTATATCATATTAATGGGAGTATAATACTTAATACTTTATTAATAAAGTATTAAATATTTATTAATAAAAACATATTTATCTATAATCTTCTAAAATACTCATTTCTAAATCCACTTCCGTTTTCAATTAAATTATCTAACTGAGCTAGAAGTCTTTCTTTCTCTTCATTTAAGTTAGCTGCTAGAGGAGCATAATTAGATGCATGATTGCTTCTAAAAACACAATTTTCTACATTTAAATTTTTTATAAACTCTCTCGTTTCAATCATTACCTCCATAGGAGAAAGTAGTTCTATTTCTCCATTATTAACCTTATCATACATTGGGGTTCCTGGCTCTACTATTAAAGTTAATAAGCCTAAGTAATTTGGATTTATCTCACTAATTACCTTGGCAGATTCTTCAGCATGGATTTCCCACTTTTTCCTTCCACCTAGTCCAGAGATTAGTGTTACAGAAAGAAGAATTCCTGTGCTCATAACTTTTTTGCCTGCTTCAGTTATTTCTTTTGCAGTAGCACCCTTATTTACATCCTTTAATATTTCATCGCTTCCACTTTCTATCCCAAGGTATATTATATCTAATCCCTTATCTTTTAATCTTACTAAGTCTTCTTTACTTTTTCTCAAAATATCTTGAGGGGTACCGTATATTCCAATCCTTTCGCATTCTGGAAATAGTTCTTTAATCTTAATAAGTATCTTTTCTAAATCATCAGTTTTTAATATTAATGCATCTCCATCAGCTAAAAAAACTCTTTTTACTATTTTATAGTATTCCCTTGCCATTCTTAAATCTTCAAATATATCTTCAAGACTTCTTATCTTAAATTTCTTATCCTTGAACATATTACAAAATGTGCACTTATTGTGGGAACACCCAAGAGTAACTTGAATTATCAAGCTATAGGCTTCACTGGGCGGTCTATAAACAGCTCCTTCATATCTCATTTGTAACAACTCCTTTAATGTTAATCTAAAGTGTACTTAATTATTTATAATAATGTTTATTTCTATGTTTGTCCATTGTAATTCATTTTAAAATTTCAATCTAAGCATTTAGGATACTTTTCTCTATCCCATATGTGGTCTTTAGAAATTATATCATCTGATATATTAAAATAGTCAAAACTCAATATATCTCTGCCATCCTTTGATATAGGATCATCCCATGTAGCATCTACGTGAAAAAACTTTCCTTCAACTTTAACTATATTCCATGCATGTGGTATTATTTCATTACCATTATAAGCATCTCCTGCAACGTAAATACATTCAATTCCCGCTATATTTAAAAGTCTATATATTGCTTTTGCATAACTATCACATACTCCAACCCCATTAATAAGAATTCCATAATCTAAATAGGATTCATTGGGCATATTACCGCTAAATAATCTTGAATCATATTTTGAGTTATTTACAATATAATTATGGATTTCTAATTCCTTGTCTTTTTCCGTCATTCCAGACTTGATTATTTTAGAGATTACTTCTTTTGATTTATCTTCAACTTCTTTTTTCATTTTTTCCATGTATTCTTTAGAATATTCATAATCAAAATTTATTACCATTGTTGCTGACTTTGAAAGGTTATTAGTATAAATGCTTCCATTGGCTCCTTTATATCCATAATCTAAGAGGGGATTTTCTAATAATATATTATTAATTATATCTAAATTATAGTCTTTTGTATTATATGCCGTTATTTCTATTGTAATTTCATTTTTAAAATTTGCAAGGGAAAAGCTTATAATATCTTTAAAGTCTTTTGGGCTATACGCTACATTACCTATATCCGTATAATTTTCTTTTAATAAACTCTCAGATTTTTCAGTTGTAAAGTTCAAGCTAATAGGCTGAGATAAGTTACTATTTGTAACTGATTTAATATTATCATTAATAATCATAATATATTCAGTATTATATTTGTAATTTTCTTTAGGTTTTACAGTTATAGAATAATCATTATCTATATGTGCAGTTTCTATATTCACTTCCATTCCACTATCTTTTTCTATTACCTTTATATTATCTTTTGTGGTATTAAGGTTAATGGAATGATTGAATTTAATATTCCAACTTTTATCAACAGGTACATTATATTTGCTTTCCCATATTCTATAATTTGATTCTAAGGCAAAAATTGTCTGAAATTTTAAAGAAAGAAAAATAAAAAGAAACACAAAGAATATTTTAATATACTTTTTATACATTCACTCACTTCCTATCTTTACCTAGTTACATAGCCAAAATTTGACCATATTATTATAATTATATTAACTTTGAAGGTAATTAACAATCTTTTTTAAATAGATATAGCTTTTATTACAATTTTAGCATCTGGTAATACCTCTTACCACATGTTAAAATTAATTCACAATACTTTTTAGGAGGAATTACAATGGCAAAAATAGAAGTTCCATATTCAAAGGAACTATGGGAAATAGAAATACCTGATAAAAACTTAGTTGGCATTTTAGAATCTAATGCACATACTTATAAAGCAAATAAATCTCAAGAAGATCTTGTACATGAAGCTTTAGATAACTATATAGGCAGCAACTCACTTGAAGAGTTAGTTCATGGCAAAAAAAACATGGTTATAATAACTAGTGATCATACTCGGCCTGTGCCAAGTAAAATAACTCTTCCTATAATTCTTAAAAGAATACGAAAAATTAATCCTAATATAGAAGTTACAATATTAGTTTCAACTGGCTTTCATCGTTCTACTACAAAAGAAGAATTAATTAATAAGATGGGAAAAGAGATTGTTGAAAATGAAACCATAATAAATCATATATCAACTAATGATGAAAATATGATTTATCTAGGTAAACTGCCTTCTGGTGGAGACTTGAAGATAAACAAATTAGCTGTGGGCACAGAATTACTAATAGCAGAAGGCTTTATTGAACCTCACTTTTTTGCAGGATTTTCAGGTGGTAGAAAAAGTGTTCTTCCAGGAATTGCTTCAGCTAAAACCATAATGGCTAACCATTGTTCTGAATTTATTGCAAGTCCCTATGCGAGAACAGGGATACTAGAAAATAACCCGATTCATACTGATATGCTTTATGCAGCTGAACAGGCTAAATTAGCATTCATTTTGAATGTTGTAATAGATTCAGATAAAAATATTATAAAAGCCTTTGCTGGTGATAGTAAATTGGCTCATGAAGCTGGCTGCAAATTTGTATCAGAGCTTGCAGGTGTAGATAATATTAAAGCTGATATAGTAGTTACAACAAATGGCGGATACCCTTTAGATCAAAATGTTTACCAATCAGTTAAAGGAATGACTGCTGCTGAAGCATGTTGCAAAAAAGACGGAGTAATTATAATGATATCTGCCTGCAACGATGGACATGGGGGTAAATCTTTCTACGATAACTTAGCTAATGCAAGCAGCCCAAAAGAAGTACTTGAAAAAGTATTAAAAATACCTAGAAATGAAACCATGCCTGATCAGTGGGAATTTCAAATATTAGCTAGAATTTTAGATAATTTTAAGGTTATTTTAGTTACGGACTTAATGGATCCACAGATGGTTAAAAATATGCATATGGAACATGCTTACACCTTTAATGAAGCTCTTGAAAAAGCCTTTAAACTAAGAGGGAATGATGCAACAATTACTGTAATACCTGATGGGGTATCCGTAATTGTTCATTAATACTAAGATTATTATTAACAAATTTATCTTAAAGCGTTATTATTAAACTATTAGGATGGTTTTAAATTTAGTAGTGAAAAATGTAAAGGGAGTTGGTATATTGAGAATAATTACTCTTGTAGAAAATACATTATTAGAGAATCCAAACTTAATAAAAGAGCATGGATTATCAATGCTTATTGAAACTTCCAAAGAAAAGATTTTATTTGATACTGGACAAAGCGACGCCTTTGTAAAAAATGCTGCTAAATTAAACATAGACTTAAACACTATTTCTCATATAGTCTTAAGTCATGCACATTATGACCATTCTAATGGCCTGAAATTTTTATTAGAAAAAATCAACTCAAAACCAACTTTAATTGTAGCCAAGGATTTTTTTAATAATAGCAATAAGTTCTATAAAACTGTTAATACTAAAGATGGTATTATTAATGAAGAATTAAATTATATAGGAGTAAACTTTTCTAAAGAATTTATTTTAGCTAAAAAAATAGATGTTCATTATGTTGAACAGGATACTCTAAGCATTTCCCCAACTATAACTGTTCACAGAAACTTTTCGAAAGCTAATAACTTTGAGAAAATTAATGAAAATATGAAACTTAAATTAAATAATGACTTTATTATAGATTCTTTCAAAGATGAAATTGCTATTGCAATCGAAACGGAAAAAGGACTTCTACTTCTTGTAGGTTGTTCCCATTGTGGAATAATTAATACCATTGAAACCATCAAAAATCGTACAAATAAGAACATATACGGTGTTATAGGTGGAACACACCTTATAGAAGCTGACGAAAATAGAATTGACAAAACCTTAGAATATTTTAAAAATATAAACCTAGAGTTCATAGGTTTATCCCATTGCACAGGTAAAAAAGCCTTAGATATTCTTAAATCAAAATCAAATAATTATACCATTTGCAGTACAGGTAAAATATTAGATTTTACCGAAATAGAAATATCTTAAAGCATGTTTTTAAATAGGCATTGCTAGTTACTATAATCTATTGTGTTTTATGAACATTTAATATATTATATATTTTATACAAAATATTATCTATACAAAGCTATAGAGATAGGGGCATCATTATATTAATAATTAAACAAGGGGGTACATTATGAAATCCATAATAACAGTAATTGGCAAAGATAAAACCGGTATAATAGCAGCAGTAAGTAATATTTTAGCTGACGCAAATGTAAATATTCTTGATATTAGTCAAACTATTCTTCAGGAATTTTTTACAATGATAATGTTGGTGGATTTATCTAAGTCATCAAAAGCCTTTAATGAACTAAAAGAGATTCTTGAACAAAAAGGAACAGAACTTGACTTATCTATTAGAATTCAACACGAAGATATTTTTAATTCAATGCACAACATTTAAGGGCAGGTGATATTGTGATAAATCAAAATAAAATAATGGAAACAATTAAGATGATTGAAAAAGAGAAATTAGATATTAGAACTATTACTATGGGTATTTCTCTTAGGGATTGTTGCAGCTTTGATGGAGCAAAATCTCGTCAAAAAATATATGACAAGATTACTAGATATGCAGAAAATTTAGTTAAGGTTGGAAATGAAATAGAAGCTGAGTATGGAATTCCCATAATAAATAAAAGAATTTCTGTAACACCTATAGCATTAATCGCTGAATCCTGTGATGATAAGGATTATGTAGAATTTGCTAAAACTTTAGATAGAGCAGCTAGCACAGTGGGTGTAAACTTTATTGGCGGCTACTCAGCTTTAGTACATAAAGGATATTCTAAGGGTGATAGAATTTTGATATCCTCAATTCCTGAAGCTCTTAGCGTAACTGAAAAAGTATGCTCTTCCATTAATATTGCCACAAGTAAGAATGGTATAAATATGGACGCAGTAAAAGAGATGGGACAAATTATTAAAAAAACTGCAGAACTAACTAAAGAACAAGATGGACTTGGCTGTGCAAAATTTGTTGTGTTTGCAAATGCCGTTGAAGATAATCCATTTATGGCTGGAGCCTTTCATGGAATTGGAGAAGCAGAGTGTATAATAAACGTTGGAGTAAGCGGTCCTGGAACAGTAAAATCTGCACTAGAAACTGTTAAGGGAGAAAACTTTAACGTTGTAGCTGAAACAATAAAAAAGACTGCCTTTAAAATAACTAAAATGGGTCAATTAGTTGCTACGGAAGCTTCTAGAAGACTAAATGTACCTTTTGGAATAATTGATTTATCTTTAGCTCCTACTCCGGCAATTGGAGATAGCGTTGCTCATATCTTAGAAGAAATGGGTATAGAAAGCTGTGGTGCCCACGGTACTACTGCTGCATTAGCATTATTAAATGATGCAGTAAAAAAAGGAGGAGTTATGGCAGCTTCTCAAGTGGGAGGACTAAGCGGTGCTTTTATCCCTGTTAGTGAAGACGCAGGAATGATTGATGCAGTTTTAAATGGTTCATTAAACTTAGAAAAGCTTGAAGCTATGACTTGTGTTTGTTCCGTTGGTCTTGATATGATTGCAATTCCTGGAGATACAAGTGCTGAAACAATATCAGCGATAATTGCAGATGAAGCTGCAATTGGTGTAATAAACAATAAAACTACTGCTATTAGGTTAATTCCAGTACCTGGTAAGGGTGTTGGAGAGATGGTTGAATTTGGTGGACTATTAGGAAGAGCTCCTATAATGCCAGTAAGTAAATTCAGTAGTGCAGATTTTGTAAATAGAGGCGGTCAAATTCCTGCCCCAATTCACAGTTTTAAAAACTAATTATAAATAGAAGCAAGCAACCTTATGTCTTGCTTCTATTTTCATTAATAAAATTTATTATCAATTTTTATTAAATAATAAAAATATTGAAATTTTTGGTACTTTATTATTTATTATTTATTTTTTTAAAGGATTTTATTGTATTTCTATCGAATATAGTATTTAATATATAGTATATTTGTGGAGGTAAAATAATGCATAACAGTTATTTCACAATGATAAATTTAATGAATATTAGTATTAGTAAATACATTTATACTATATTAATAGCAATTATTTTGTCATTAATGATATATATTCTAAGATTAAAAAATATTTTTATGCATACCAATACAAGATTTAATTCTAATTATAAAGAAGCAAGTGAGGAAATATCTTTGTTTGATGATAAAAATAACTTAGCAAATAGTATTCTCGATAATGCTAATTTAATCATATTAGTTTGGAAAGGTGCGGGAAATTTAATAAAATTTAATAATTATGCTGAAAAGCTTACAGATTTTAAAGAATCAGAAATGCTTGGTTCAGGATGGGATGGTCATTTAGTTGATGAACCTTTAAAGGCATCAATGATGATAGGTTTTAAGGATTTAGCTAATGGAATTATTGTTGAACCTCATGAAACATATGTATTAGATAGACTTGGTAAAAAGATAAGCGTTTTTTGGAATAATTCAGTAATTTATGAAGATAACAAACCTTCGCTTTTTATAGCAATGGGTACTGATATTTCCGCCCGAAAAAATGCAGAGGATAAATTACTCAAAAGCTATAATACCTTAGAAATACTTAACGAAAAACTATACTCTGCTCAAGAAGAACTTAAAAATCGATATAAACAATTAGAAGAAAGTCAAAATTCTTTGAGGGAAATGGAAGAAAGGACACGCTTAGCTCTTGAAGGGTCTAAAGATGGTATATGGGATTGGAAGATAAAAGACAACGTTTTTTCTTTATCTCTTCGTCTGAAAATAATGCTTGGATTTACTGATAAGGATCTGGAAGATAAAATCTCTAGTTGGATAAAACTTATTCATCCAGAAGATACAAAACTATTTCAACAAGCTCTAAAAAATCACTTAGATAGAAAAACTCCTTTTCTAAATATTAATGTACGAATGAAAACAAAAGTTGCAATTTATAAGTGGATTTTAGTTAGAGGTAAAGCTATTTTCGATGAGAATAACTCCCCTATTAGAATTGCAGGATCCACAACAGATATAACTAAACGTAAGAAAAATGAAGAAACTATATACAATCTTGCTTATTATGATACTCTTACAAATCTCCCCAATAGAACTTTGCTTAACAAAATGCTTGAAAAAGAATTAAATAACTCTATATCAAATAATACTAAACTTGCTATCCTTTATATGGATTTAGATAACTTCAAATCTATAAATGATACTTTTGGTCACTCCTTCGGAGACAAGCTTTTAATTGAAGTTACTAAATCTTTTCATAGCCTGCTAGAATCCAGCATGATTCTCTCTAGACTAGGTGGAGATGAGTTTATGATATTAATTCCTAGAATAAATGACAATTTTATTACTACTAGACTAGCTAATAAAATTTTAAAAACTCTTTATAGGCCATTTAATATAAACGGCAATTCAGTCTTTGTAAGTGCTAGTATTGGAATTGTTTCCTATCCAAATGATGGTAACAATATTCAAACCTTACTTATGAATGCAGATACAGCAATGTATCATGCTAAGGCTCAAGGTAAAAATAACTTTCAGTTTTTTTCAAAAGAACTTAATGATCAAATAGTAAGAAAGACAGAGCTAGAAAAAACCTTAAGATTTGCTTTACTTAATAAAAAGGAAAAAGAATTCACTGTTTATTATCAGCCTCAAGTAAGGGCAGATAATGGCAAGTTAATTGGTCTTGAGGCATTAGTTCGTTGGAATCATCCTATGCTAGGCTTTATTCCTCCTAGTCAGTTTATTCCTATTGCAGAGGAAACAGGCTTAATTAAAGAAATTGATGAGTATGTTCTAAGAACCGCTTGCAATCAATTAATAGAATGGAAACAGAAGGGTTACAATATAGTACCTGTTTCAGTTAATATTTCAGCAAATCAGTTTAAGCATAAAAGCCTTTTTGAGAAAATACGTAATATTCTTAGCGAAACTAATTTATCTCCACAGTGGCTTCATATTGAAATAACTGAGTCTGCTACAATTGATGATATAAACCTAACAATAAAAATTCTTAATAAATTTAAATCCATTGGTTTAAAAGTGCATTTAGATGATTTTGGTACGGGATATTCTTCTTTAAATCATTTAAAAAGTTTGCCTATTAATACATTAAAAATCGATAAATCTTTTGTAGATCAAATTGCTTTTCGTGAAAATGAAAAAGCAATTGCTCATACCTTAATTCAATTAGCCCATAGTCTAAATATGGAAGTAATTGCAGAAGGCGTAGAGACTCAAGAACAATTAGATGTTCTACAAGCCCAACATTGTGATGGAATACAAGGTTACTTTTTTAGCAAGCCTCTACCTCCAGATCAACTAGAAAGTTTATTAAACTTGCACTTTCTAGAAAACCAGAAAACTATTGTATAAAAATATTAAGTATTAATATTTTTAAATGAGAACAATTTTGTTCTCATTTATTTTTTTGTATAAATTGTATAGTTTACTATTGTAATACAGATATGATAGAATATATTGATATTATAATAACATTATGGGGGTAAAACATGGCCAATGAAATTACATTAAAATCTATAAGAATACCAAACGGAGAAACTATAGGTTATCGTGAATCTGGCACAGGAGATAAGATACTGCTATTAGTTCACGGTAACATGACATCTTCAAAACACTGGGATGTACTTATGGAAAACCTTCCAACTGACTATAAAGTATATGCTCCAGACTTGAGAGGAATGGGAATATCCACTTACAACAAGCAAATAAATTCTATAAAAGATTTTACAGATGATATTAAAGCCTTTGCAGATGAATTAGAATTAAAAAACTTTATTATTGCTGGATGGTCTACTGGCGGTTGTGTTGCAATGCAGCTTGCAGCTAGCTATCCTAACTATGTTAAAAAATTAATTTTGGTTGAATCTGGTGGAATTAAGGGATACCCAGTATTCAAAAAAGATGATAAGGGTCAAATTATTCTTACAGAGTTAGTTACCACTAGGGAAGAGCTTTCAAAAGATCCATTACAAGTTTTACCTATTTTAAATGCTTACGCCAAAAGAGATGAAGAATTTTTAAAGAATGTTTGGAGGGCCACTATTTATACACATAATGAACCATCCCCAGAAAAATTCCACGAATATATGAATGATATGATGACTCAAAGGAATTTAGTAGATTTAGATTATGCTCTAATAACCTTTAATATTTCTCATGACCATAATGGTGTTGTACCAGGAAATGGAGAAGTAGATAATATTGTTGCCCCTACTCTTGTACTACAAGGAGAAAGAGATATAGTAGTACCTACTATAATGGGACAAGGAATAAAATATGGTATAGGTGATAATGCTACTCTTGTTATGCTTCCATGTGGACATTCTCCTCTAATTGATTGTTTAGATCTACTTATTGAAAATATAACTAACTTTACCAGATAGAATAGATATATAGCTTATTTTTTTGATAATTTTTAATACTCTTTAATATTATTATAAAATTATATAAATTTTTAGCAATATTTCTATTTTATTCTTTATTATCTTATGTTATTATTTAATTGTTATAATTTAATTATAGGGGGTAAAGTTATGGGAAAAGACACTTTATTACAATCAATTGAACTAGAAAACGGAGAAACTTTAGGCTATAGGGAAAGTGGAACCGGAGAAAAAACTCTTATTTTAGTTCATGGAAATATGACTTCTTCAAAGCATTGGGATGTATTGATTGAAGCATTACCTGAAGATATTAAAATATATGCATTAGACTTAAGAGGCTTTGGTATATCCACTTACAATAACCCTATTAATTCCTTAAAAGATTTTTCAGAGGACTTAAAGCTTTTCGTGGATAAATTAAATTTAAAGAAATTTTTCTTAGCTGGTTGGTCTACTGGTGGTGGTGTTACAATGCAATTCACTGCAGACTATCCAGAATATGTTGAAAAATTAATATTAGTTGAATCTGTTGGAATTAAAGGATATCCAATTTTACAAACAGACGAAACCGGTAACTTTATTGCTGGAAAACCATATTTAAGTAAAGAAGCTTTAGGTAAAGATTTAGTAAGCATTAAGCCAATATTAGATGCTTATAATAGCAGAAATAAAGCATTTTACAAAGGTCTATGGGATGCAGTAATATATACTGAAAATAAGCCATCAGATGAAAAATATGATGAGTATTTAGAGGACATGCTAACTCAAGTTAATACATTAGATGTATATTGGGCACTAATTACTTTTAATATTTCTAATGAACATAATGGAGTGGTTGATGGAAGCGGTGACATAAATAAGATTCAAGTCCCTACTCTAGTTTTCCAAGGAGAAAAGGATTTAGTTATACCACCTCCAACTGGTGATGAAATAGCGAATGGCATTGGCGAAAATGCTTTACTTGTTAAATTACCTAGTGGACATTCTCCTCTAATTGATTGTTTAGATATATTAGCTAATAATATAATAGATTTTATTAAATAGTGTTTAGAGAAGCTGTAAAAGGCTTCTTTTTATTTAAGAGTAAAAATCAACATATAAATTGAATATTAATCTCTAATTAGGAAATAATACTAATACTAATTCATAATAGAGGTGTGATAAATTATGAGAGTTCCAAACCATATTGGTATTATACCCGATGGTAATAGGCGTTGGGCTGTAAATAAAGGCTTATCAAAAGAGAATGGATATTCTTCTGGTCTCAATCCTGGTTTAGCCTTATATCAACTATGCAAAGAGTCTGGCGTTAAAGAGTTAACCTATTATGGTTTTACAACTGATAACACTAAAAGACCTTCTAACCAAAGGGTAGCATTTACAAGAGCTTGCATTGATGCAGTAGAGATGCTAAGTAAAGAAGATGCGGAACTGCTAGTACTTGGAAACCATCAATCTCCCATGTTTCCCAAGGAATTGTTACCTTATACAAAAAGAAAAATCTTTGGTAAGGGCGGCATTAAAATAAATTTTTTGGTTAATTACGGTTGGGAATGGGATTTAGGAAGTCTTACCTCAAATAATAGTTCAAATAGAAAAATAATTTCAAATTGCTTAAAATCCAATGATATTTCAAGAGTAGACTTAATTATACGCTGGGGAGGTAGAAGGCGTTTAAGTGGATTCCTTCCTGTTCAGTCTATATACTCAGACTTCTATATTATTGACGACTACTGGCCTGATTTTAATAAAGACCATTATTATAAGGCATTAGAATGGTATAATACTCAGGATATAACCCTAGGTGGATAAACCCTTATTAATAAAAAGTTCAGCCTACATACTTATATGAAGACTGAATTTTTTTTCTTTGAATAAATCTTTAATAAGGTGAAAAGATTTCCTAGAATATCAATTCTCTATGATACCTTTTTAAAGTCCTCTACATGCCTAAGAATGAACTCAGTTCCCTTTTCAGTTATAGTAACTAACTTGTTTTCATTATCCTCATAAACTTCTATATATTCTTTTCTAATTAATAAATTAAAATTAAATATTGATATTCTATTTTCATCATAATTTATACTATTTGTTCTATTTTCATATAAATATGCAAGATAACTAACTCTATTATAAATTTCATTTAGAAATAATTCAGTAAATATTTTCATAATCTCACCCCAATTTCCTACAATGTGTATAAAAAGTATTATATAATAATATTGTATTAAAAACAAGTAAATTATTTTACATAGATTTAACACAAATAATTATTGACATTTTTCTCTTTAATAATAATGTATAATATTGTAGTAAAGATACTTTTATTAAATTAATATGTTAAATAATAAAAGAAATTAATGAACAAAAAAGAGAAAATGCAAGTATCATTACTTGCACTTCTCCTCTTTAAATACTATAAATTTATAAGTATCTATTAATAAGCTTTATCCATTCCTCTGCTAGCTTTGGTCTTTCCTTAATAAGAATTGTTATAAATTTTTCTAGTTTCTTTTCTTTTTCTAAATACTTTAATAATATATATGGAAATTTAATTCTTTTGGTGAAACATTTTCTTGGATCTATTACTTTAATTCTCTCTCCATGTTGAACAAAGATGTGCCTTGGGGCCATATCTAGCCTTTTGAATCCCAACCTTTGAAATTCTTCTATTAGCTCGATTAAGTTTACTGCTAATTTCTCTGATAGCTTATTTTTTTTTAAATAATCTTCTAAGGATTTACCTCCTACATATTCTCGAAGCATATAGTTATCTTCAATTTCAATAACCTTAGGGAAATATTTACTTCCTTCTACCTTTTTAAGTAAATAGTATTCCTGTTTGCACTTTTTTTTATTTTTAAATATTTTCAATGCATATCCCTCGGGAGTCAAATATACTTTTCCTTCACAGCCTTCTCCTAAAAGCTTACACTTTTTTAGATCTATTTCAAAATATTTTTTACTAATGTTACTCACCTCTTTAAGTGGATTGTTCAAAAAATACCCTATAATATATATTATTAATTAAACTTTCTTAAGTGCTTCAATGTAAAAAAAATCTGAGAGGGTAATTCCTCTCAGATTTCTTATGAAAATAGGGCTCTATCACTTATTAAATCTTCTTCACTATTATTTTCAAAAAGCTTGAATAATTTTTCTATGGTAAGTTCTTTTTTCTCTTCTCCGCTTATATCTAAAATAACATTACCATGATGAAGCATAATCAGCCTATTTCCAAGCCTTATTGCGTGATTTAAGTTGTGAGTAACCATCAATGTGGTAATTGATTTATCTTTTATGATATTTTCAGTTAATTCAATTATTTTCTCTGAGGTTTTAGGATCTAACGCGGCTGTATGTTCATCAAGAAGTAAAATTTCCGGATTTCCCATTACAGTCATTATTAATGATAAAGCTTGCCTTTGACCACCAGATAGAAGTCCCACTTGAGTATATAATTTATCCTCAAGACCAAGTTCCAAACTAGATAAAAGTTCTTTGAAATATGGTATATCTTTTTTATTTACAGCAAACCCCAGGTCAAATTTCTTACCCTTATTATACGCCATAGACATATTTTCTAAAATAGTCATGGAAGGTGCTGTACCTTTAGTGGGGTCTTGAAAAACCCTTCCTATAAACTTTGTACATTTATGCTCAGGTAATTTAGATATTTCCTTATCACCCAGCATAATTACTCCTCCGTCTACTGGTATTGTTCCTGATATTATATTTAATAAAGTTGATTTTCCTGCCCCATTACTACCTATTATTGTAATATAGTCCCCTTTATTAACTGTTAAATTAAGCTTTTTAAATACTATATTCTCATTTACAGTATTTTTATTGAATACCTTGTACAGATTCTGTATTTGAAGCAACTAGTTCATCCCCTTCTTTTTCTCTTTTCCTAAAGCTGCTAAGTTTAAAATTATTTGCCCCTAATACTGCAATAACTATGAAGGCTGTAACTAGCTTTAAATCTTGAGGTGGAAGTCCCATTTTTAGGGCTCCTCCAATAGCTAATCTATATAATATAGCTCCTATTACTGCCATAGTTGTAGCCTTAATGTATTTCACATTTTTAAGAACAGATCTACCTAGTATTACGGCAGCAAGTCCTACAACTACTGTACCTGTCCCCATACCAACGTCAGCATATCCTTGATTTTGAGCCATGATAGATCCAGCTAAAGCAGCTATACCATTAGAAATACTTAGTCCTATTACTTTTATAACATCTTTATTTATTCCAAGAGAAGTGACTAACTGTTCATTATCTCCTACTGCATTTAATACAAAACCCATTTTTGTTTTTAAAAATATATCCAATAATACTTTAACGCCAATAGCAAATATAGCAATTACTAATACTGGCGAAATCCCCTTTGTAATTGAAAAGATAGTTTCAAATCCAAAGAAAGGTATATTAGGCTTCCCCATTATTCTTAAATTAATTGAATATAAACCTATCATTACAAGTATTCCTGAAAGTAAATTTGAGATCTTAAGCTTTACATGAAGTAAACCTGTTATAGTACCTCCTATCATTCCAGCAAATACTGCTATTATACAGGCTATAAAAGGATTCATTCCTTTTGAGAGACAAAGGGCAGTAATTGCTGCCCCTAAAGGAAATGTTCCGTCTACAGACATATCTGGGAAATCTAATATTTTGTAAGTTATATATACTCCAAGAGAAACTATAGCAAAGATAGACCCCTGTTCTAATATACTTACTAGGAAATTGATCATTATTCTACGCCCCCTGTAACCTTTACTGCCTTTGAATTAATATCTTCTGGTACTTTTATACCTAATTTTTTAACTGCATCTTCGTTAATAACAGTTTGTCTTTCAGTAAGAATTGTAACTGGTATTTCCGCTGGTTTCTTTCCACCAAGTACTTCAACAGCCTTTAAGCCTGTTTCATATCCAAGTTTATAATAATCAATCCCTGCTGTTGCAACTGCTCCACCTTTTACTTGACCTTCTTCAGAACCTATAACAGGTATTTTTTTAGCATAAGCAACTTTAGTAATAGTTGGTGTTGCTGCTGCAATCATGTTATCTGTTGGAATATAGATTACATCAACTTTATCTAAAATAGAATTTAAAACTTGAGGAATTTCATTACTAGCTGTAACTCCTGAAGCTACAATTTCGAATCCAAAGTTTGGAGCTGCTTTTTTTGCCTCATCTACTTGGACACCTGAATTAGCTTCACTTGTGTTATATATTATTCCAATCTTTTTAGCTGTTGGAACTATTTTTTTAATAAGTTCAAATTGTCCATCTATTGGAAGTGCATCTGATGTTCCTGTTACATTTGTTTCTGGCTTATCCATAGACTTAATAAGTCCAGCCTTTACTGGATCTGTTACTGCTGTAATTAAAATTGGAATATTTGAATTAGCTTTTTGAGTAGCATTAAAACAAGCTTGTGCAGATGGAGTTGCTATGGCCAAAATCATGTCAACCTTATCATTTACAAATTTATCTGCAATAGTTTGAGTTGTTGGCATATCTCCTTGAGCATTTTGAAAATCTATCTTGATATTTGTTCCATCTTTAAAATTTTTATCCGCTAGTGCTTGTATAAATCCCTTTCTTGCTGAATCTAATGCAGCGTGTTCAACTATTTGAGTAATTCCTATCTTAAATACTTTGTCCTTTGACGCTTCTTGCTTTGAAGAAGAACATCCTCCTAAAGCACCTACTAACAATAATGCACTTAATACTACTGATAACTTCTTTACTACCATGCTACTTTCCCCCTTAAATTAAATAAAAAAACTCTCCATAAGGAGAGTATATTTTTGTATATTTATTAAAGCAAGGTATAACTAATAAAGTTATAAATTGCTCTTTAGCCTCTATCTCCTACTAAACTACTATTCTGCAATTTTTTTATTAATATCCAACTATATCCTCTACTACTATTCTACATCCTAGAGTAAATATTCATGTTATACTTTAATAAATTATAAACTTATTATCTATAAAATTTCTTATATATTACATTAAAACATGAAATTTGTCAACTAAATATTATCTTGTGGAATGGATCTATGCCCTAGCCCAATGGCAACCTCATTTAAGTGAAGAAGACCTATGTTCATAAATATGCATACAATTACATGATCTCCGCCTCTTGCAATACCTATTTTACCTCCTACACTTAATCCATTCGCTTTTACTGCCACTTGCATTATTGCTTCTCTTGCAGCTCCTACTACAGCTCCATCATGAATATGGCAATCTTTAATAATATTCATTCTTTTGGATGCTACCAAAGCCCTCTCCATTATTTTATGAATAGAATCATTAACATTTCCTCCAACATCGACAGCAGCAGTAAGTATATTTTCGGCTTTATATTGTTCATGGATAATCTTTTCTTCATTTCTTTCTGAAGTTGCCATTTTGATAGCTACCTTAGCCACATCTATACTATTTATCATAAATTTTCACCTCAATAACAATATTATTTTAGCTTAATCCCATTTTCTGTTTGCTCAATTTTTCCTTCTTTCATAAGCCTTCCCACAGCTCTTTTAAAAGAAGCTTTGCTAATTTTTAATCTATCCATTATTTCTTCTGGAGAACTTTTATCATTCAAAGGAAGGATTCCATCGTATCTTTCAATCTTTTTAAGTATCATTTCAGCATCACTATCCATTTGTTTGTATGCTACTTCTCTAAGAGATAAATCTAGCTTCCCATCCTCTCGTTCCCTTATTACTCTACATTCAACTTCTTCACCTAATTTAAATTCTTTTGAAACTTCGCTTTTAGGTATTAGCCCCTTATATTTATTATCTATAGCAATTAATGCTCCTAATTCAGTATTTAAAGAATAAACTGTTCCTTTTACCCAATCATCTTTTTTGTATGGGCTATCTGTCGTTAAAAACCTTGAAACATATGTTGTAGTAGTTAATCTTCCTGTTTTATCTACATAAAGTCCAACTAAATATTTTTGTCCTGGATTAACTTTATATTTCTGCTCTTTAAAAGGAAGTAATACATCTCTTTCAAGCCCCATATCTAAAAAGGCTCCAATTTTCGTAGTTTCCTTAACTTTTAATACAGCCATTTCATCAACTTGTATTAAAGGTTCCTTTCTAGTTGCGATTAGCCTATCCTCAGAATCTCTATATATAAATACACGTACCTCATCGCCAACCTTCATATCTTCTGTAAGTTGATTGTTTGGAAGTAGTACATTATCTGCATCCTCACCAGTTTCTGCGTCTAAGTATGCACCTATTTTTGCAATTCTTAATATCTTTAAAGTTTGAATTTTTCCAATTTGGATCATGTTTATTTTTTCACCTCTGTTTATTAGTTTTATATTTTATTTACTTCATTATAATTATGTTACTAGTATACTACATAATTCATATAATAATATATATAATTAATTAGTAATATAAGAATTTTACTACGTAAAATTCTTATAAATTGACAATTGAGAATTGACAATGGACAATGAAGGAAGTAATTAAGCAGAGCTTAATTACCAAATTTAATAATTGCAGCAAAGCTGCAATATAATCTAGTTTTGCCTTAGCA
>Ga0074193_1001760_pt1 | contig 23603 bp, 15 predicted proteins | sample EPASupsiteHSE605_FD_64523 | JGI IMG/M metagenome (GOLD analysis project Ga0074193, IMG submission 64523) | Bioremediated contaminated groundwater from EPA Superfund site, New Mexico - Sample HSE6-05 | ecosystem: Environmental > Aquatic > Deep subsurface > Groundwater > Contaminated ... | reverse complement strand
GGGTAGCTGTTATGGTTACCTCACTGCTTGCAGGGTTAGGGCTGAGTTTAAGTTCTTTGATATGGATGGGTTCTTTAAACTCTTCTATTCCCACGTTACAGTTGGGTGTCATACACCCAAAACCATCTGTTGTAAAAAACCATGACTTAACAGGGGTTGTGTTTGTTGGTATTATTCTGCCGCAACAGGCAAGTCCTTCTCCGCACTCGATAATATCATCCAAACGAACCAAAAAATATTGAGGAGATATTTTAAAAAATGCGGTATCACGGTTCGCTTTTATTTTCATGTAATAAAATTTCGTTTCATAAAAAACAGTACCAACAATTAAAAAATCACCTTTAGAGGTAACTCTGAAAGCACGGGTGTAACTGCTTACCGAACCCAGATTATAGGCGGTATCCCAGATAACAGCCCCGTTTACAGGGTTTAGTTTTACCAGTTTAAGTGCATAGGTATTTGTAGAAGAAGAAATCAACGAATCAAAGGCAACCACCAGGCAGGAATCCGGGGTAGGCTCTACCCATGCTTCGCTATGCCCGTTAAAATATTTTTGCCATTTAATATTCCCGTCTTTATCCAGCCGAACTACCACGGGCTTATCGGAACACCATCCCGAAACTACGATACTGCTATCCGGCAAAGGAACCCCGTCTTTTAAATTACAGGAGAACCCTGTGCTTTGAATACTCTTTTGCCAGATCATGCTCCCGCTTTTGGTGGTTTTCATGATATGAATCCAGGTATTATTGGAGGAATTTATCCCAAATCCACAACTTAATATTGCATGATCGGCAGTCTCAAAATTGCAACTGGTCGCTATTCCAACGGTATCCTGTATCGTCTGGATTAACTGGTAATTCAGCAATGTATCATATTTATAAATAGCGGTAACTGCATTTTGATTACTTCCATACGTATAACTGCTGTAAAACGGAAAACCTGGTTTATATCTGAATGTAGAATTATACCCCCCCCAATATTCCGCATTAATGGTGTCTTTTATCTGGGAATACCCTAAACTATCTCCTTGCACAGAAAAACGTGCATAAAAACATTGAAGCAATCCAGGCATTGATGGTCTCCATGCATTTTTCCCAAGTAACAAGAATTCATTGTTTTCAAAATACATTTGACTGTAAAAATTTGCCCCGTTATACATAGGAGAAAAAGCAGTCGCCACATTTAAATATGGAGATTGAGACTTTGCCATAAAGCCGGATAATACTAAACAAATAAGCAGTAAATACTTTCTCATGGTTGTTTTAAAGATAAAAAGCAAAGCAGGTGTAAATATACACCTGCTTTTGCTTGGTTTGGTTAATAGACTGAAAATTTAACACTTTTAAGAATAGAACCATTGGATTCGAGGGTGCAGATATAGAACCCCTTTACCAGTCCTTTTAGCTCCATCAAAACCGGACCTTGTTTACCCACGGTTTTGCAGGATAGTTTACGCCCGGTAATATCGGCGATGCAAAGCACCGCCTTTTCCTGACCCGGTTCCAGTTTGTAGTCAACCGTGATAAAGTCATGAGCCGGATTTGGATTTACAACCAGTTTGTCCGGTTCATCGTAATTAATCCTACGGGTTCTTACCGATTTAGGTTGTGGTTCCCCGGCAGGTAATTTAATAATTTCGGTGAGCTGGTAATTGCCATTGCAGGCAGCATACAAGGCTTTTGCACTGCCCGATACCGAGGCGTACTGGCTTTGCATCATGTTTTGCAACTGCTCCATTTGTTCGGTATTGGGTGCAGAATTGGTTGTACTGATTGCAATTTCATAAAATGCTTTCAGTTGCAGCCATTCATTTTCCTCGTCTGCATTAAGATTGTATCCTGAGAGTGAAGCGTTGATAAAATCACTTGCTTCTTCCACGCGCGAACTGCCCAGGTAAAGATTTACAATATGGGGAATCATGGTAAATTCCTTTTGTTGTTTGCACTTGGTAATCAGTGTATCCAAAATCCATGACTGAGGTTCGTTGGAAAAGCGGGAAATAATTTCCCCGAAGGCTGCATACTTTTGTAATTGGGTCCACGATATTTCAGTACGCATTTGTTCCAGCGGTGAATAATTTTCCGGTGCATTGAGCAGTTCCTGAATAATACTTTCGGGCAGCGGCGTTATCCGTTTGTAGTAAATAGCATCCCAGACTGTAGCCGAGTGCAAACATTGCGGGTTTGCCAGCATCAGTAAACGGATCATTGCCGGGGGAAAAGCTTCTTCATTTACAACCGCTTCGATCATTGCCTCTTCCGACAGATAGGGCGATACTGACATCAGCCTGTCGAACATAAGGTAGGACTCCCATGGATAACAGGAGCTGATTTCATCTTTCAATACTTCCGATTCTCCGCCATCCAGATAAATCCGGTAAAGCAGTTTCTGACTGTTCGAGAGATCACAAATTGAGTCCAGCTTTACAAAATCGCCCTGTACAACCGGGCTGTCCGAAATATATAAAGCATACATAGGCGGGCAGGCTTTGGTTTTGTCAAATGGACTAGGATTTTGAATACCTTGAGGGTTTACAGTATTTATTGAATAATAAATAGGTACGTTTAAAGGGTCATTGTAAAAATAATAGGTAAACGGATTTGCAATATTGTATAAATCACTCACCCCCAGATTTCCGGCATGAGAGAAACGGTTATTGGCGGTTTTGCGCATGATGCTATCCAGTACAGGAGAACTTGAAAGTTCGCCCTGGTAAACAGAAATACCTTCCAGCAAAGGATCGTTTGTACCAATGGTATCTACCCCGACATCGAAACCACAATGCTGAAAATCATTACACTTGATTTTTACTCCCTCGATCACGAAGCATGTTAGCGGGTCGCGGTAGCCGTTCTCACCTATGGCAATAAGTCCGTAATTCAACAGGCGGAAATCATTGTTGTAAATCAGCTTGGGAGTTCTGCCGCAATTAACAATAACCATTCCTATGTAACCGGAGTCTGCATCTGTATTAAGATGTAGCCCGTTATGTTCTATTTTAAAATATTCGCATCTTTCCAGGTAAAGCCCGTAAGGCTGCCCTGAACTGTCGGCATTCATGGTGATGTCACGTTTTGGAATGGTAAAATCATTGCTGAGCACCGTTATCCTGGGGTTGTTAAAACAATAAGCCCCGTGAGTATTGTCGCTAAACACACAGTTGTCTATTTTGGTCTCCTGCAAACGACCAATCATAAAGGCAACAGAGCGGATACCATACTCCAGATTCTGGAAAACTGTAGGGGTAACCGTTCCAACATTGCCCGGGTAAGCCCCTGAATAAGTAGCCTGGGCAACAAATGTTGAATTGTTTGCTTTTATCCCGAATCCTTTTCTTTCGGGAACAGCATTCTTACAACCGGTGTTTATGTTCTTAAAATTACACCCGTTAAATTTGGGATAGTTCACACTGTCGATAAACACGAACCCTTTGAAGGTGGAATCGAGCAAATAATTTCCATCATAAATAAAATTACAATTGGAAAAAATGCTCAGGTCGATGTACGGGTTATACGTTACGGGGTTCGCGCACATAAACGGGCGCATGTGTACCGAGAGGCTGTTGTTTTTGAAAGTCGTGTTATGGCAGGAGAGTTCGCCGCCACCATAGTTTGTCGAAAGATACGTGTTAATGCTTTGGGTTTGCACGGCAACCAAAGCATTGGAAATAGTACTGTTTAGTGTATATAACTTTCCATGCTGACCATTGGTAAAAATATTTACAGCATGGTTGCCTTCCACCACGATTCCTTTCCAGTAACGTTTGCATGAATTGGTCACCGTGGCATTTACAAGGTTTAGTCTGGCACCGGGTTTTACCCTGATCTCTTTACCGATTCCCATCTCCACGGTGGTATTGACAGTGAGGGTTACCCCACTGTTCACCGTGATGTTTCCACAATTATACACCGGAGTACTCCATGTCTGGCTCGAACTCACGGTAATATCCTGAGGCATCTGGCTGTAACAGGGAACGGGCGAAACCCATACCCCGCGACCCCATGTTCCGGCGTAAAGCTCCATGCGTTCATAGTTGATCTCCAGATCCATCACCATGCAGCGGGGAAGGTTTTGCATATAGGGTTTCCAGCTGCTCATGGTATCGTTGCGGTAGAATACACCCATGTCATTCGCTACATACAAATCATGCAGGTTACTCTCACGGTTCAGTACAATACTGTTTACCGGAACACAGGAAAGACCCGTGGAATAGTCGTTCCACGACAGTCCGCCATCGGTGGTGTGCATCACGCGGTACTGTCCGTCCATGATATGACCGGAATACTGATCGAGGGTAATCCAGAGCTCTTTGGAGTTGTCGGGATTCACGGCAATATCGGTAAGTCCCCTGGATTGAAGGATATAGGGCAGAGAGTCGGTGGTAAGATCTGTCCAGTGCCAGATGTTGTTGATTTGTACACCACGGTATATTTTATGTCCGGCCGGAACCACGGGATAGTGTCCGTTTTCATCTTTACCTTCGGTGCGTGTGGGGAATATGGCAAACATCGTATCTTTACTCGAAGGGGCAAACTCCAGTGCCTGTAAGCTCCATGCCCAGTGGCTTAGTTTTGGATAACCATAGGTGGTGTCGGAGGTTCGTTGCCACAGAGGACCATCTAAATTAGTTGTCTGGTAAATATCATGATGTGCCAGGTAAAAAAGGTTTGCCGTATCGGGGCGAATGGCTAAGGGTGCTGCATAGGTGCAGGGTTGTAACCACCACGGGTTGGCAAAGTTGGTCGTTGGAATTGCCGTTTTTGTCGGGGTAGTACAATAGCCGATATCATATAACCAGGCATTGCTCGAAAAATATAACTGGTCGGGGTAATAGCCTTGTGTCGGGTTATCAAAGAATTCGTTGTTGGTAATCCCGAAATAGTTGGTGGGTGCATTTGCAAAGCCCTGAGTGTATGAATTATAGTCCAGTTGGGAATCAACCACTTTGGAAGAACCCCCGTCCATAAAGGCAGTGGAATGCCAGGGGTAATCGCAGGCTTTTGACCAGTAACCGTTTCGATAGGAACTATGTACCAACACGTTGGTGGGTGATGTTTTACTGCTGCTGAGATTTTTTACCTGAGCAATGGCCAGTCCTTTGTAATTTACGTTTGCAAATTTGGAAACGCCTCCCCTGAAAATAAAACTGGAAATACCACCTTCGTTTGCAACGTGCGACGAATACGGGTCATACTGGATACTTAAATCCCTGATGCCATAGTGACATTGTTTGTTATACGTATCGCTCTCGGTGTAGGGTGTGATATCGGGTTTTACCAACTGAATTGCACCCGTGGCATCTGTAGCTGTATTATAATCAACCAGCGTGAGATAATACCCGCCAATGGCAAATTTGATATTCCCGCCATAGTTATATGTTTCAAAGGCATTGTAGCGGTAACCAAACCCTCCAAAAACCGAGTTGAAATTGTTGGTAACCGGGGCGGTATAGTATTCGTGGTAATAAAGCGGGGTTAAATATGATACGTACTGTACATTCTTTTTCAGAACACCAATATGAATCCGGCTTACCGTGGGATCAGTTTTAGATACTTCCCGATATACCACGTAGAAAATATTATCGGGATTGCCCGTGGTATATTGATCGATGGAGATGTATTCGATAAAATTATTCACGGAGTCGCAGGGTAAGATTATTTGACGAGGAGTCGTTAGAAAGGGTGTAAAAAAGTTACCGCATGTATAAAAAAGCTCGGCATTTTGCAGGGTATCCCCTTTGTAAAATCCATCCGTTGAAAAACAAAGCATCTGGTAATCTTTCGTGGTACTGTTGCTCCATAGTGAATCGGATAACTCGAAATCACGGATACGGCTTTCCATCCAGCCATGATCGTTCGGATGGGGAACGGCAATCTTGAGGTTCGGGTTAAAGAAATTGGGGTTAGAAGGATTGATATTGTAAATTGTATCACCCAGGCAAAAGAACCATGCGAAAACACCCGGGTGAACGCTGTTGAATTTTACTTTCCATATTATATCGTTGGTAAGAAAACTATTGTTGGTCATATAGGCCGGTAAAAGCTGATTCCAGTTTGCACCATTATCCGGCGAAAACAGTAAGCCGATTCCATTACCTAAAAACAAATCCATGGAAGGATTAAACGATCCGGCAAGAATTTTCGTTCCGTTTCTGTCCACGCTGCTTACTCCGAAGCCCGTGAGAGCTCCGGTATAGGTATCGGAGATATTTTTCCATGTTTTGATTGAAGGGTTATACTTCCAGATACCGGAAGCTTCAGTACCGATAATTATACTATCGGCATATGCAGGATCCTGCCAGATGGAGGTTACAACGCCAAGGTTTTGGATATCGGAGGTATCGGCTCCTTTGAGTTTCCAGTCGGAATAGGGATGGTTGGCAGCAAGGGTGATCGCGGCGGCGTTTAAATCGGCAGTTTCTTTGTAAACTCCTGCCATACCATCCTGCGGACTATTTGCCCATACCGAACGTGAACCAAAAAGATCGCTCCAAGCCTTGAAGCGGTTATAGAGTTCGTAGGTATTATCGGAGTCTTTGTACACTTTAAAGTAGTCCAGACCCAGTTTATGTAAATCGAAAAAGCTGGCTTTGGGGGAGTAGGTTCCGTAAAGCCACGCGGCTCCGTCGGAACGCCTGGGATTATCCTGGCTATAGCCGGTAATGCCCAACAGCAGCATGAAAATGCTGAGGAAAAAAAGTAAAATCCTTTTCATAGGTGAATTAGAATTTTGTTAATAAATAAGATATTAGTTTGTTTTTGCTTAGTCTACGTATAGGGAAAAACTATCACGTAAAGAGCATTTTTGCTCAAATATACTAAGTATCGGGGTGGAAAGCGAGGTTTAAGGTTGGTTTTCATGGCGGGTATGATTTTGAGAATGTTAAATTAGTCTGTTCTACTGCTGTTTTCTGTATAAACTTTACGGTTTTTGCAGGAAAGTATCTTTACAAAGTATGTAACTGTATTTTGGAAAGTACGCAGTGGCGGCAACTCCAGCAGTGGCGGACTACAATAATCAATAAGGCGTTTCATTATATACATATTTAAAATGAATAGTCGGGATATGTGCCACCCCGCCAATAAAAAAGGCGTGTGACTTTTACTGTATTCGCTTCTAAGGTACTGGCATACCCAAACTACAAATAAGTAAAGCCCACGCCGTAGCGTGAGCGTTTTTACTTATTATTCCTGTAGTTTTAAAAAGTGCCAGTTCTTAGAAGCAAGAATAATAGCAAACGCTATTTATATATTTTTTTTAGATTTTTATTCCTCCATAGGCAAAGTTTGATTTTTTACGGGTGTAAATGTAATAGTTTTTTAAAACGGAGCAAGTATAATGTTAAAGTTGTTTTGTTAAAAAAATAGCCAGTCTTTTCAGATATTAAGTACTAGAAACAACAATAAAAGGTTGGCAGGTTTCTGTTTTCTAAAGGTTTTACTTAGGCAAAATAGTAATTTCAAAGGATTATTTTTTATTCTTCCTGTGTGTTTTATTTGTTTTTGGGCTTTTTAGTATCTATATTTGCTGTGGTTTAGCTTTAATATTTCCTGTTTCTCGGTATCACGGAGGAGATGATTATTCGGGAAAGAGGAGGATTGAATGGAAGTAACCCTGTAAGATGTACCCACATTTTACAGGGTTTGCTTTTTTATATTACGTGTATATATTTATTGGCTGAAGGAATTGAAAGAGATTGAAAGAGTACTTCTTCAGTCTTAATAAACCTCTTTTTCTATTGTCATTATTTACAAGTTTAAAAGAATAAAACTATTTACCCTATTTTATTCCAGTTTATTCGAGGACTAAAACAGCCCAAACGCTACAACATTGTAGCGGGTGACGCTATAACGTTATAGAGAGTGACACTACAACGTTGTAGTGGGTGACGCTACCGAGCGATAGTGGGTGACGCTACAACACCTTGAAGCTTCAGTGCCTTACTGTACAAACTTACAATGTCACCCTGAAGCTTCAGAGTCTTATTGCATAAACTTGCAATGCCACCTTGAAGCTTCAGAGCCTTATTGCATAAACTTGCAATGTCACCTTGAAACTTCAGAGTCTTATTGCATAAACTTGCAATGCCACCTTGAAGCTTCAGAGCCTTATTGCATAAACTTGCAATGTCACCTTGAAACTTCAGAGCCTTATTGCATAAACTTACAATGCCACCCTGAAGCTTCAGAGCCTTACTGTACAAACTTACAATGTCACCCTGAAGCTTCAGAGCCTTACTGTACAAACTTAGGATGGCATCTTGAAAGTACTAGTACCATCCGTAAGCTTGCAGATCAACTATTTGAAATGATGAATTGGAATCAGACAGAAATACTTAAATCTCTGAAAAATCGCAGAAAGATCAATCGGAATAAATACCCCTTCAAAAAAATGGGAGGCTTCATATTGAGAATTTTAGAAACTGGCAAAGTTTACAATCATCAAAAATGAGACAAATTTGTCGCCTCTTTATTTTGGGTTACCTTTCACTAAGAAATATAGGAAAGTACAATCTCATTTTAAGCCTCCTGAAAAACATTAATTTGTACTTTTGATCGTTCCTTCAGCCTTTCAACGAGTGTTATATTTCTAAAAGAAACGCAGGATGATAGAAGAAACAGAGAAAGTTAAAATCAGCGATAAACTAAATTTAATTACCGATTATTGGAAACCAGTAATTGTGGGAGAATTAAACAATCAACACGTTCGTTTAGTAAAGATTAAAGGCGAATTTGTAATGCATCGCCATGACAATGAAGATGAATTTTTTCTTGTTCTAAAAGGTCACTTAAAAATGGATTATGGCAACAGGATTATCGACGTAAATGAAGGTGAGTTTATTATTATTCCAAAAGGGATAAATCACCGGCCTGTTGCCGATACGGAAACCCATTTACTTTTATTTGAACCATGTTCCACATTAAACACCGGAAATATCCGGAATGAGTTAACGCTTGATTCACCTCAAAAGATATAAAAATGGACTATAATTTCATAAAAAGCAGACTAGGACCCTGTGGAATACATTGCGGAAAGTGTTTTGCATTCGCAGATGGAGATATTAAAAACTACAGTCTCAAATTAAAGGACTCTTTAGGCGATTTTGAAGTATATGCAAACAGATTTGTGGATTTGATAGACGAGCCTGTTTTCCATAAATATAAAGACTTTCATGAACTACTGGCTTATTTTGCTTCCGTTAGTTGCACAGGGTGCAGAAACGAAAAGTGTAAGATTTTCAAAGATTGTAACGTAAGAACATGTTCTGAAAAACAGAATGTTGACTTTTGTTTTCAATGTTCAAAATTTCCATGTAATAATACAGGATTTGATGAACATCTTTACAAGCGTTCAATCGATATAAATCTGAAAATGAAAGAAATTGGCATTGAAAAGTATTATGAGGAAATTAAAGACAAACCAAGATATTAACAACAAGAACTACAAGATTCTGAGCTGATCAGAAAAGTCAACCCCTTACGTTTTTTAAGCGGGCAGTATAGTAATCAAAATCTTTCCTTAGTTTAGAGTAAGGTTCCAAAAAAATGTAATTACATATGCATATTTGTATGCAACAATGCAATAAGAAACAATCATTCAAATCATGAAGACAAACTATTTGATTAAACATTTTTTGGGCACATTCTTATTTTTTGCAATCATATTTGCAAGTGCGGGTCGAATAGCATATTGGCAAGGACTCGTTTATGTGTCAATTGGTTTTCTAATGCTCATATTAAATTACACACTTCTGCGAGTAGACTCTGAATTGTTAAAAGAACGCTCAAAACCAGGAGAAGATTCAAAGAAATGGGATAAGACTATTTTAGGATTATCATTCCTTGTTACAATTTCAATGTATATAATTGCCGGACTCGATTCTGGCCGTTATCATTGGTCGCCTGATTTTCATTGGAGTGCATATTTATTGGGGGCAATTTTAACAGCTTCAGGACAAATTTTATTTCTTATTGCCCAAAAACAGAATCGTTTTTTTTCAAGTACAGTTAGAATTCAAACTGACAGAGAACATATTGTTTGTGAGACCGGATTATATAAAATAGTCAGGCATCCGGCTTATCTGGGTTCAATTGTTCAATCGCTAGGATTTCCTTTACTCTTCGGTTCATTATGGAGCATAATCCCAATAAGTATATCGATTATCCTAATTATCATAAGAACAAGTCTGGAGGACAGAACATTAAAAAACGAATTAAAAGGTTATCCTGAATATTCTAAGAAAATAGGTTACAAAATCATTCCATATATTTGGTAGTGGTTTTATAGATGCATTGAGACAGAAAATATAATTGAGAAAGAAATCGAGACTGCCTTTTAACTTCACTTTGCAATGTTTGTTGAAAAATTGTGATTTTTTAATAATCTGTTGATATATAGCTCTGCCTTTTCAGTCTCGTTTGGTGAGCCAAAAAACAAAATAAAGCAGGCATACATAAAAAAAGGGGCTGCCAAATCAGCCCCTTAATCCTTAACTAGTTATATCACACGAATATAATATAGCCCAGAGTTATTTCGGCATAATGCCGGTGAGTAGAAACATTAAGTTCAATCTTTATGAGTTTGATTGAACCTTGTATTTCATCAATCAGTATCAGATCTTCTTCCCGATATAAAATACATAGCCATAAAACTCTTTATATCTGGAATATAATTGAGATTCATGCCGTTGGCTTGCGATAAGTTCTTCGGCAGTTTTATTGCCTGCATATTTTTTCAGAAAAACATCTTGTGCTTTAACTTGTGGAATATAGAAATGTTCTATCCAGCAGTTTTCAGGTAGAATAAATGTCGCAACAGGAATATAACCCGCTTTTTGCATTTGGGCAACCTTATTGGGAATAGTATCTATTTCAGGGTAAGCATCCTGCCAAAACGTATTGATTTCGGCAGATCGTTTTTCGGTAAACCATGATGCTTCTGAAACGGCAATATAACCTCCTGTTTTCAGAAATTTCCGCCATTCGTTCAGGCCCCGTTCAAAACCAATATTGTAGATTGCTCCTTCCGACCAGATCAGGTCTAATTCTTCATCCCGAAAAGAAAGATTATCCATCGAACCAACGGTACCATTGATTCTATCCTGAATATTCAATGTTGCTGCATTTGCATTAAACTGGTCGATAAAAGAGGGAAACAAATCGATCCCTGTAATATGTCCCGGTGCGTTTTGTGCCAGCACCATTGTCTGGCCACCTGTTCCGCAACCAATGTCGATAATGCGGGATTCGTTGGTAAGATTATCGATAAAACTTAATGCTTTAAGGGTTACTTCGGGACTCCCAGGTCCTTGCCGTTCTACGCTTGAAAAATATTCGCAGATTAAATTAATGTCAAATTCGTGAATTGATTTATTTTCGTTACTCATGATGTTTAAATTTATATTGGTGAAACCATGGCATAAGCATATACGATACCTTTTGCCCGGTTACAAATTAATTGTTAAAATATATAGACATGAAAATAACTCTGGCAGGAATATGCCTGAGTTTAATTAAGATATAACCTTAGCTAAAACACCAAAGGTTATTTACTTTACAATATCCGACTTACAATTAAACATCCAAAGATTTTAGGTTGGCAAAGGTAGGGAATTTTTTGATCGTGTTGATTATTCGACTATTTTTTTAATCATAGTTTGAAATAGCGTAATTATGTACGATCAGAATATTACAAAGAAAGAATAAGAGCAAAGCGGAGGTAAAAAAGCCTCTACTCTCTTATTATGAATTTTTACCAACCATCCCCGGTTTAAGAAACTTCTTTATCACGAAAACCACGATTACAGCCGAAAGCATTCCCCAACATGCACCCACAAATACATCGGCAGGAAAATGCACCCCCAGATAAATACGACTGAACGATACAGCAGAGCACCATGTAAATAGTACCCAAGGTAGCCAGTGATAATTTCGCCGGAGCAATAATACAGAAAACAAAGTTACTGAAAACGAATTTGAAGCATGGGATGAAACAAATCCATAACTGCCACCACAGTGTCCCTTTACAAGATGAATCAACGGACCAATCTCAGCATTATGACAAGGACGGAAACGATGAAATATATTTTTAAACAGATGCACTGTTCCCATGTCACTGATGAGCATCATCAATACAACACCTGCAAGAATCAACCAGATTTGTTTTCCATAATGTTTCCACATCAACCAGATAAGCCAAAGATAGAGAGGAATCCAGACAAATCTTTCACTTATCCAATACATTACAAAGTCCAGAAACGGAGTATTCATCCCGTTTATCCAGAGTAAAATCTGTTTATCGAGGGTAATTAGTTCGTGAAGCATGGCTTCCTGCTTTGGATAAATTATTTTTCTTCGGAAGAGAGAACTTTCCAGATTTTATCTTTCAATTCTGTAATTCCTTTTTGGGCAACAGATGAGATAAACACGTGCGGAACACCTCTTGGCAGCGTTTTTTTCGTATCACGAATCAATTCATCATCTGCCATATCGCATTTGGTTACTGCAAGAATTCGTTGTTTGTCGAGCAGTTCAGGATTATATTTTTTCAGCTCATTGAGCAGAATCTTATACTCTTTCTTGATGTCCATGCTGTCGATAGGAACCATAAATAGCAGGATAGAATTACGTTCAATATGACGCAGAAAACGAAGTCCCAGCCCTTTACCTTCGGCAGCACCTTCAATAATTCCGGGAATATCAGCCATTACAAACGATTTTCCGTCGCGGTAATACACCATTCCCAGATTTGGCACAAGTGTGGTAAAAGGATAATCGGCAATTTCAGGTTTTGCAGCCGAAATAACCGACAGCAGTGTAGATTTCCCTGCATTGGGAAATCCTACAAGTCCCACATCAGCCAATAATTTCAATTCAAGAATACGCCAGCCTTCTTCGCAGGGTTCACCCGGCTGAGCATAACGTGGAGCCTGATTGGTAGAAGATTTAAAATGATCATTTCCCAATCCTCCCCGACCGCCTTTCATGATGATATAGGTTTGTCCCTCGTCGGTAATTTCTGTCATGATTTCGCGGGTTTCCGGATCACGCACAACCGTTCCCAGAGGCACTTCCAGATAAATATCGTCACCTTCTGCTCCGGTTTTCAGATTCTCGCTACCGTTTATACCATCATGACCATGCACATGCTTGGTATATTTTAAATGAAGAAGAGTCCAGTATTGTTTATTTCCACGGAGGATAATATGACCACCACGACCACCATCACCACCATCAGGCCCCCCTTTTGGATTTGATTTGGCTCTTAAAAAATGACGGGAACCAGCACCACCTTTTCCCGAACGACAAAATATCTTTACGTAATCAACAAAATTTGAATCGGCCATTGAGCTTATTTCTTTTTAATACAGTTTTGAATATGGCTGTCGATGCGTTGAAACACCTCATCCACAGAAGCCATTCCGCTCACTTCGGCAAGCTTTCCCTGTTTACGGTAATATTCGACCAGAGGAAATGTTTCCTGCTGATAAACACTTATCCGGTTTTGTAAAACCTCATCGCTGTCGTCGCTACGTTGTGAATTTTCCGAACGATGACGCACGCGGTTAAACAATTCTTCCTCTTCCACATTCAGGTAAATGGCTTTGCAAATTTCGTGATTTCTTGAATGCAAGAGCTCATCTAAATACGTTGCCTGAAAAACTGTTCGTGGGAAACCGTCAAACAACAGTCCTTTTGCCTGAATATGATGGTCGGTACACACGCGTATCTCTCTCAATACAATATCGTTGGGAACCAGAAAGCCACGATCAATAAACTTCCGGATCACTTCACCAATAGCCGAATGAATCGAAATTTCTTCCCGCAATATCTCCCCCGTTGAAATATGGTATAATCCATATTTACGGATGATGTTGCCCGACTGAGTGCCTTTGCCACATCCCGGAGGTCCGAATATCACAAGATTCAACATACTATTTCACTTTACGGAACACGTTATCAATCACATGACATAAATCTTCGAAAACCTCCTCTTCACTTCCCAAGCCATTCACCGATTCAAGCTTATTTTGCTTTTGATAATACTCTTTCACCTTTGAGCAACGTTCTTCATACACTTCCAAACGGTGGATAATAACATCCGTTTCTTTATCATAAATACGTGCATTTGGTGTTTTCGAACGAGCCGTTAACCGCTTCATACACTGGATTGGAGTAGAAGTGATTTCGATAGTTGAAGTTAGCGAAGAACCCATTTTCCAAAGTAATCCATCTAAAATATAAGCCTGAACCAGCGTACTTGGAAATCCTTTAAAGATAAAGCCTTTTGCATTTGGATTCAGTTTAATTTTACGCTCAATCAGACGAATCGCAATTTCATCAGGAACAATATCTCCACGCTCAACGTATTCTTTTGCAATACGACCTATTTCCGTATCAAGCTCTATTTCTCTGCGAATCATTTCTCCGGTAGAAATATAAACCAAATTGTATTTCTCCGCAATTAATTTGGCCTGTGTTCCTTTTCCAGCCCCCGGAGGGCCATATAATACTACATTCAGCCAAATATTTTCGAGTTCCTTATCAATGGTAGCCGTAAGCCGATTAAAAATATCCGTTAATTCTCCTACGCCATTAATCGGGAAGTATTTACCTTTTTCCTTGTAGAAATTAGCAACCGGAAGAGTTTTATTTTCGTATTCCTGTAAACGAACTTTAATTACTTCTTCTTTATCATCAGCACGTCCTTCTTTGTTTGCTCTTTCGAGCATACGGCGCATCAGTTCTTCTTTCGGAACCTCCAGACTAAGCATACACAAAAGTGAAGCATTATCTCTGCGAAACAACCCTTCCAGGATATATGCCTGAACTACCGTACGCGGAAAGCCGTCGAAAAGAATACCACGGGCATCAGGATTCATCTGAATTTTACGTTCAATAATCTGAACAATAACCTCATCTGAAGCCAGTCCCCCTTTTTCGATGATACTTTTGGCCTGCATCCCCAGTTCGGTGCCCTCTGCTATCTCCTGCCTTAAAATATCCCCGGTAGAGATATAAGTCAGATTATATTTGTTAATCAGCAATTTCGACTGAGTTCCTTTTCCGGCTCCCGGAGGGCCAAATAATGCCACATTAATCATAGTGTATTTACAGTTTAATGACTGTTCTGGTTAATTTGGAAAGTTAAAGATAATGAATTATCCTCTGAGTTGGTATAAGTCAGGTAAATTTCTTCCTAAACCGTCATAATCCAGTCCATAGCCAAGTACAAATGCATTGGGGATTGAAATACCAACATAATTTACCGGAATTGGCTTGGAATATTTTTCTGGTTTCAAAAGGAAGGTACAGATTTTCACATCCTTTGGCTTACGAATTTCAAGTTCCGCCATTAGCTGTGTAATGGTTATTCCGGTATCAACAATATCTTCTACAATCACAATATCTCTATCTTCCAGATGTTCATTTAAACCAATGAGTTGCTTCACTTTTTCTGTTGTTTCGGTACCCTGATACGACGACAATTTTACAAACGAAATCTCGCAACCAATGGTTAATTTCTTAAACAGGTCGGAGGCAAACATAAATGCACCATTCAGCACAACCAGAAAAAGAGGATTTTTATCCTTATAATCGTGGTTTAACTGACCGGCTACTTTACTGATTGCCTGATCAATTTCTTCTGCATTGATAAAAATATCAAATGTTTTGTCGTGTAGGGTAACGCTTTTCATAATCTTTTTCCTTACGATGAATGATGAAAAAATAATTAACAGATGAATGTAATAATTGTTGAATATTTCTGTATATTTGAACAATTATCCATTTATCGGGCAAACTTAGGCAAAATCTTCGAAAGTTAGCTTCCAGATTTTATCTTTGCGCCAAATTCTGTTTTCAAAACGAACACACAAACATGAAACCAAAAGTAAGTATTATCATGGGGAGTACTTCCGATTTACCAATCATGGAAGCAGCCGCAAAGTTTTTCGATGAAATGGGGATTCCTTTCGAAATGAATGCACTCTCAGCGCACCGCACCCCTGAAATGGTGATCGAATTTGCCGAAAAAGCGCACGAAAGAGGGATTAAAGTAATTATTGCAGCTGCAGGAATGGCTGCTCATCTGCCGGGAGTTATTGCGGCAATTACACCACTGCCTGTAATCGGTGTCCCTATTAAATCTTCATTTGAAGGTTTAGATGCTGTTTTTTCAATTCTTCAGATGCCTCCGGGAATTCCTGTAGCAACGGTTGCACTCAACGGTGCTCAAAATGCAGCAATTCTTGCATTGCAGATCATGGCCACCGGCGATCCTGAAATGCTTGAGATGGTAAAAGGCTTTAAAAAGAATTTAAAAACCAAAATCAGCAAAGCAAACGAAGAGCTGAAAGCAGTCAGCTTTAAATATAAAACCAATTGATTTGTAGAAAATTAAATGGAATAATAATCGCTTTTGCACTGATACTGGCCTGTATTGGCGGAAAAGCTCAAATAAGCGGGCAAAGTGCGCGACAATCATCCATGGCGCGCACTTACACCACTATAGATGGATTTTGGGCATTGCACGGCAACCCTGCCGGCTTAACATCTTTAAAAAATTCAGCGCTGGGTTTTACCCTTGAAAACCGTTTTCTAACCAAAGAATTAAACCGGCAATGGTTTGGTATTGCATTCCCATATCAAGAAAATATTTGGGGAATTTCAGCTTCTCGATTTGGCAACTCACTTTTCAACAGACAAGAAATATCCGGGGCTTATGCCCGAAAATTTGGTAAGCGATTTTCTGCCGGACTCAAATTTGATTATCATCGTATTGCTTTGGCCGAAAACTACGGTTCTTCTTCTGCTTTTACCTTTGATGCAGGAATTCTGGGCTCACTGAGTGAGCACTTTACCATTGGAGTCCATGTGTACAATCCCGTTCAGGCTAAATATTCTTCAGAACAAACGGAAACAATCCCATCCGGTATTGCAACCGGAATCAAATATAAAGCGGACGACAATTTTTATCTCAGTGTCGAAGTTGAAAAAACCAACGAATATGAAGCATCCATTAAAGGTGCCTTTTCTTATGAACTCACTAAAACGATGAGTTTCTGCGGTGGATATGCTACACAACCTGAAATGTTTGCATTTGGTGTAAACTTAAACTGGCAGTCTTTCGAATTTGACTTTGGTTCTTCATGGCACAGATATCTGGGCTACTCTCCTTCATTTTCTCTAATCTGGCAAATCCAATAATCAATGAAACGATGCAAATACCATCGGTTTAGCCAGTGCTGGATTATTTTGATCCAACTTTTTATAATGTTTATCATTACAAAGTTTTCTTTTTCTCAAACAGAAATTCTTCAAAATCAATTACCCGAAAAAAAAGTGCAGGAAACACTGGAGCGTTTAGCTGAGCAGAAAGATGGAGAATACGATGATGCCGAATTTTGGGATGAGCTGAATAAACTGAGATTAAATCCGGTTGCACTAAATGATACCAATCGCAGAGAATTGCGGCGTATACTGTTTTTAAATGATTTACAAATTGAAAACCTGATTTCATACATTCGGGAATATGGATTGATTCTCACCGTTTTTGAACTGGATGCAATTCCCGGTTTTGATGAAGAAACGATCAAGGCTATACTACCTTTTATCATACTGAACCGAGCCAAAGGAATGTTTGATTTTTCACTTGACAAATTTCCCGGCCGCTTACGCAGCGAACTTTTTATCGGATATCAGCGCACGCTTGAAAAGACTGAAGGATATCAGCCGGCTTCCGACTCATTGCTTCAGGCAAAGCCCAATTCACGCTATCTGGGGAGCCCGGATAAGGTACAATTACGTTACACATTGCAAAGCTCTTCCGGTGTTGAGCTTGGGCTGATTGCCGAGAAAGATGCCGGGGAACAATTTTTTAAGGGAAAACAAAAGTATGGCTTTGATTTTTATTCAGGATATCTGAGTATAGAAGGGAAAGGGGTACTAAAAAAAGTCATTCTGGGCGATTATCGCGTACGCTACGGTCAGGGATTGGTTATGTGGAATGGCTTAGCTTTGGGAAAGTCAGCCGATGCTGTTACAATTAAAAAATCGGCATCAGGACTGCGTCCCAGTCGTTCTTCTGATGAAAACGGTTATTTAAGAGGCATTGCTATTGAGGTAGAGAAAGGGTTTATTCAGGCTTCATTTTTTGCTTCCTCTGTTTTACGGGATGCAAATATTGAACTCCCGGATACAAACACTGCTGCCGAAGCGCAAATTTCGTCACTGCTGGAAACAGGGCTTCATCGTACACCTGATGAAAATGAAAACCGAAAGGTAATCAGCGAAAACAGTTTCGGCGGAAATATAAACCTCACATTCCGTCATTTCAAAGTCGGCACAACAGCTTATACTTCATCATTTTCCGGGACTGTAAATAACAATGACAGCCCTGAATATTACTTTGCATTAAAGAGTAACCGACAATATTCTTGGGGTGCTGATTATGTTTGGGTATTACCCAAAGCAGAATTATTCGGAGAACTTGCCATGGGCAGAAACGATGGGAAAGCATTCTTTACAGGAATTAACTGGATGCCCGTATCGGATATTTCGCTATCAGCATTGTACCGGAACTATAATCGATGCTTTCTTAATCCAAATGCATCGGCACTTTCTGAATCATCAAACCGCAATGATGAAGAAGGTTTTTATGCAGGCATCAGACTTACGCCTCTTCGGAGATTTACGTTCGCTGCTTATGCCGACTGGTTTAGCTTTTCCTGGCTGAAGTACCGAATTGATGCGCCTTCAAAAGGAGTAGAATATTCTGTTAAAATGAGCTACATAGTGAACACGACTCTTTCATTTCAGGTTATTTATCGCAATCAGCAGAAAGCGTTAAATACAACTCTTGTTGCAGAAAATACGCATCAGCTTTTTCCGGCCGAACGACAAAATCTGCAAATTCAGGCCGACTACTCTCTGTTCTATGGTTTAAATCTCCGCAGCAGAGCCGAATGGGTTCGTTATCGGCATATTACAGAAGACGCTTCTGACGGATTTCTTATTTTTCAGGATCTTACATATCGCTTTTCAAAAGGAAACTGGGATATTTCCTGCCGATATGCACTCTTTAATTCAAGAAGTTATGATTCGAGGGTATATGCATATGAAACAGACGTGCCTTATGCTTATGCACTGCCCGCCATGTACGATGAAGGAAGCCGCTTCTACATACGGCTACACAAAGAAATCAGCCGAAAACTCGAATTCTGGATTCGATATTCCGTTACAACGTACACGTATAAAACAACAATCAGTTCAGGTACAGAAACTATTAATGGCAATCAAAAATCAGATATTCACATTGGAGTAAAAGCCTCATTTTAAAAACGTTTCTCTATTGTGAATTAATTAACAATAGATTTACACCCTGTATCTAAAAATAGTGTTGCTTTGCATAATTTTTGAAAACCCCGAAACAATGAACCATTCAGAGATGTTTTATTACATATCTGAGCAAAAAAATAAAATACCATGACTTACAATAGTAAAATTGAATTTTTAAAAGGAATTGAATTATTCAAAAGTCTTTCTGATTCTGAACTTGAAACTGTTTCAAACAAAGCTGAAGAGGTAAAAATTGCCGCAAACACTCACCTTTTTAAAGAAAACAGTGATCGCAAATGCATTTTTCTGATTGAATCAGGGTGTGTTGAGTTGTACAAAAAATCACCATACGGGCAAGAAAAGAGATTAAGCCTATTCCGTCGCTACGACTTTTTGGGCGAAGGTACTCTGGCTGATGATGCTCCTCACTCAACCAATGCCCGCACATTAGAAGAAACGCTATTACTTACACTCGACAAAGAATTCTTTGCAACCAATGGTCAGATTGCAGTAAAAGTTTTTTCTCAGATTGCAAAAGTCATTTCGCGTCGTATGCGTCAGGCTAACAACATGATGATTAGTTCTGCTTCTCAGTATGAATCAGGCAGAACCCGCACAGAACACGACCTTTTGGGATATCGTGAAGTACCCGATGAATATTACTATGGAATTCAAACGTTGCGTGCTATTGAAAACTTTAATATCAGCGGGATAACTCTTAATTTCTATCCCGATTTAATTCAGTCGTTAGCTATCGTAAAGATGGCCGCTGCAATGGCAAACAATGACTTAGGCCTGATGCCCGGTAATATTACTGATGCAATTGTACAGGCCTGTCGCGAAATTATTGAAGGTAAATATCATTACCATTTTGTAGTAGATATGATTCAGGGTGGTGCAGGCACTTCTACCAATATGAATGCGAATGAGGTTATTGCAAACCGTGCGCTTGAAATTCTGGGGCATAAACGCGGAGAATATGAGTTTTGCCATCCGAATAACCACGTAAATCTTTCACAATCTACCAACGATGCTTACCCCACTGCAATTCACCTTGCAATCATCTACAGTAATCAAAAGCTGATTACTTATCTGGACGAACTGATTAGATCATTTGACGCAAAAGCCAATGAATTTGCCAAAGTAATTAAAATGGGACGAACTCAGCTTCAGGATGCGGTACCCATGACCTTGGGACAAACGTTTAAAGCTTTTGCCGACACCTTACGCCACGAAATTAATCGTCTGAACGACAATGCAAAACTATTCCTTGATGTAAACATGGGGGCAACTGCAATTGGAACCGGAATTAATGCCGACCCCGAATATGCTCCACTCGTGGTAAATCATTTACGCGAAATTACCGGAATGGATATTGTTCTGGCCGGAAACCTTGTAGAAGCAACCTCCGATACCGGTGCATTTGTAATGTATTCATCTGCAATAAAACGTCTGGCCGTAAAACTATCAAAAATTTGTAACGACTTACGATTGCTCTCTTCCGGACCTCGTTGCGGACTGAACGAAATTAACCTGCCACCAATGCAACCGGGATCTTCCATTATGCCGGGTAAAGTAAACCCTGTAATTCCGGAAGTTGTGAATCAGATTGCATTCAAAGTAATTGGTAACGACCTTACTGTAACTCTTGCAGCAGAAGCTGGACAGCTTGAACTGAATGTAATGGAACCCGTAATTGTTCAAAGTATCTTTTCTTCTATCGAAATGTTGAAAAACGGCATGGACACATTGCGCCACCGTTGTATCGACGGTATTACAGCCAATGAAAAGCGCTGTCGCGAATATGTAGAAAACAGTATTGGATTAGTTACCGCACTCAACCCATACATTGGATATGAAAATTCGACACTTATTGCGAAAGAAGCACTCGAAAACAACCGTAGCGTATATGAATTAGTTCTGGAACACAAACTGCTTTCAAAAGAACAACTCGATAAAATCCTCGATCCGGAACACATGATAAAACCGCACAAATTAGATCTTTAGTTTCATAACAGTGTGTATTTTCAATAAAAGGCTATCTGATTTTCAGGTAGCCTTTTATTTTTAAAAAATCAGACTATGTCTGCTTCACAGGAAAAAACGAAAACAATAAAGGCGAACAAGCATTAACCTGTTCGCCTTTATGGTACTACTTTTTCACCGTGTTATTTATAACACTATTTTACGTACTTGAAGTTTTTACCAAGATAGATAGCGGCTTCGCCCAAACCTTCTTCAATGCGGAGTAACTGGTTGTATTTTGCAATGCGTTCGGAGCGGCAGGCTGAACCGGTTTTAATTAATCCGGTATTGAGGGCCACAGCCAAGTCAGCAATGGTGGTGTCTTCGGTTTCACCCGAACGGTGGCTCATAATCGCTGTATAGCTGTTGCGATAAGCCATATTCACAGCGTTGATGGTTTCGGTTAGTGAACCAATCTGGTTAACTTTTACCAGTATCGAGTTGGCAACTCCTTGTTCAATGCCCATTTTCAGGCGTTTGTCGTTGGTCACAAATAAATCGTCACCCACTAACTGGCAGCGGCTTCCGATAGTGTCGGTAAGGAGTTTCCAGCCTTTCCAATCATCTTCGGCCATACCATCTTCAATTGAGATAATCGGATAGCGGTTTACCCAATCTTTCCAGAAATCAACCATTTGCGATGGTGTTAATTTATCGCCGGTTGATTTATGTAAATGATAAACGTTTTCTTCCGGTAAAAAATATTCGGATGAAGCCGGATCAAGAGCGATGTAAATATCTTCGCCCGGACGATAACCTGCATTTTCGATAGCCTGAAGAATAACGGTAAGTGCCTCCTCATTCGATTTCAGATTTGGAGCAAAACCACCTTCATCACCTACGTTGGTAGAATAATTCATCTTTTTCAACACAGATTTCAGATGATGAAATACTTCAGCTCCCATACGGATTGCATCGGTAAACGTACGTGCACCTACCGGCATAATCATAAATTCCTGAAAGTCGATGCAATTATCAGCATGAGAACCTCCATTGAGAATATTCATCATCGGAATAGGTAGCGTATTTGCATTTACGCCTCCAATATACCGATAGAGAGGCTGACCTGTTTCCTGTGCTGCAGCCTGAGCACAAGCTAATGAAACACCTAAAATTGCATTTGCTCCGAGGTTTCCTTTGTTAGGAGTCCCATCAACTTCGAGCATCCGCATATCGATCGCGTTTTGATCGGTAACAAAATATCCTTTAAGTTCTTCGGCCAGAACTTTATTTACGTTTTGAACAGCTTTTAAAACGCCTTTTCCAAGATAAAGGCTTTTGTCGCCATCACGAAGTTCTACTGCTTCGTGAACACCTGTAGATGCTCCGGATGGAACTGCTGCACGGCCAACGATTCCATTATTAGTTACAACTTCTACTTCAACGGTTGGATTGCCGCGTGAATCTAAAATCTGACGGGCAAATAAATTGATAATCTGACTCATTGTCTATCTGTATTTAATACTACTGTATCTAAAAAAAGATTGCAAATATAAGCTTTTCAAAGAGGATTCGAAAATAGTAACGACATTAATTTATCGATTTTTACAAGATTTACAAAGGCAGGCAAACATGGCTAATTCAATGGTTTCACCCCTAATTTTCCTCATTAAAATAAAGCTTGTAGAAATTCTTACCCTTATCGTCATCGTAGCCTTTCTCAATCAAATCGCGGTTTCCGTGCACATAAACGTGAAAGTTTTTATCAAGTTTAAGGATGGTTTTAAAAAACTTCGCCTGCTTCTTGACGGCAGAATCGGATATTTCGAAAGATGGGTTAATTTCACAAAAATTATCTTCCTCAAATTCTTCTTTATAGCTTTTGAAACTGTCGATCAATTCCGGTGCCTGTAATACCTGGCGTGAAAAATCTTCGAGCTCAAAACTGTCATTATCTTTAAAATACTTCACCGACTGGTTAAGAATGTGAGCCTGATCAACTGTAGTCATTTCATAGTTTTCCGGAAGTTTTTCCCGCACAAAGCTTTTGCACATATCCAATACATTTTGTGTATGGTGGTAATTATCACTTCGTGGTATCAAATGCAGAAAATCATCCGTCCAATAAACAGCTTCAGTTCCTTTTCCGTTTTGGTCGATAACGGCAACAGTATAACCTTCTTCGCGACTGCTATTGTAGATTAAACAACCTTTATCCAGTTTGTTGATGTTGATTCCATCATCGTAATTAATTTCAAAACCCTCTTCTTTCGGATAAACCTTGAGATACGTTTCACG
>Ga0074193_1001759_pt1 | contig 23622 bp, 18 predicted proteins | sample EPASupsiteHSE605_FD_64523 | JGI IMG/M metagenome (GOLD analysis project Ga0074193, IMG submission 64523) | Bioremediated contaminated groundwater from EPA Superfund site, New Mexico - Sample HSE6-05 | ecosystem: Environmental > Aquatic > Deep subsurface > Groundwater > Contaminated ... | reverse complement strand
TTTTGGGATAAAGACCTTCCAACCCATCTTTTTCATACGCTTTTGCCCATCGCCAGATGGTTTCCGTCGCCACGCCGAGCACCTCTGCGACGGCAGCGGTCGGAAGCCTTGAACCTGCTATAATAGCGCGAAGTTTTTGAATGACGCCATGTTGATCAAGGGCCTCAAGATCAGCCTGCGCGCGCAGGGCAAGTTCAGGCGAGAAAATAGATTTTGGTCGTGCCATAGGTGCTATCCTCCCAGGGCGGAGGGTAGCACCTATTGTTTGCATTGTCAATAGGAATTGGTATTAGACAGGGCGTGCGCCACAGTTTTGGCGCGTTCAGCAAGGATGTGGCTGAGATGAAATCCAAGGCCTATTTCCATTTCATGGCCATCCCATCATTTTTTTTCGTTTCGTGAGTTGACCCCCTTTCCATCGAGCAGGGTTTATGGTAGGAACCAAACTTCACATTTCATCTCCACACAGAACGAACAATAATGGAAGATTTTCTGGATTTGCCTCATTGAGGCGATGTCTAGTGTGTAAAATAATTATTAGATTCTTCGTGCTTGCCAACAGCATTCTGGATATTTCGGCTGTCAAACTCTGGTTGCAACAGTATGAGTTCGGCGATCCTGTTCTCTCCGGTGGGTCATGTGCTCCAGGGATTTCTCGGGCGGCGGCCCGAGTAAGTTTTTTATGGCTACAAATCCTTTTCCATGCTCAAGGTCCATCTCTTTGTTCCCAAAAACAGATGTTTCTCTCTGCGGGAATGCCTGTTGTTCGGCCTTGAGTGGTCGGTGTACCGCACCAGATTTGGCATGCCTCTGGATATCCATCCGGTTTTCAAGGACACCCCCACTGTTCACGATGTCCTGCCGTACACCAGCAATACCATCAACATTGGACTCCTGGCATGCCAGGGCATGGGCCAACTCAGGCCGTGTTTGATAGTCTCCTCCCAGGCCCTGGCCTGCGACGCCCCGATCCTTGCTTCCTTCGCGTCACCTCACGAAAAATATTTTTCACACCCCTCCGCAATGGACTACTCTCTTGCGGGCGACAGCGCCGCTTTGGGTGCCGCCCTGACTCTCGGCGGGAGCGCGATCCTGCAGGTCGGGAACCCAGGGAGCCCGTCGTCGTCCCCCATGAGGAGACAGGGATGGCCAGAAATCTTGAGAGCATTGTTTCAGGAAGGCATCACCCATGAGCATCCAGCGCTTGCCGGTCACCGTCGTCATGCCCTCGGTCGCTCTGCTCCTTTTTGCAGCGTTCACCACCTTGGCCGAAAAAATTCCCCTCCGCAACGGCTTGGGATACGATGGCGTCGGCTACGCGGCCATTGCCAGGAACATCGGAGCGCTCCTCACCGGTTCGTTGCCACTCGATGCACTCACCTTCAACCGGTTTCTACCATCTCTCCTCTGCGGTTTGACGCTGCACGGCCTGGGCATTTCGCCCACGGACCAAGCCATTGTCGCCTTCTTCGCCATCTACAACATGCTGCTGCTGACCGCTGGGGCCTTTTTGTGGGCGAGCATCAGCACGCTATCGGGGTTTTCTGTCCGGGGATGCTGGCTTGGCTTTCTGGCGATTTTCTGTAGTCACGCCTCCCTGAAATACAACATCTACTATTCCGTTATTACAGACGTCACAGCGTTGTCTCTTGGGTTGGTGATGCTGTGGGCCTTCCTGCAACGAAGAAACCTGCTCGTGGCCGTTGCCACAGTTCTCGGCTCCGCGACATGGCCGACCCTGTTGCCTGTGGGACTTCTCCTCCTAGTCTTTCCGGCTCGCCCCATGCCGCCAAGTCCGCCCGCCCCACGTCGCACCGCTTTGTTTCTTACCATGCTTCTGCTCCTTGTAAGCGGGTGCTATCTCCACCTCCCCGATTCCCTCCAACCGGGTACCGTCGCGCCGCTAGCCGGAGCCGCCGTCCTGGTGGTCGTTATCGTCCCGGCCTTGTTCCTGCTCTGCAACACTGCGACATTTTTTTCACTACGAACGCTGCTCCCAGTTTTGAGTCCCTGGCGTCTGCTCTTTGCTGGCGGCCTGACCGTGGCAGTTCTCGTGACTTTGCGGGAAATAACGGGAAATAACAGCAGTATCCTCACCCTCGCCACGGGGTATTTTTTCCAAATCATTCAGATCGGACTGCGTTTCCCAGGTGAATTCCTTATTGCCCACACCCTTTATTACGGCCCGTGGGTGCTGTTGCTGGTACTGCACTTCTCGACTGCAGCGCAGGTGGCCAGGAACACTGGACTGGGAATGGTCTTGGTGTGCGCCTTGGCCGTGGTGCAGTCCATCACCCCGCTTTCTCGACAACTCATCGCTGTCATGCCGTTCCTAGCCTTTCTGTGCGTCGCGGCCATGGACAAGCAACCGTGCCTGATGCGTCGCTTCCTGTTCTGGTTCGCCGTGGTGTCGCTGATTGTTTCCAAGGCCTGGATGCGCTTTAGTACCGACCCGGGCAATCCTGAAGGAACGTTTTCCTTCGACTGGTATGTCAGCAGCACCGGCGCTTGGATGACGTTTCCTTTCTACTGGATCCAGGGACTGTTTGTGGCGGCCCTGACCTGCTGGCTGTGGATGCTATGCCGCGCCCCCCGCGCCGTCGCGGCCTCCCGGTGATGCCGCAAGGATTTTTCGCGAAGAGAGACGAACACCCATGCGTATCGCGCTTTCCATAGAACACCCGGCTTGGGCCTACCAGTTCCGTCACCTTGTGGGGGAACTGCGCCGTCAGGGCCATGAGGTGCTGCTCCTGGCCATTGACAAGGACAACAGTTACGCGCTGCTTGGCGCCTTCGGCTTGGCTTATACGCGCATCGCCCCGACAACGGGCGTGGGCATCCTTCAGAAGGGCTGGCTGTTCTTTCTGACCACTTGGCGCATGTATCGCGCCTGCCGCCGCTTCCGGCCGGACGTGCTGCTCGGCCGGGCCTCCCCGATGCTGGCCTTGTGCGCCTTCTTTCTCGGCCTCCCCCACATCCTGTTCGAGGACACTGAGCATTCCCGGTTTTCCCTGGAATTCTGCCGCCGCTTTTCCACGCGCATCATTACACCATCTTCCTTCACCCGTAATCTTGGCCCGAAGCAGGTGCGCTGCCCCATCTATAAAGAACTGTTCTATCTGCATCCCTCGGTTTTCACGCCAGATCCCCTGGCCGTGCGTGAACAGGGCCTTGATCCGTCGCGTCCTTTCGTCCTGGTCCGACTGGTGGCCTGGACGGCCAGCCATGATTTCGGTCTCAGCGGGCTGTCGCCCGACGACCAGACGCGCTTTGTCGAACGCTTGGCCACAGTGGCCCAGGTGGTGGTTTCCTGCGAGGGCCCGACGCCCGAGGGGCTGCGCCCTTACGCCTATAGGCTGCCTGTCGAACGCATGCACCATCTGCTGGCGCAGGCGACCTTGTATGTCGGCGAAGGGGCTACCATGGCCTCGGAAGCCTCCGTGCTCGGCGTGCACTCCGTCTATCTCAATCCCCTGGGCCTGGGGTATCTCTCCGAGCAAGAAAGGCGCTACGATCTGGTCCGCTGCTTCGGCGGCCGGGACCGCTATGAGCGGGGTCTGGAGGCAGCCATGGCTCTGCTGGCCGACCCATCGTTTGCGGCCAGGGGACGCGAGAAGGGGCAACGCCTGCTGGCCGCCTGCCAAGACCCCAACCCCCTGTTCCTGGAGATGGCTCTCAAGGCCGGCATCAGGACGGCGCAGTGACGGACGACGCCACGTCATGCCAAAATCCGCAATGCCAAGAACACGGCGATTTCTGCTGCACGCGGCGCTGAGGGCGTATCCGTCCTTGGCGCTCTGCCGCTGGAGAGACTCACCCGCTTAGAGCTTATCCATAAATAATTTTCCGGAACGCAATGATTGCCGCTGCCAAGTGGGTCAACGCTAAAGGGGTTGCCCCAAGCTTTTCATAGCGAATCGTCAACTTGCGGAACCGGTTGAGCCAAGAATGGCAGGCCTCAACGACCCACCGTCGTGCTTTGAAAGAAGGATTTTCCACCTTCTCCCGCTGTTCTTCGCCACGAGGGCGCACATGGGCTCGGATCCGGCCGCGAGAATTGCTTTGCGAGGAACTTCTCCCGCATATCCAGCATCAGCGCATAGATTTTCGGGCTCGGATTCCATGATCGGCTCCGCAATCTTGTTTGCCAACACTGCTTTCAGTTGGCTGACGTCATGCCGATTGGCTCCGGTGACGACGACCGACAACGGGACGCCACGCCCGTCCACAAGGATATGGCGGTTTGTTCCTTTTTTTCCCCTTTTTCCCGGCCGGCTCACTTAAAGCTCGACGACATTCTGCAGCGCCACGGCATGAACCAGACCTTGCCTGTAACATTTTGACTCAAGGGCAACGCGAGGCGGGTCCTTTCGCCTCCCCTGGCCAACCAGCTATAATATTTAATATAACATAATATCTTGCACTTTTTCACCACCTCTTTCCCCTTCGCAGCCGGTCACGGGAGCTCTGTTTTTTTCGCCAACTATCTCTGACAAAACAGACAACCTGTTAATATTCCAACAGATTAATTAGTTGGAGCAATACTTGCTAATTTTAACTTAATGCGCGACCCCTTTCCAACCCACCCTCCAGCCATCGCCACGCCCGCAGACTCGAAGACAGGGGTTGCCTCTGAAACTGAGGGAGTTGAGAGCAAGGCCGGGGGGGCTGGTCCCGGCATGATGGAACATCCATCCGGCGGACCGCAAGACCGTTGCATTCATTTTCTTTAACAACAACAGAGGGTTGTATGACTAAATTCATCAGAATCGACATGGGCTCGAAAGCGGTGACAATTGGGGACTGCCCGGAAAAATACGCCGGTTTGGCGGGGCGCGGACTTACATCCATTTTCGTTGCCGACGAAGTGAAACCGACGTGCCATCCGTTGGGCAAATACAACAAGCTCATTTTTGCTCCCGGCTTTCTTACCGGCACCAGCGCGGCCAATTCCGGCAGGCTTTCCTGCGGGGCCAAGAGCCCGTTGACCGGGGGCATCAAGGAAAGCAACACCGGTGGCACCTTCGGTCAGAAGATGTCAAAAATGGACATCAAGGCTCTCGTGTTCGAGGGAATTCCTGAGGAAGACAAGTATTACGTCGTAAAAGTCGCGATGGACGGCGTGACCATCGAGGAAGCCCCCGCGGAAATCGTGGGCATGGGCAACTACGAAGCCATCAAAATTCTGCAAGCGAAATACGGACCCAAAGCCGGCGTGGCCATCATCGGACCGGCGGGTGAAATGCGGCTCACGGGGGCCAATATCTCCTTCGCCGATCCCCAAAGCAACATTCGCAGCGCCGGACGCGGAGGCCTGGGAGCCGTCATGGGCTCCAAGAAAATAAAGGCGGTCGTCATAGACGACGCCGGCGCTCCCGGGGTCACTATCGCCAATCCGGAGGCGTTTAAGAGCGCTTCGAAGCGTTTCACCAACGCCCTGACAACCCATCCGGTCACCGGCCAGGGCCTGCCCAAGTACGGCACCAATATCCTGATCAATATCCTCAACGAAGCCGGCGGCCTTCCCACGCAAAACTTCCGTCGCGGCCGGAACGAATGGGCCAACAACATCGGCGGCGAGTCCATGACCGCCAACATGGAAGCCCGGGGCGGCAAGCCGACCCACGGCTGCCATGCCGGGTGCATCATCCGTTGCTCCCAGCACTATGTCGACGCGCAGGGCAAATACATCACCAGCGGCTTCGAGTATGAAACCGTTTGGGCGCTCGGAGCCAACGGGTGCATCGACGACCTTGACACGATCGCCTACGCCGACCGCGAATGCGACGATGTCGGCGTGGATTCCATCGAGACCACCGTTGCCGTCGGCGTGGCCATGGAAGCCGGGATCATCCCCTGGGGCGATGGCAAGGCGGCGCTTGAACTCATCAAAGAGATCCGCAAAGGAACCCCCCTCGGCCGGATTCTCGGCTGCGGCGCCGGCGCCGTCGGCCGCATGTATGGGCTTACCAGGGTTCCCGTGGTGAAGAACCAGGCGATTCCGGCCTACGATCCCCGGGCGGTCAAGGGCGTCGGCCTGACCTACGCGACCACCCCGATGGGCGCGGACCACACCTCTGGCTATGCGGTCGCCACCAACATTCTGAAAGTCGGCGGCTTCGTGGACCCGCTCGGCAAGGCAGGCCAGGTGGAACTGTCCCGCAACCTGCAAATTGCCACCGCCGCTGTCGACAGCACCGGCATGTGCCTGTTTATCGCGTTCGCCATTCTGGATATCGCCGATGGCTTCAACGCGCTGGTCGACATGATCAACGCGCGCTACAACCTCGCCCTGACCGGAGACGATGTTTCCGCGCTCGGCAAGATCATCCTCAAGGCCGAGCGGGGATTCAACCAGCGGGCGGGCTTTACCAACGCCCATGACCGATTGCCGGAATTCTTCGAGGAAGAGCTCCCGCCGCACAATGTGACGTGGGATTTTACGGATGAAGAAATCGACGAGGTGTTCAACTTCTAGCACGGTGTCCGGAGGGTCCGCGACCTTATGCAGCAATGGCGTTCGCGGGTGGCTCTCCGTCGTCGGTCCGACGTTTCGGCCCGGCCGGAAACGCCGGGGCCGGCCGATGCATGGCTGTGCTGCGTGACCTGTAATGCTTGAACAGGAAGGTGAACGGCGATCCGCCGTTCACCTTCCTGTATATGCGCCGCATCATCCTCGAAAAAAAGAGCAGACCATGCCCGCCGCCAACATATGAATTCGGGGAGGAACCACACGTGTCATCGACAATCGAACTTCGCGCGTTCATGGGGCTCGCTGATACATTTCGGGAAAGGAACTGGAGCAACCCGAGGGAGGTTACTGTCCAAGGTGAAATTACCGGGATAGAACTCCTGGCAATGCTCGGCCTTGCGGAGGATATGGTCGAGGTCATTTTTGTAAACGGAAAGGCCTACACCCCACCTCTGGCGGCATTGACCGGCGGGGACAGGGTTGCCCTGGCGCCGCCGGGAGTGCCCGGTCCCTATCGCGTATTGCTGGGTTTCAAGGAAATGTAAGGGAAAACAGACACGCTCCCGCCTCCTGGGGGCGCAAGTCGGAACCTCTCCACCGAATCGGGTGAACTCCGCCCTACACCTCCAACACTTTGATGGCCACCAGGGTGACGTCGTCTTCGGGTTGCAGATCGCCGAGAAATTCCCGCAGACCGGCCAGCACGGCGTCGACAAGTTCGGCAGCGGTTTTGGCGCTGTGGCGCCCGAGCAATTCGCGCACGCGGTCCTTGCCGAACATTTCGCCGGCCGCGTTCCGGGCTTCCCACAGGCCGTCGGTGGCCAGCAGGGCCACCTGCCCGGGCTTGAAGCCGTCGGCGCTGTTTTCGGCGTAGCGGGCCTCGGTGACGATGCCGAGCGGCGGGCCGCCCTTGTCCGGGATGTCGTTGGCGAGTCCCGTTTCGGCGTCGTAAAGGATGATGGGGTCGTGGCCGGCGCGCACCCAGTGCAGGCGTTTTTTCTCGACGTCGATGGCGAGGTAGAAAAGCGTCATGAACCGGCCGGAATCGGCCAGATCGGCGCACAGCAGCCGGTTGACGTCGTCGATGACGGCAGCCAGCGAACCGGGCTGGAAGGAGCGCATGCGCAAAAAGGCCCGGGCCGTGGTCATCAGCAGCGCCGCCGCGATGCCGTGCCCGGTCACGTCGCCGATGATGACGCCGAAGCGGCCTTCCCGTTCATCCGTGGTGTGGATGAAGTCGAAGTAGTCGCCGCCGGTTTCGTCGCTATAAAGGCTCATGCCGGCGATATCGAAGCCGGGCAGTCCCGGGGCGGCCTGGGGCAGCAGGTTGCGCTGCACTTCCTCGGCCAGGGCCAGGGCCTGCCTGAGCAGTTCGTTTTTGCGCTGGATTTCCAGACGCGCCTCGTTGATCTCCCGGTTGATGGTGCGCATGAGCGCCTGGGACCGGTCCTTCTGGGCCTCCAGGCGTTCCCGGTAGGCATTGGCCCGGTCCAGGGCCTTGGTCAGGGACCGGATTTGCCGGCGCAGGGTTTCGCTTTCGCTGGCCGGACACGGCAGCGTCGAATCCACCGGGGCCTTACGCATGTCGGGAGCCTCGCCGCCAAGGACGAGAGCCACCAGGGAGCCGTTTTGCAGATGCAGCGGCCGCCCCGGCGCGGACGGGCTGATTTCGCCGTGGCAGTAGAACCCGGCCATGGGCGTTCCCGGCGGCAGGGCGGCGGTCATCTGCGCGATCTCGTCGGCGGCCTTGGTGCCGAGAATGTCCTTGCGGATGGAACAGGAAAAAAGCAGCGCCCCGGCCGGGGTGAAGTGGCCTCCCGAATCCCGGGCCAACCCTTTGGCCATGTTGCGGATGTCGGCAAACATCTCGGCCCGGTCGGCCTCGGCGATCTGGACCATGGCCCCTTCGGGGATGCCGGCCGGGAACTGGATGCCGCCGTCGCCCTCGCTGAAAAAGGCCGGGGCGCGCAGGATGAAGTCGTTGTGCTTTTCGCAGGCCACGGCCAGGGGCAACTCCACGGCCGGTTCGGCATGGGGGCCGAGGTAGTGGCGGTAAAACCCCAGGGCCGAGCGTTCGCCGATGCGGCTGACCACGTTGCCCGACACGCCCGTCACCCGGGCCAGACCGCCCACCGGCCGCCAGCCCCGCGACAGGCGGAAGGCCACCGGCACGTCGCCGGCCAGGAGCAGAAACGGCGCGGCATGCAGCAGCACCTCGCGGCCGAAAAACTGCCGCACCGGCCGTCGGTCAGCCAGCTGCCGCCCGGCCACGCCGCCGAAAACCGGACAACCGGGGCCAAGCGCCGCGGCCAGCCCCTGGCTGAAATCCTGGACCCCGCCCCGGCCGCCGTCGGGAAACGTCAGGCACAGGGACGGGTTGCCGGCCAGCCCGGCCCGGGCCGCCTCCAGGGCGGCCGCGGCATCGGCCCGGGGATCGGAACCCGACGCGGCGAAATCCCGCACCACCCCGGCGGCGCACTCGATGCCGTCGCCGCCAAAAGCCACCAGCAGCACGGAATCGTCGCTGACGCCGCCGGCAGCCGACATCTCGCCGACCGTGGTGGCCCCGACCAGGGGAACCCCGGGAAAGGCGGCTTCCACGGCGCGAAGAATCACGCCGTGATCGTAGGCGACCCCGGCAAACAGCAACAACCCCGCCGGCTCGCGGCCGCCAAGGCCGCGCCGGCAGGACTCCACCGCGCCGCCGATGGCGCAATCCGCATCCAGACATTGGGCATGCCCCACTGCCATGCGCAACATGGGAACCTCCTCGCGTCGCGTATCCACCCCACATCCACGAAATCCGCCGGCGCGGCGTCGCCTGGATGCAACGGCCGCATGGCGCGTGGAGCGGCCGCGCCCGGGCCGGGCGTCCATCCCGGTAAAAGGACCGGGCCAGGGCCCTCCCGGTTCAGGCACACTCCAACATCGTCATGATTTTGGGAAAAGCAAGTTGAAGTCAAGAGGCAGGAGAATGAACGGGAAAAGGCGCGATCCGCACCGGCGGCGCGCAGTGCGCCGCCGGTGCGGGCCAGAACTCAGGCATGAAGCTTGTTGAGCACCCAGGCCATGTTCCTGCCGTGCAACTGGAGCAGTTCGGTCCCGATGCCTTCGGCCTCGATCTCGGACAGGGCCATGCGCAACATGGCGGCGGTGTTGCCGTCCTTTCTCGCGCTGCCGTTTATGGCCAGAACCTTCATTGCGCTTCTCCTTTTTTGAGCGCCTTGTCGGCCGTGCGACCGGAGGCCAGGCCGCAATAGTCGGTTTTCCCGACCAGTTCCGGCCCGGGCAGGCACAGGGAAAAGGTCCCGGCCTCGCGGATGCCCTGCCCCGTCAGTTGGCGACGGTTGACGGACACGCCGATCATCGGCGGTTTGTGGCCGACCCGGGTCACCCAGGCGGCGGTCATGAAATTGGGCCGCCCCCCGACCATGGCCCCGAGCAGGGTCACGGGCATGGGCGGGTACTGGTCGGCCGGATCAAGACGGATCTTGCCCATGCGCACCCTCCTTATTTCCTGAAGTCCTTGCCGATGGAAAAGCCAAGCCCCAGCGGCTGGCCCAGGCCGAAATAGCGCCGGTCCTCGGGGGCGTAGACGACGGGCTTTATCAGCGCGGCATCGGGCTTGCCGTCTTTGACGGCCGCCGCGTCCACCTTCACGTCCAGGATCTCGCCGACGAACATGGTGTGCAGCCCCAGTTCCACCACATGGGTCACCTTGCATTCGACGACAAGCGGGCACTCGGCCACATAGGGCGCGTCCGTCAGCCCGCTTTTGACCGCCGTCCAGCCGAGGGTCGCAAACTTGTCGTGGTCGCGCCCGGAGACGATGCCGCAGTAATCGGCCTGGGCCGCCTGGGACTCGGCCGGGACGCTCACGGTGAAGGCCCGGCGGGCCATGATCGCGCCATGGGAATAGGTGGCCGCCCGCAGCGACACATTGAGGCACGGCGGTTTGGAGCAACAGATGCCGCCCCAGGCCGCCGTCATCAGGTTGGGCTTGCCTGCGGCGTCGTAGGTGCCGACAAGCCAGGCGGGGGTGGGCAGGGTGAACGTCTTGGGACCGATGGATACCTTGTTCATGCTGTCAGACTCCTTGAAAAGCGTATTCGGGGTGGTGGCCGGCGCGCCGGCACGGGGCGCACGCCGACCGGGATTGGGCTGCACGCCGTTTGGCCCTACCAGCCGTTTCTGTGGATGCGCCCGGGCTTGAAGCGGTCCACGCGTTTGAACTCCTGGGCCGGGTGGCCGATGACCACCAGGGCGTGGGGCGTCGTCCCTTCGGGGAGCGCAAGCAAGCCGGCCAGCCCTTCCATGCGCTCGGGACGCGGGTAGATGCCGCACCACACCGTGCCAAGCCCCAGCCCCCGGGCCGCCAGCATCAAATTCTCCACAGCGGCGGAACAATCCAGCGTCCAGTAGCCAAAGCCCGGGTACTTCTCCAGGGCCAGCTCGGCGACCACGGCAATGGCCATGGGCGCGGTCCTGACCATGGCCGCGTGGGGATGGATGGCCGGTATGGCGTCGAGCACGGCCCGGTCGTCGATAACCACGAAATGCCAGGGCTGGCCATTGCCGGCGCTCGGCGCGGCCATGGCCGCCCGCAGCACCTCGGTCAGGTCCGCCTCGGACACCGGGTCGGCCGTAAAGGCCCGGATGCTGCGGCGGGTATGGAGCGCTTCGAAAAGATCCATGGAACCTCCTTTGCTGGTTTCCGCTTTACGCCTGGAAAGAATTCTGCCACTATGTCCAAAAATGCAAGAAGGCACAAAAAAGTTCTGTAGTACCCATTTGGATACCACAAAAGGAGACGGACGGCATGGGGGAAGGCACAACGCCGTGCACGCGCAAACGCTGCCTCGGCAAGGAATATTCGTGCAGCATGGAACTGTCGCTGGCGGTCATCGGCGGCAAATGGAAACCGCTTATCCTGTGGCACCTGCATAACGCCGGCACCCAGCGGTTCTCGGCGCTTCGCCGGGCCATGCCGGTGATTACCCAGAAAATGCTGACCCAACAACTGCGCGAGCTGGAATCCGACGGTCTCATCACCCGCCGGGTCTACGCCGAAGTGCCGCCGCGCGTGGAGTACGGCCTGACGGGGCTTGGCGGCGACATCATCCCCATTCTGGAATCGCTGTGCCGGTTCGGCCGGCTGTTCGAGGCCCGTTTCGGGGTGCAGGACGCCAGCCCCCCGATCGAACGGGCTGTGGGCAAGTAAGGGCGCCCTGGCCAAGGCGGCCTGCCTGCCGCCGCGAGGCCAGCCCGATGCGTTGTCCTGCCGACGAGCGACACAATATAAAGGGAATAGAATCATATTGTTACAATAAAATCCTCCTCGCCGGGCGGCAGATGGGGCAAAAAGCCGTCGCCCTGGAGAAAAAAGCCTATCATCCATGACACGCCTCGTGCTAAAATGGCTGGCAAATTCCCCAGGAGGATTTCCCATGCGCATGAGTATCCGTATTGCGGCCATCACGGCCCTGACCCTGTCTCTGTCCCTGGCCGTTGCGGCCCTGGCCCAGACCAGCCACCAGCAGCACGCCGCCGCCAAACCCGCGCCGGCCGTCGATCCCGACAAAGCCTATATGCTGCACCAGGAGTACGTGGCCAAAACCGCCGAACTTCACGGCAAGGTCATGGCCAAACAGGCAGAGCTGGAAACCCTGCTCGCCACCAAACCCGGCGATGAGGCCGCGATAAAAAAACTCGCTGCCGAGATCTCCGCCCTGCGCGGCCAGCTCTTCGAGCAGACCACCCTGTTCCGCGTCCGCTTCGCCAAGGAAACCGGCATGCCCATGCATATGACCCGGGGCTTTGGCGGCAAGGGCGGCATGATGATGGACGGCCAGGGCATGGACTGCATGATGATGGGCAAAGGCATGGGGATGGGAATGGGGATGATGGGCAAAGGCATGATGATGGGCATGGACCAGGGCGGCATGAACATGCCTATGCCGGCCCAACCCGGTGACGCGCCCAAGGCCGATGCCCCGGCCAAGGCCCAGTAAGGCGGACAACGGCCACCCGCCCCGCTGCTGCGGCAAGAACTCGCTGCCAGGGAAACGGCCCCTCCGGCTTCAGGCGGCATGCCAGCCTGGAAAACACAAGACTTCCTGCAGCGCCTGCGCACGAGAAACCGGGGGGATGCGTTCCCCCCGGCGGGCGCGGGGCAGCGCCCTGCCAGGGTTCGGGGAGGCCCCCCCGGCCTGTCGCCCCGCTTGCCAATGCCGCCCGGCGGCGTTAAGGAAGCCCCGTTGTCCTCAGGGCGGGGTGAAAGTCCCCACCGGCGGTATCCCGGGAAACCGGGGAGCCCGCGAGCGCTCCCTGCCGATGCGCCGGGACGGCCGAAAACGGCCTTCCGGCAAAACGGACCAGACGTCCGTTTCCATCACCAAGACCCCTCCCCGGGTTTTGTGCGGCAGGGAGGACAGCAGACCTGGTGAAAGGCCAGGGCCGACGGTGACAGTCCGGATGCAAGAGGAGACGACGGCGTTCCCCGTCGCCGGGTCGTTCCGGCGCGAGGCCGGCATGGCGCATGCGCCCTGCCCGGCCGTCTGTTTTTCCGCCCTGATTCTGGCCATCGCAACCCTACTTTTCGGAGCGCGCCATGAATCAGACCTTTTCCGGCATCGAACACGATCTTGCCAGCGTCGAGCAGGCCATCAAGGCCCTGCGCCAGGGCCAGGGCATCCTGGTCACCGACGACGCGGACCGCGAAAACGAGGGCGACCTCATCTTCGCGGCCGACACCCTCACAGTCCCCCAGATGGCCATGCTGATCCGCGAGTGCAGCGGCATCGTCTGCCTGTGCCTGACCGAGGAAAAAGCCCGGGCGCTTGAGCTGCCGCCCATGGTGGCCGTCAACACCTGCCGCAACGGCACGGCGTTCACCGTCACCATCGAGGCGGCTAAAGGCGTCACCACCGGCGTCTCGGCGGCAGACCGGGTCACGACCGTCAAAACGGCCACGGCCCCGGACGCCAAACCCTCCGATCTGGCCCGGCCCGGCCATGTGTTTCCGCTCATTGCCAAACCCGGCGGCGTGCTCACGCGCGGCGGCCATACCGAGGCCACGGTGGACATGGCCCGGCTGGCGGGCTTTTCCCCCTGCGGCGTGCTGTGCGAACTGACCAATCCCGACGGCGCCATGGCCAAGGGCGGACAGATCGAGGCTTTTGCCGCTGCCCACGGCTTCCCGCTGGTGACGGTTGCGGCCATTGCCGCCTACCGCCAGTCCATCGGCGACCTGTAGCCCCTGTCTCCCCGGACGGTCGCGGCGCTGCCGCGTCCGTCCGGGGAGCGTGCGGACGCGCCGTTTCCGCTGTGCGGCAGCAATACGGCGGGGTTGCGGTTACTTATAGGCGGTGAGGACGGGCACCCGCGATCCGGGGGCCGGAATTTCGCCGTTGTTCTTCTTCAGATAGTCTTGCACGGCCAGGACGGCCTCGACTTTGGTGATTTTTCGATACGACCATACCACGAACGTCACGTCCCAGTCCGGGTGGTGAAATTTCGTCGAGATGTGGGGCTCTTTCATGTCTGGCTCGCTTGAGGGGACAACGCTGTAAAAATCGGCAGGGATCGGCGTTGCCAGTACGCCAGAACGCGTCGGCAAGGCAAGGGCGCGGATCGGCCTGGACAACTTCATCCCGGGCATCGCCAACTTCTTGTCAAAACATGTGATCGAAGGCGGGGCCCCAAACGACGCAGCGCTGTCGCACATGGAAGACCGGCAGTGCCGCGGCATGGTTTTGCCGCTGCCGCCACGTAGTTGGGCAGGTGTCCGGCTCACGCCTCCCGTGCCGCACAAACAAATACCCTCCCTTGTCACGCCCCAAAAAACCAGCTACCGTATATTTCAATACCAGATCCGCGCAATACGCGGCGACCTTCGGGGGGCGAATATGGACCGGAACAGACGGGTTCGCATATTTCTCTCCTCGCCGGGGGATGTGCAGGACGAACGAGAGCGGGCCGTGCGCGTGATCGAGAAGGTCCAGGCCGGACTTGGCCAACGGGTCACGCTCACGCCCGTCATCTGGGAAGAAGGCTATTATACCGCCGGCAGCGATTTCCAGTCCCAGATTCCCTTGCCTTCCGAAACCGACCTTGTGGTCTGCGTCCTGTGGGAAAAACTCGGCAGCCTTCTGCCGCCCCGCTACAACCGTCCGGATGGAAGCGCGAGGACCGGCACCGAGTGGGAATTCGAGGAGGCCCTCGGCGGCGCTTCCCAAAAAGGCGTCCCGGACATCCTGGTTTACCGCAAGACGGCGGAATTGCGCTGTTCACCGGCGGAACTGGCCAAGGCGCAAACGGACTATCAATATCTCGAAGCCTTTTGGACCCGGTGGTTTCATAACGAACAGGGCCATTTCACCGCCGGTTTCCAGTACTTCGCCACCACCGACGAATTCGAGGCCGCTTTCGAGGAGCATCTGCGCCAATGGCTGACCCGCCGGGCCGGGGAGGTGGTCTGGCCCATCGACGTGCTGGGTTCGCCGTTCCGGGGGCTTGAAGCCTTTGACGCCGGCCATGCGCCGGTATTTTTCGGCCGCTACCGCGCCATCGAGGAAACGCGGGCCAGGCTTGTGACCAGCGCCCTGCGGGGCTGCGCCTTTTTGCTGGTGACCGGCATGAGCGGAGCGGGCAAATCGTCGCTGGTCCGGGCCGGCCTTGGGCCGCGTCTCATGCTGGCCGGCTCCGTGCCCGGGGTGGACCGCTGGCGGCGGGCGGTCATGCGGCCGGGCGGCCGGGCGGACGGCCCGCTGGCCGCCCTGGCCGACTGTCTTTTCGTCCCGGAGGCCCTGCCGGAACTGGCGGAAGGGGATTGCCCCACGCCGCCGGATCTGGCCGCTTTCTGGCGCGACGCCCCGGCCCAGGCGCTTCGTCCCCTGGGTCGGGCCGTGGACCGGATTGCCCAGGCCATTGGCCGGGAGGAGGGATTTGACCGGCCCGTCGCGGTGCGTTGTCTGCTTCTGCTGGACCAATTGGAAGAGCTTTTCCAATATTGCGAAGAGGCGCGAAACGCCTTTGCCGCCGTCATCGACCGGCTTGGTCGGGACGGCCGTTTTTTTGTCGTGGCCACCCTTCGCGGCGATTTTTACCAGTCGTTAAAAGGCGTGCCGCTTCTATGGCAGCTCAAGGACGACGGCGGCCAGTACACCCTTTCGCCGCCCGGTCCGGCCGAGATTCGGGAGATCATCCAGGGGCCGGGGCAAGCGGCCGGCCTGACCTTCGAGTGCGACGAGGCCAGCGGCGAGCATCTGGCCGACTGGCTTGAGCGCGGGGCCGGCGGCCCCGGTTCGTTGCCGCTTTTGCAGTTCACCCTGGAGCAGCTTTTCGTCCGTCGCGACCAGGACAAGAAGCTCCTGCGCCTTGAGGCCTACAAGGAAATGGGCGGCATGGAGGGCGCGATCAGCACCCATGCCGACGCCGTTTTCGAGGCCCTGGACCAGCAGGCCCGGCAGGCCCTGCCCCGCCTGCTCCTGGCTCTGACGACCGTTCGGCCCGACAATCCCGAGACGGTGCTGGCGCGGCCGGCTTCGCAGTCGGCCCTGGACGCCGATGCGGCCACGCGCCGGCTTGTCGAGGCCTTTGTTGCGCCCGAGGCCCGGCTTCTCGTCTCGGACGGCGAAGGGGAGGCGGTGACGCTGCGTGTGGCCCACGAGGCCCTTTTCACCCATTGGGACAAGGCGCGGGCCTGCCTCGGCGCAGTGCGGCCGGCGCTCCAGGCCAGGGCCAGACTGGGGCAGGCGGCGGCGATGTGGGCGGCGGAGGGGCGTCGGGACGACCTGCTTGTTTCCAGCGCCGCCTTCCTGGCCGAGGCGGCCAGACTGTTTGCGCAACACGGGCTGGAGCTTGCGCCGCTGGAGCGGGAGTTCCTGGAGAAATCCCGAGCCGGGGTCCGGCGGGCCACGCGGCTGCGGCGGGCGGCCGTGGCGGCCCTGGCGGCGCTGACCGTAGCCTCCCTGATCGGCCTTTGGGTGAGCGTGGTCCAATTTCGCCGGGCCGAGGGGCAACGGGAGCGGGCGGAGCGGCAAAAGGAACTGGCTCTGGAGGCCGTCAACCGCCTCACCTTCGATCTGCCGGAAGCAATCGGCAAATTTCCTGGGATGCTGGAGATCGCCCGGGGGTTGTTCGAGAACAACGTCGCATTGCTGGACCGCATCCTGGCCCAGGAACCGGACACGCCCGCCGCCGAACGCCACAAAGCGGCCAATTTCACCAAGGCCGGCGACATCTGGGTTGTCCTGGGCGATACGGCCAAGGCCAGAAACTCGTATACCAAGGCCTTGGCCATCGCTAAGCAGTTAGCCGCTAGCGATTCCCAGAACACCGAACGGCAGCGCGACCTCTCCGTCAGCCACAACAAGATCGGCAATGTGCTCCAGACAACCGGCGACATGACCGGAGCTCTGGAGGCGTACAAGCAAGGCTTGATCATCGCCGAGCGGCTGGCCGAAAGCGATCCAAAAAACACCGATTGGCAGCGGGACCTCTCCGTCAGCCACGAAAAAATCGGCGACGTGTTATTGAACACTGGCGACACCGACGGGGCTCTGGAGGCATACAAGAGGAGCATGGAGATTCGCCAGCGGCTGGCCGCAAGCGATCCCCAGAACACCCAGTGGCAGCGCGACCTGTCCGTCAGCCACAACAAAATCGGCGACGTGCTGCGGGTAGCCGGCGACACGGCCGGGGCTCTGGAGGCGTACAAGCAGAGCATGGAGATACGCCAACGGCTGGCCGCAAGCGATCCAAGAAATACCGCTTGGCAGCGGGACCTGTCCGTCAGCCACAACAGAATCGGCGACGTGCTGCGGGTAGCCGGCGACTCGGCCGGGGCCCTGGAGGCGTACAAGCAAGACTTGATCATCGCCGAGCGGCTGGCCGCAAGCGATCCCCAGAACACTGACTGGCAGCGCGGCCTGTCCGTCAGCCACACCAGCATCGGCGATGTGCTCCAGATAACCGGCGACACGGCCGGGGCCTACAAGGCCTATGAACAAGCCATAAGCATTTCCAAGGAATTGGCCGCAAGCGATCCAAGAAATACCGATTGGCAAAGGGTCCTGTCCGTACATCACGAAAAAATCGGCAACGTGCTGCAGGATTCCGGCGACACGGACGGGGCCCTGGCGGCATACAAGCAGAGTATGGAGATACGGCAGCGGCTGGCCGCAAGCGATCCCCAAAACACCGAGTGGCAGCGCGACCTGTCCGTCAGCCACAACAACATCGGCGACGTGCTGCAGACAACCGGCGACATAGCCGGGGCCCTGGCGGCATACCGACAAGCCTTGACCATCGCCGAGCGGCTGGCCGAGAGCGATCCCCAAAACACCCAATGGCAGCGCGACCTGACCGTCAGCCACAGCAGCATCGGCAACGTGCTCCAGACAACCGGCGACATGACCGGAGCTCTGGAAGCGTACAAGCAAGGTTTGGTCTTCGCCGAGCGGCTGGCCGACAGCGATCCCCATAACACCCAGTGGCAGCGGGACCTGTCCGTCAGCCACAGCAAAATCGGCAACATGCTGCGAGCATCCGGCGACACGGCCGGGGCCCTGGCGGCATACAAGCAAGGCTTGATCATCGCCGAGCGGCTGGCCGCAAGCGATCCAAAAAACACCCAGTGGCAGCGCGACCTCTCCGTCAGCCACTACAAAATCAGCCGCATCGATCTGGCCGTGGGACGCCGGGCCGAGGCCCTGGCCCACCTGGAACAGGGTTTGGCCATCATGGAGCCCCTGGCAAGAAAAGATCCGCAAAACGCCCAGTGGCGCAAGGATATCAACATGCTGCATCGGGAAATCGACGCCCTCAAGGCGAAGTGACCGACGGACGGCCAGCCCCGATCAGCCGTCCGCAGCCGGACAACCGCAACACCAGCAAGGCCGCCATGGAAAGCAAGACGCCCCCCACCACTCCGTTCGCTTTGCACATCGGCGTGACAGGACACCGCGATCTCGCCGCCGGGGCCATCCCCGCCATAACCCGATCCGTGGCCGACATCCTGGACGCCATCCGCCTACGCGTCGCCACCCGGTACGCCCGTGCGCCAAAAGGCCTGTTCACCCCCTGCCCCCCCATCCTCCGCTGCCTGTCCCCGCTGGCCGAGGGCGCGGACCGGATCGTGGCCCGGCAGGCCCTGGAACTGGGGTACGAACTCCAGTCCCCCATGCCCTTCCCGCGCCAGGAATACGAAAAGGATTTCAAGGAAGACACGTCCAAACAGGAATTTCGCGAACTGCTGGAAAAAGCCACGGCCGTTTTGGAACTCGACGGCACACACGCGGCCGCAGACGACGCCTATCTGGCCGTGGGCCGCATCGTGCTGGAACAAAGCGATTTCCTCATCGCCGTCTGGGACGGCGCAGAAGCCAAAGGACGCGGGGGCACGGCGCAGATCGTGGAAGAGGCCCAATCCCGGGGCATCCCCGTGTTCGTGGTCAATCCGGCCGATCCGGCCGCCGTGACATTTCTGACCGGAGACGCTTCGGACCACTGGCGCGAGGGCTTCAACGAAACTCTCGACCGCATCCTGCTGCCAGCCTCATGCCAAACGCCCGCGGACGCGCCCGCAGCCGCGTCGATCTGGAAACGCCTTGTCGGCTTCCTGACCGGCGGCACGCCCACAGGCACAAGCCCGCAAGAATATTTTTCCGAAACCTGGAATCGCCCCGGTCTCCTGGACAGCTTCCCCGGCTGGTTCGAAAAAAACCTCGCCCGGCAAAAACGGCCGGCAGGCCCCTACGCCCAGCCCCGCCCGGGCCTGCGGGAACGCTTCGAGGCCTGCCGAAGCGGCATACGCCGCCTGATGCCCCGACAAGACCAGGACAGCCGGACCCCGCCTCCCGCCGACGCCTGCCCCTGGTGCGACCGCCTTGGACCCGAACTGTCCCAGGCCAGACGCATCGAGCGCACCCTGGCCGAACATTACGAGTGGGCCGACCATCTGGCCGTCCGCTACGGCTCGCGCTTCCGCGCCCTGGGACTCCTGCGCCACTGGCTCATGGCCGTGGTCATCATCGGCCTGCTCATCGGCTTTAACGTCGAACCCCTCGAAACGCTGGGATTTTCCCTCCAATTCCTGGCCTTCGCGACCATACTGGTCCTGGTGCGCATCAACAGGCGACGGGACTGGCACCAGCGATTCCTGGACTACCGCTATATGGCCGAGCATCTGCGCCACATGCGCTCTCTCGTCCTGCTTGGCCGCACGGCGTCCTTCGTCCACGAAGGCGCGGACGCCTCCTGCACAACGGAAAGCTGGCCGGTCTGGTATCTACGCAACGTGGCCCGCCAAGCCGGCCTTGTCCATGCCAGGATGGACATCGCATTCCTGCAAACCTATAAAAAATCGCTCGACGCCAACATCATTGTCGACCAAATAAATTTCTATAACAACAGATGGCAACGCTATGACGCCATCGCCCATCGCCTGGAAAAATTCGGGACAGGCTGCTATATTGCCGGCCTTCTGTTCATATTCCTGCGAGCTGCCATATTTTCATGGGTAAAAAATGATACGCCATTGTTGTTCAACTTCATGGGGCGCGACCTTCGCACCCTGATCAACGAAATTCTTCTGGTCACCCCGGCCGTCGCCTCCATGACATTCGCCATCCGTTCCCAGGGGGAATATGCAAGGCTGGGCACGCGCTACAAACGCATGCTGGAGATGCTCGAACAAAGACGCAAAGCCTTGCAAGCCATTGCCCCCCTGACCAGCGGCAAACTCGCCGATTTCGCCGAAGCCCTGGCCGAACTCCTCTCCGGAGAGGTTTCCGGGTGGCACGTATTGGTCAAAGGCAGGCCGATCAGCCTGTGCTGAGCGTGGAGCGAGGGACTGGCCCGAAAACACCCCCTGCGGCCCAAGCCCGGCCGCACCAGTGCGCCACCCCACTGGCGACAGGCGGCACAAAACAAAAGGCCCGGCAGTGAACCGGGCCTTTTGCAAGGGAAATTCGTGGGGTGACTGATGGGACTCGAACCCACGGCAACCAGGGCCACAACCTGGGACTCTACCAACTGAGCTACAGTCACCACTGGAGAACGAATCTCTTAGCCCCACCCCGGCCCGGCGTCAACACTTTTTTGAATCCCTTGCCCGGATCGCCGCCCCGCGCTATCGTCCGCCACGCCGGCACGCCCGCGTTGCCGGCCACTCCCACGCAAACCAGCCAAGGATTCCCATCATGGATAAACTGCGCATCCGGGGCGGAAAGCCCCTTCATGGCTCCGTCCGCATCAGCGGTTCCAAAAACGCCGCCCTGCCCATCCTGCTCGCCGCCCCCCTTTTGACCCAGCGAACCGTCATCGAAAACGTTCCCAAGCTGCGCGACATCCACACCACCCTGAAACTCATCGACATCCTCGGCTGCCCGTCCACTTTCGACGGCAACACCGTCGTCATCGAGCCGCCCGCATCCCTCAACCCCGAAGCCCCCTACGACCTTGTCCGCACCATGCGCGCCTCGGTGCTGGTGCTCGGACCGCTGCTGGCCCGGGCCGGACGCGCCCGGGTGGCCCTGCCCGGGGGCTGCGCCATCGGAGCCCGGCCCGTCAACCTGCACCTGACGGCCCTCGAAAAAATGGGCGCCGCCTTCGACCTGGAGGCCGGCTACATCGAGGGCCGCTGCGACAGGCTCACCGGCGCGCACATCGTCTTCGACTTCCCCACCGTCGGCGGCACCGAAAATCTGCTCATGGCCGCCAGTCTGGCCCAGGGCACGACCATCCTGGAAAACGCCGCCCGGGAGCCGGAAGTGGCCGATCTGGCCAATTTCCTCAATGCCATGGGGGCGAAGATCACCGGCCACGGCACCTCGATCATCACCATCGAGGGCGTGGAAAAACTCGGCGGCGGCCGCTACAGCGTCATGCCCGACCGCATCGAGGCGGCCACCTACATGATCGCCGCCGCCATCACCAACGGCGACCTCACCCTGGAATGCTGCCCGTTTATGGAACTCGACGCCGTGGTGTCCAAGCTGCGCGAGATGGGCGTCTATTTCGAAGCCACCAATGCCGGCGTGCGGGTGCGCCGCCGGGAACAGCTCGTGGGCGTGGATGTGGCCACCCTGCCCTATCCCGGTTTTCCCACCGACGTGCAGGCCCAGATCATGACCCTGATGTGCGTGGCCATGGGCGCGGGGTCGATCCGCGAAACCATTTTCGAAAACCGTTTCATGCATGTCCAGGAACTGGTGCGCCTGGGCGCGCAGATCCGTATCTCCTCGCAAAACGCCTTCATCCGAGGGGTCAAGACCCTGACCGGCGCACCGGTCATGGCGTCCGATCTGCGGGCCAGCGCCTCGCTGGTCCTGGCCGGTCTGGCCGCCCGGGGCGAAACGCTCATCCAGCGCGTCTACCATCTGGACCGTGGCTATGAAGCCATGGAAGTGAAACTGCGCAACGTCGGCGCGGACATCGAACGCATCGCCTGATGCAAGGAGGTTTCATGCCAAAGATCCTGTGCAAGGCGGCCCTGGCCGCCGCCCTCGTCTGTCTGGCCGGACAGGCCCATGCCTACGGCAGCTTTGTCTGCGTGGCCCCGGACGGCCGGGAAGTCTGCACCATCGACACCGGCGCAGAGACCGATTTCTCGCCGGCAAAACGCTGCAACACGGCATGTACGGCCTGCGCCGGCCGCTGCGACGCCATCCGACGCTACGCGCCCAAATCCGGCCACTGGTCCAAGACCTGGCAGGGCACGCCCGGCATCACCGACAACAATATCCTGGTCCCGGGGGCAAGCCCCCAGGACGACGCCCGGACCATCCTCAACGAAGGCCTGGTTTCGCCCGGCGCGCCAGCCAACCCTTGACGGGCCGACGTCTTTCGGGATAGGAAAATTTATGTACTCCCGCCACACCACCATGAGCACTGCCTCTTTCGGACCGTATTATTATTACGGCTTTCGCGCTCGCGGCTTGGCGGGTGGCGCGGCCGTGTAAGGCCGCTCCGAACAACACCGCCGACAAGGGCCGCGGGCGATACGCCGGCGGCCTTTTTTCATACGAAAGCCCGCCGGGTCCCGGCTCCAGGCGACAACCGCCAAGGAGAACCGTCATGACCATCGGCAAATCCATCCGTATCGAGCGCATCATCAACCGCGACACCGGCCGCACCATCATCGTGCCGCTGGACCACGGCGTTTCCGTCGGCCCCATCGAGGGCATCGCCGACATGCGCGAGGCCGTCACCAACATCGTGGCCGGCGGGGCCAACGCCGTACTCATGCACAAGGGCGTGGTGCGCTGCGGCCACCGGGCGCGCGGCCGCGACGTGGGGCTTATCATCCATCTGTCGGCCAGCACCAGCCTGTCGCCCTACCCCAACGCCAAGACCCTGGTCTGCTCGGTGGAAGAGGCCGTCCGCCTCGGGGCCGACGCCGTGTCCGTGCACGTCAACCTCGGCGACGAGACCGAGGGCCGTATGCTCGACGACATGGGCCGGGTGACCGAGTTGGCCGTGTCCTGGGGCATCCCGGTGCTGGCCATGATGTACGCCCGGGGGCCGAAAATCAAAAACGAGTTCGACGCCGACGTGGTGGCCCACTGCGCCAGGGTCGGCAATGAACTCGGCGCGGACGTGGTCAAGGTGCCCTACACCGGCGACCCCGACAGCTTCGCCAGGGTCGTGGCCGGCTGCTGCGTGCCGGTGGTCATTGCCGGCGGCCCCAAGACCGATTCCCGGCGCGGCTTCCTGACCATGATCGCCGACAGCGTGGCCGCCGGCGGCGCGGGCCTGTCCGTTGGCCGCAACATTTTCCAGGACCAGGACCCGGCCACCCTGCTCAAGGCCGTCACGGCCATCGTCCACGAGAACAAAGGCGTCGACGAGGCCATGGGGATGCTGGCGTAGCGACAGGACCCGGGGCGCTGCCCCGGACCCCGCCGGGAGGGGGTCACCCCCTCCCGGACCCACCCGGACGGGAAACCAGAGGGCGCTTCGCGCGGTTGCACGCGGTTGTCGCCCGGGATGCCGGCACGCTTGCCCGATCGGGGGGGCCGGGGCATGAGCGCTAACTTTCATTGAAATGCCGTATGATATTTGCTATTCTCGCCCCACGGGGGTGAGCAATGGGAGAACAAATTTTACCGATTGAAGAAGATGACTGGATGGCGTTGCTGTCATTC